>Ga0265338_10005106_pt1 | contig 17312 bp, 16 predicted proteins | sample 42126metaG_FD_193579 | JGI IMG/M metagenome (GOLD analysis project Ga0265338, IMG submission 193579) | Rhizosphere microbial communities from Carex aquatilis grown in University of Washington, Seatle, WA, United States - 4-21-26 metaG | ecosystem: Host-associated > Plants > Roots > Rhizosphere... | reverse complement strand
GATCCGCCTGATGCTCAAGGATGAGTCCCGCCACATCGCGGGAACAAAGCTGGGTGTCCAAACCTTGATGGACCACTCGGGCCCTTTTAAGACCTGGATATTAAAAATGTGGTGGAGGATATTCACTCGATTGGCCGTTAAGGAGGTCCGAAGCCTGAAGCCCTACGGGGATCAGGTGGGCTTGGATCCTGAATTTATCATTCAAAAATTTTACGCCAAAATGGCTGAGATGGACGAGTTCAGCCAAAAGTTTTTAAACGATGATTTTTCGAGGGAGTTTTTAAAGCCAAAGACGGCCGCCTAGCTTCAACAAGCGGTTTTTTTAAAATAAGGGCACATTGGCCCCGAAGGGGATTTTTATGGGCAAGCGACTTTATGTTGGAAGTCTGCCGTTTGAGACGACGGATGGTGAGCTACAGCAGCTTTTTTCGGCCTGCGGGAAAGTTGAGAGCGCCAAGGTCATCTCGGACAAAATGTCCGGAAGATCCAAGGGTTTCGGGTTCGTAGAAATGGGGACTGACGAGGAAGCAAAGGCCGCGATCGAGAAAATGAATGGAGTCACGGTGGGGTCGAGGCAGATTGTGGTCAATGAGGCCCGTCCCATGGAAGACCGTAAAAGCGGCGGCGGCGGCGGTGGCTTTAAGGGCGGCGGAGGGAACCGCGGAGGATTCGGCGGGGGCGGCGGGCGGGGCGGGGGCAGGGAAGGCGGATTCGGCGGCGGCGGCCGTGAGGGCGGGTTTGGCGGCGGTGGAGGCAGGGATAGCGGCGGGTTTGGTGAGAGGCCGCGCAGGGATAACCGCGGCGGCGGTCGAAAAAGTCCAGATGGTGGCGGATTCGGCAATCGTTGGTAATCGTTTCATGAGAAATACCTGAAGCCTTCCTCGGAATTTTGAGGAAGGCTTTATTTTTTGACATTCAACATGAGGGGACCGAAATATATGGAACCGTTGTCTTTTATTCCTTTAGGGGGATTGGGTGAAATTGGGAAGAACATGGCGCTGGTGGATTATGGCGGGAGCGCCGTGATGATCGACGCCGGTTTAATGTTTCCTGACGAGTTTCATCCCGGAGTGGATTACATCATTCCAGATTTTAATTTCATCGCCGAGCGGCCTGGCTGGCTGAAGGCGGTCCTTTTGACCCATGGGCACGAAGACCATATCGGCGCCATTCCCTATCTCCTTCAAAAATTAAACGTTCCGATTTACGGGACCAAATTGACGCTGGGCTTCGTAAAAGCGAAATTGGAGGAATTTAAGCTTAAGGAGGAGCCCACCTTCGTGGAGGTGGATCCTAAGAAAACCTTTGAGATCGGCCCCTTTCATGTCGAGTTCATCCGGGTGACCCACAGTATCGTGGATGGGTGCGGGATCGCGCTAACCACGCCGGCGGGGGTCATAATTCACACGGGCGATTTCAAAATTGACCCGACGCCCGTAGACGGGATTCCCACGGATTTAAACCGATTCGCCGATTACGGCTCCAAGGGCGTATTAATGCTCATGTCGGACTCCACCAACGTGGAGCGGGAAGGCTATACCCTTTCGGAAAAAATCGTGGGAGAGGAATTCGAAAGGATATTCCCCAAGGCCAAGAAGAGGATCATCGTGGCCTGTTTCGCCAGCAACATTCACCGTGTCCAGCAAGTCATCGAGGCGGCCAAGAAAGTGGGCCGCAAGGTCTGCATCATGGGACGGAGCATGGTGCGGAATACCCAGGTGGCGAGGGATCTCGGCTTTATGCATATTCCCAACAACCTGCTGGTTCAACCGGAAAACCTCAAGGGAATGGACCCCAAGGAAATCGTCATTGTGACAACGGGAAGCCAGGGGGAGCCGATGAGCAGTGTTTCCCGGATGGCCACGGGAGACCATAAGAACATATCCATCCAACCAGACGACATGGTCCTCCTGTCGGCCAGGACGATTCCGGGAAACGAGCGGGCCATCTCGAATATCATCAACCTGCTTTACCGGCGGGGCGCCGAGGTTTTATATGAGGCTGTCTCGGAAATTCACGTTTCGGGCCACGCCTGCCGTGAAGAACAAAAAATAATGCTGGCCTTGGTCAAGCCCAAGTATTTTGTCCCGGTTCATGGCGAGTACCGGCACTTGATCCTTCACGCGAGACTGGCGGAGGAGATGGGGGTTCCGCCCGCCAACACGATTATTTTGGAAAATGGGGAACGCTTTATCATCGAGGGAGACTCGGCGAGGATTGAAAAGGAGTTTTCCGGCGGCACCATTTTGGTCGATGGGAAACACGTCACTGATGTGGGGGAAGTGGTGTTAAGGGACAGGCTGCATTTATCCCAGGATGGTGTCGTGGTGGCCATGATCACCGTGGATGGGGCCAAGGGAATCATCGTGGGCGGGCCGGACCTGGTGACCCGGGGTTTCAGCGAAAGCCTGTCGGATGATTTGATGAATGACGCCAAGGATTTAATCCGTAAGACCTTGGAGGCGGAGATCCACGACAAGGTGACGGATTGGGGAACGGTCAAGGAAACCATGCGCAAATCGCTCCAGAAGTTTTTCTCGCAAAGATCCAACCGGCGGCCGATGGTGATGCCGGTCATCATGGAGATATAGGGGTTAAATTTTGGTGACGTCGATATCCATGCACAGGATATTGGGCTGGTTCTCGGCCGGGTCTTTCAGCACTCCCGACGCGGTCACGCATAGGTTGCCCGAGGCCAGGGAGATGTAAGGCTCGGTAAAATACCGGTCCAGCCCGTTTAGCACCAGCGAGTAATAATAATCTTTCAAGGAATGATCGGTGGTCTTGGGAGCTGGCTGGAAGAGAAACCTCCGGCGGTCGGATACCTTCCGGATATTGCAAATCGTCTCCGTGGACTGGACCCCGTCCTGGTTGAGCAGGAAAAGGCATTCTAACTGGGGGAAGAGCCTGAGCGTCTCGGGGAACAGGGACTCCATTTCTTCCGGCGACTTATCCTTGAAGTTGTCCAAAATGGATAAGGCGATCTTTTCATATTTGTTTTTGCGGTCCTTGTCCCGGTTGGATTTTTCCGTCATTTGACGCTTGAACCTGGAGGCCACAAACACGATGCGGGCCTTGAGTCCTAAAGTGGCGGACAACTCGGTTCGTTGGGGTTTTGAAAAATACATGCCTTGAAGCATATCAGCCCCCAATTCCAGGGCCACCAAGGCGTCCTCCTCGCTTTCCACACCGTTGGCGATCACCAGCGCGCCCCACTTGCGGCTTAAATTGACCAAACTATTAAAATTGTCCTTTTTGTAACTGTCCTTGGACAGGCTGGAAACCATGACGGGGTCCAACTTAAAAACGTCCGGGTTCAACCTTAAAACCCTGTCCAAACTGGCCCGGCTCGCGTCCACATCCCGTAAACTTATCAAAAACCCGGCGGAACGGTAATTGTCGACGAATTTCCGGACTGACTCCACGTCCTTTTCCTCGTTTTTGGTCAATTCGATCACGATGGAATTGGGGTCGAGTTTCAATTTTTGGACCAAATCCAGCAGGTGGCCCGAACCCACCACGCCCTCGGTCAAAACGGAGGTTTCAAGCCGGAGGAACAGCAGGAGGCCCGGAATTTTGGATTGAATTTCCTGAAAGCCCTCCAGCCCCTTCAGGCGGAAAAGGCGGTCCAAATCCAGCGATTTGTTTTTCACCTGGGACAATTGATAAAGGGGTTCGGCCTCAATCAATTGGTGGTTCTCCGGATCGATGCCGCGGCCGATCGCTTCCAGCCCGATGACCGATTTTTTTTTGATGGAGATGATGGGTTGGTAAAAAGCGGCGGCGCTTTTTTGGTTCAATAGGTTTAAAAGGTCAATCGTAAGGGGTGGGTTTTCGGGCGATAAGGTTTCCATGAGTTACCTCCGTTTAACCTTGAATATTGCAACCGTCATGCCAAGGATTATTCCTGGACCGTTGTAAAGGTTGGGGTTGGTTCATGATGATTTCGCTTTAATTTTGTTTGAAACAAAGTTGTTTCATTTTTTATTCCCCAAGCGATTGAAGGAAACAAACTACAAATACGTCGCTTCGTCGGAAAAGTAGGGTTGGAATTGGCCGTCCCACCCTTCCCTTCATCCTTTTAAAGGCTTAATCGCATCAAAATAATCGGTTTGAATGGCATGATTATTGAATATAAAAAAGTGCGGTTTTTATACCTTGAGGCAATCAATGGAAATACTCCAAATGAAACCATCCACGCCGGCTGATTCTTTCGACTTGAAGGAAATTTTGGAAGGGGAATTTATGGCCGCCCACTTCCAACCGCTGGTCTCGGTCAGGAAAAAAATGATCGTGGGATATGAGGGTCTTATCCGGGGCCTGCACCCGGAAACCCGGAAACTGATCCCGCCGGAGGCCCTCTTTCACGAGGCGGCCAGGACGGGCCATACAGTGGAATTAGACAGGCTCTGCCGAAAAAAAGTCCTGGAGTACTTTAGGGGGATCTCGGCGGAAAGGCCCGACGCCTTATTATCACTTAATTTCGAATCCTCGATTATCGACCAGGGGGTGGTCGGCTCGGGGAACCTGATCAATCAAGTCACCTCTCTCGGCTTGAAACCGGACCGAATCGCCTTGGAAATCATTGAGTCAAATATCCGGGATTTGAGCGAACTCCAGAAATTCATACAAACCTACAGGGATTACGGTTTTCTGATCGCCTTGGATGATGTGGGGGCAGGGCATTCCAACCTCAATCGAATACCCCTGTTAAAACCCGACATCCTGAAGGTGGACCGTTACTTGGTGCAAAATATCTCAAAGGATTTTTATAAACAGGAGGTTTTCAAGTCCCTGGTGGCCTTGGCCCGGAAGATCGGTTCTTTGGTATTGGCCGAGGGGGTGGAAACGGAGGAGGAGGCCTTTTTCGTCATGGAAATGGGCGTGGATATGATTCAAGGTTTTTATTTTTCCAAGGCACAGCGATACGATCAAATTGACGACGCGACGGTTAACGCGGGAATTCAAGGGCTCGCCCGACAGTTCAAGGGAATGGTGCTGCAAAAACACAACATTAAAAAATTCAATCTCAAGAAGTATGAATTGATGACCCGGGAGGTCCAAACCGAATTGTCCAAGTCGAAAGTGGAGGAGTTTGACCGGAAGCTTTCCGAACTGATACATTATTTTCCCCTGGTGGAATGCCTTTACGTCATTGACGAGAATGGGTTTCAAAACTCCGAGACAATATTCGGCGAGATGGAGAAAGTGCGTAAGAACCGGTTCATGTTCAGGCCCGCGGCCAAGGGAACCGATCACACCATGAAGGACTTTTACTACATGATGATGGATGGCGGCCTTCGGAAAGCGACCTTTATCAGCGAGCCCTACTTGTCCTTGGCAACGGGAAACCCCTGCGTGACCTTCGCCAGGTTATTTAAGGATATCGATGGAAAAATTCATATTCTCTGCGTGGATATCAACACCCAGTATCTTCAGCAAATTACCGTCACCTAAAATGGCCGGTAAGTGGGTTTTTCTTCCGAAAAGGACGGCCGCAAGGCCGCCCTTTTCAGTTTGAGGAAAGTCCAGCCCTTGCCATAATGAATACCCAAGGGGTTGCCCATGAAAAAATGCCACGCCTGCGGGGAAACGATTGAAAACTCTCCCGGGGCCCAACCGGGCCGCTCGGAGGTCTGCGCCAAGTGCGGGGCGGACCTTCATTGCTGCCTGAATTGCGGGCTTTACGAGCCTGCCGCGCCCAACCAATGCGCGAGCCGCAGCACCGAACCGGTTTCCCAAAAGGAAAAGGGAAATTATTGCGATGAGTTTGAGCTCGAAACCAGGGGTGGTAAAGGGAGCCGGCCTTTGGGGGATATGGAGAGTAAATGGAAAGATTTGTTCAATTAAGCAAATAAGTTGGTTTAGACTTTCCGTGGATGGCCTCCTTGATTTTCGATTTTGGGTTCGGCGATGTTGGCAAGACCTTCCCTAAAGGCGGTGGCGGTGAAACGTCCTGGACCGACTCCGGGAAAGTATTTTGTAGGCTGTTTATTCCCCCCGGGCTTTTAATAAACCCAATAGAATCAGCCATTAATCAAGCTTGGATGAAGGGCTAAATGAATGCCCTTGGAATTTTCAGGTTTTAAGCGCATTATATTCCCTCGGCATTTGCCGCAAATTGATCGTCCACCTTCTATTCACCGGGCCCCACCAAAAGCCTTTTAAGTTCCCAGGAGTTGTTTCATGAAACCAGTTAAATATCCGGAATCCATCTTTTGCGGGGAATGCCGGGAGCATGTCAAGATGACCGATTGCAGGGTTTTAAGCCAGAAAAACAAGGGCAAGGTCCAGGTCGAGTTCGATTATGTCTGCATCACCTGCGGCCACAGGGCCTCGGCGGCAAGGGATTGGGAATATTTGCAGTACAGCGAGAGGGAATTCTGCATGAAAAGCGGTGTTTCGACCTTTGGGGCCGGCGCCACCAAACAGGGTGTCATTTTTGAGAAAATGCCGGCACCGCGAAAAGTGAAAACCCCGACCGGGAAATACAGCTAAGGCGGCGGGGATTTTTTAAACGGGTTGAATAATTGAATAGGATTAAAAGCCGGCGCTGGGTTTCCAGCGCGGCTTTTTTTTTAACGCCCCCGGCCGGGGGATCCGGCCCTTGGCTGAAAAGGGAATGGAACGGATGAAAAAAGCAATCCTTATCATCATCGTGATCGTTGTCGCCCTTGAGGGCGTCAATGTCATTTTGTCCAATAGCCGGCACGCGGGTAAACCTCGGAAAGACTTTGGGATGATTTCAGGGGGCTACCAGCCGAAGGAATTCGAAAATGGAAGCCTGAATTCCTTTTCCTATTGGGTCAAGATGGATTTCCCGGCGGCTGAGGCCGTCGGTTATTACGAGGGGAAGCTGAGGGAAAAGGGATGGACGCCGATGGAGTCAACCGCTTCCGCCCCCCAGCGCCAATGGACCACCTCCATCCGCCAGGATCCCCAAAGCATGGTCCCGGATTGCGGATATATTTACCAATCCAATTGGACCAAGGAAAAAAGCGTCTGGACCACCGCCTTGACGCTGACTTATTACGATACTTCCCCTGGAAAAGTATGCTCTCCGGCGCCCAAAAATAATGAGCTGTTGGTGACCCTGCGCGAGTGGTACACGTCCCCAACGCCCTAATCCTTCCCTGCGACGCCTTTTTTTTGGGGAAGCGGAGCTTAGGTTGATTCCTGAAAGGCGAGGTTCCCGTGAAATTAAAGATCGAAATTTATTCCGACGTCATCTGTCCCTGGTGTTTCCTGGGAAAAAGGCGCCTGGAAATGGCGCTGGAGTTGGCGGGTCTTCGATCCGAAGTTGATATCCATTACCGGCCTTTTGAGCTGAATCCTTCCACCCCCTCCGCCGGATTAGACCGGGCGGAATATCTGCAAAGCAAGTATGGTTCGGCCATCCATTCCGCCCACCAAAGGCTGGCCCAAATGGGGGAGGAGGCCGGAATCCGGTATGATTTTGAGAGCCCCCAAAAAATCCTCAACACCTTTGACGCCCATCGGGTTATCTGGCTGGCGGAAAAGGAAGGGGTTCAGGAGGGCGTCGTGGAGTCGCTTTTCAAGGCCTACTTTACCGGGGCTAGGGATTTGGGGGACAAAAAAGTCCTGGCGGAAATTGCCGAATCGGGGGGATTGGACCGGACAAAAGTGGAACGGCTCTTAAACGGAGGGGAAGGAACGGAGGAAGTTCGGGCGATGGAAGAAACGGCCTACAACCTGGGCATTACGGGAGTCCCGTTTTTTGTCTTCAACGGCGAAACCGCCGTCTCTGGGGCCCAATCCATTGGGGTCTTTTCCAAAATACTTTCCAAATTGACGGGGCGCAAACCTTAATAAATACCACCGCTGGAAAATCATTGCTTTCGTTAGGGTTGTTTTACTTACCCTGCTCGGACAACCACCGCTCCGCCTCGATGGCGGCCATGCATCCCATTCCGGCGGCGGAAATGGCCTGGCGGTAATAGTGGTCGGCGACGTCGCCCGCGGCGAATACCCCTGGAATGTTGGTAATGGTTTTTGGGGGGGTGGGAAGCTTCAGATAGCCGACCTCGTCCATGTCGAGCTGGCCCTTGAAGATGGCGGTGTTGGGCGTGTGGCCGATGGCGAAAAAGAGCCCGGTAAAGGGATGGGTTTTTTCCTCGTTGGTCTTCAGGTTTTTAATTTTTACCCCCGTCAATTCCTTCTCGCCGATCAATTCCGTGATCGCCGAGTTCGTCATCCACTTGATTTTAGGGTTGGCCTTGGCCCGCTCCAGCATGATTTTGGAGGCCCGGAACTCATCCCGGCGGTGGATCAGGGTGACGCTCTTACCGAATTTGGTCAAGAAATTGGCCTCTTCCATGGCGGAATCGCCGCCGCCCACCACCGCGATTTCCTGGTTCTTAAAGAAAAAACCGTCGCAAGTCGCGCAGGCTGAAACGCCGTGACCCACCAGTTCCATCTCCCGCGGAACGCCGCCGTATTTGGCGGCGGCCCCGGTGGAAATGATGATGGACTCGGCCTCCATGGTTTCCGTTTCATCGATCCATAATTTAAAAGGACGCTTGGAAAAGTCTACTTTTGTCACCAAGCCGGTCTTATACCTGGTTCCAAAATGAGCCGCTTGTTTTTTCATGTTTTCCATCAGCTCCGGGCCCATGATGCCCTCGGGGAAACCGGGAAAATTCTCAACCAAGGTCGTTGTGGTCAATTGGCCTCCTGGTTGGGGTCCGTCAATCAGCAGGGGGGTTAGGTTGGCTCGGGAAGCGTAGAGGGCGGCCGTGTAGCCGGCCGGGCCTGATCCGATAATAATGACTTTTTCCATGGGAAAACTCCTGGGATTCGGTGAACTGGCTAATCGACGGGTTACCTTACGATTTTCAGGGGTACCAGTCAAGAGTTCGGAAATGGTCCTTGGGATTTTGCCGTCATGGGTTCGTCCCTAACGCCGGGGAAAGGCGTTCCCCGAAAAGACACCAAAGGCAATGACCGCAAAATGATCATTAGGGCTGAGGGAAAAGGGTCTTTTTGTAATCGTTCAATTCTTTTTGCCTGGTATTTTCGTTCCAATGCAAGAGTTCCGCCATCAGCCGCGAGGCCTTCTCGGAAGCCGGGCCCCACCGTTGGGCGCTGTAGCCGATCTCCAGCCTCCTCGACAGGACATCCTCCAAGTGGAGGGCCTTTTCATGATCCAGGGCGAATTTGACTTGAGCCAACATCTCCGGGCGGTCCGGATGCAGTTTTTCACGGAGCCGGGAATCCCCCAAAAGTTCAAGGACGCCCGATGATCTTTGGCCGTAAAGCCGGGCCAAGTGTTGGGCCTGTGATTCCTCAATTTCATACCGCTTGGCCCATTGGGAAACTTCTTCCTTGAGAAACCGGTCCCAGGCCAGAGCGGGGGCTCCGGGAAGCGGCCGCCTAGTTTGGGTCGGTCTTTTCTTTAACAGAACCTTCATGGTTTGTTCCAACGCCTTTTCGGCCATGGCGTGGTAAGTCGTCAATTTGCCGCCGACAATGGTGAGGACCTGTCCATTCCGGAGTATTTTGTCTTCCCGCGAAACGGAGGAAGCTTGGCCGCCGTCGGTCCAAGCCAGGGGCCTCAGGCCGCTAAAGGCCGAAAGGACTTGGCTCCTTTTCCAATTGAGGTGGGGGAAGACTCGGGAAGCCTCTTCCAGCAAGTATTGAATTTCTTGTTCGCTGGGCCTCACCTTTTCGGGGCTTTCGGGATCATCCAGGTCCGTTGTTCCGATCAGGCTGACGCCGCGCCAGGGGATAATAAAAATAACCCGGTTGTCCCTTTGGGTCGTGACGAGGACCGCGTATTCGGAAAGAACTTGCGGGACCACAATATGGGTTCCCCTGGTGGGGCGGACAAGATTCATGGTGTTTTCGGAAAGAAGTTTGGCCGTTTGATTGGCCCATGGCCCGGACGCGTTGACCAGGCACCGGGCCTTAACCACACCTTCCTCCCTGGAGCGATGGTCGTGATAAAAAAGACGGACGCCGTTTTCTTCCAACGCCAGTTGGGAAACTTCGCAGTAATTAAAGCAGCCAGCTCCGGCTTTTTCCGCGGCCAAAATATTTTCCAAAACCAAGCGGGCATCATTGACTTGGGCGTCGTAATAAAGACCACAGCCGATTAAACCTTCCGGATTAAGTCCTTGGGCCTTTTCCAGGGCTTCGGTTTTTGTGAACCATTGGTGTCGGGCGATATTTTGGGTGCCGGCCAGAAGATCGTAAAACCATAATCCAACTTTGAGCATCCAGGAAGGCCTTTGATCCCCTTGGTAGGACGGCAAGAGGAAGGGCATCGGATGGACTAAATGGGGAGCCATCCCCAAAAGGTGGTGCCGTTCTTGGAGGGCCTCGAATACCAATCCGAACCGGGCCTGTTCGAGGTATCGGATGCCGCCGTGGATCAGTTTGGTGGATTTGCTGGAGGTTCCCGAGGCGAAATCGCCCTTTTCCAAAAGAACAACCGACAAACCCGCTTGGGCCGCCTGGGCGGCCAGGCCTGCGCCGTTGATGCCGCCGCCAATGATGGCGAGGTCGACTTCTTGGATGGTAGATAGTTTCACGGTACCAATTTAACGGAAATGGAACTGATCTAAAGCCTTATTTATCAACCGGGAGGCTGAAAATCTTGGCCTGTAAATTGACCTGGATTGGGGGCCTCGTTAATATGGGGCCTGTTTTGCGGGAAAAGCTCTTGGCCGGGATGGTCCTCCCAAAATCAAAATGTTAGAGGCGAGGGTGGCGCGCCGCAGTAACCATGGAAGGTGATATAAGGAAATGAGGCAGGTGCCACCCTCCTTTATTAAAACGTGGCAAACGGAGTTTGCCACTGATCAGATGCGAGGGTGGCGAAACTGGCAGACGCACCAGATTTAGGTTCTGGCGGGGTAACCCGTGGGGGTTCAACTCCCCCCCCTCGCACCACTTATTCAATTGGTACGGCGAACGAAGTTTGCCATATGATTTTAACGAGAGCGGCGCAGTACCCGTTTTTCAAAATGAAAAACGGTATAGGGACCAATTATCCAAAGGATTAAAGAGAAAGAGGAATATCGTGAAAGTCAGCGTGAGCGACGTCTCGGGATGCACCAAGGAAGTCCATGTGGAGGTCCCGGCCGAAACCGTCCAGGACAAAGTGAATGACATTTACCAGCGCATTTCGCGCGAGGCGAAAATGCCGGGGTTCCGCAAGGGCAAAGCCCCTTTGGACGTGATCAAGAAGCAGTACAAGTCCAACGTCCGCGAGGAAATGGTCCAGCACCAATTGCCAGAATTTTTCCGCGCCGCGCTAGTCGACAACAAAATTGACCCCGTGGCCCAGCCCCAGATCACGCATCTTCAATTTGAGGAGGGGGCCGCCATGAAATTCGTGGCGACCGTGGAAATTAAGCCTGACTTCAAATTAAAGGATTACAAGGGCTTGAAATTGAAGAAGGAAGACACCAAGGTTAAGGAAGAGGAAGTGGATAAGGCCCTGGAGGGCATGAAGGATCAAATGGCCGAATTTTTGCCGATCGAGGACCGCGCGGCCAAGAACGACGACCTGGCGGTGATCGATTTCGAGGGGAAGATCGACGGTAAAGCTTTTGAGGGAGGCAAGGCCGCCCGCTACCCGGTGCTTTTGGGCGCCCAGGGCCTCTTGAAAGATTTTGAGACGAACCTTATCGGTATGAAGAAGGGTGAGACGAAAAGCTTCAAGATGACCTTTCCCCAGGATTACGGGAAGAAAGAAGTGGCCGGCAAGGAAGCGGAGTTCACCGTGGTCCTGAACGAAATCAAGGAAAAGAAACTGCCGGTGGTGGACAACGACTTCGCCAAAAAAGTGGGAGAGGTTGAAACGGTAAAGGAACTTCGGGAAAAACTGGAGTCCCAGATCAAGTCCCACAAGGAAGTGGAGCAAAGATCCAAGATGATCGAGCAGCTTGGGGAGAAACTCATTGCCGACCACGCCTTCGACATACCCGTCTCGCTGATCAATATGGAGCAGCAGCGCCTGGTGCAGCAGGGGGTGGAGCGCCTCAAGAACCAGGGGATTGACGTCAACAAATTGTCGGAGGAGCAAAAAAAAGATTTCGTGGAAAAGCTCCGGCCGGTCGCCCAAAAGAACGTCCATATGGCCTTGATCGCGGAAAAGATCGCGGACGCGGAGAAGATCAAGTGCGAGGACAAGGATTTTGACGCCTACGTTGAAAAAATCTCGCAGAACGTGAAACAGCCGGCGGACGCGGTGAAGCGTTATTTGGCCCAGCAGGGCAATTTGGAATCCATCAAAGAGTGGATTCAATATGAGAAGACCTTGGACTTTTTGATCGACCAAGCGAAGGTTGAGGCCGCTTAAATCAGATTTACTCGGAGGAATGTATGGCTTTGATTCCAATCGTTGTTGAGCAGACGAACCGCGGGGAAAGGTCCTATGACATTTATTCCCGCCTGTTGAAGGACCGTATCGTGATTTTGGGAACGCCGGTCAACGACGACGTGGCCAACGCCATCATCGCCCAGCTCCTGTTCCTGGAATCGGACGACCCGGACAAGGACATCAACCTCTATATCAACAGCCCGGGCGGAGTGGTAACGTCGGGCCTGGCCATCTATGACACCATCCAATTCATGAGGGCGCCTGTTTCCACGATCTGCGTGGGACAGGCCGCCAGCATGGGAGCCCTGCTGCTCACCGCTGGGGCCAAGGGCAAGCGCTACGCCCTGCCGAACGCCCGTATCATGATCCACCAGCCTTCGGGCGGGGCCCAGGGACAAGCCACGGATATCGAAATCCAAGCCAGGGAAATCCTGAAGGTCCGCGAAAAATTGAACAACATCCTGGTCCACCACACGGGCCAGCCCTTGAAGAAGATCGAGGAGGATGTGGAGCGCGATTATTTCATGTCCGCCGAGGAAGCCAAGTCTTACGGGCTCATTGACGATGTCTTGACGAAGCGGCAGGAACCGAAGAAAAAGTAAAAAGGCCGTCGTTCGCTGTTCGTCCTTGGTTCTTCGCGAGGAAAAGGCGCAAAACGGATAACGACGGAAAAGCCGGTGCTGACTGGTTGGGTGTTAGTGGATGACGAAGGACGAACGACAAAGGATGGGTTTTCAATGGCTGGCGATAAAGAAAAAAACACGTTTTTAAGATGCTCCTTCTGCGGTAAGACGCAGGATGAGGTGAAGAAGCTCGTGGCTGGGCCTACGGTCTACATCTGCAACGAATGCGTGGCCCTCTGCAATGACATCTTAAAAGAAGAGGACAAGGGGGAATCCAAAGGCCCCTCCAAACCCAAGCTCACCATCCCCAAGCCGGTCGATATCAAGGAAATCCTCGACGAATACGTCATCGGCCAGGAGAAGGCCAAGAAGACCCTTTCGGTGGCGGTCCACAACCATTACAAGCGCCTGGTCATCAAGTCCGGACCCCAGGACGTGGAACTGCAAAAGAGCAACGTCCTTCTGGTGGGTCCCACGGGAGTGGGGAAGACCCTCTTGGCCCAAACCTTGGCGAGAATCCTGGATGTTCCTTTTGCCGTGGCCGACGCCACTACCTTGACCGAAGCCGGCTATGTGGGCGAGGACGTCGAGAATATTATCCTCAAGCTCCTGCAGAACGCCGAATTCGACGTGGAGAAGGCCCAAAGGGGCATTATCTATATTGATGAAATCGACAAGATCAGCCGCAAGTCGGAAAACGCCAGCATCACCAGGGATGTGTCGGGCGAGGGAGTCCAGCAAGCCCTCTTGAAAATCATCGAGGGAACGGAAGTCAATGTGCCGCCCCAGGGCGGCCGCAAGCACCCTCACCAGGAATATATCAAGGTTGATTCCAGCAATATCCTCTTCATTTGCGGCGGAGCCTTCGTTGGGATGGAAAAATTAATCGAAACGCGTTTGGGCCGCCGGAGCATCGGCTTCAAGGGTGAGACCATCAGCCGCCAAGAAAAAAAACTCGGCGAGCTGTTCGACCAGGTCCAGCCTGAGGATTTGATCAAATTCGGGTTGATCCCCGAATTTATCGGGCGCCTGCCGATCGTGGCGGCTTTGCATGAATTGGACGAGCCTTCCTTGGTTAGGGTCTTGACGGAACCTAAGAACGCCTTGACCAAGCAATACCAGCGCTACTTCGAGATGGAGAATGTGAAGCTCAAATTCACGCCAGAAGCCCTCAATGCCGTCGCCAGGGAAGCCATCAAGCGCCAATCCGGCGCCCGCGGCCTTCGCGCCATCCTGGAAGAAGTGATGATGAACCTCATGTACGAGATTCCTTCCCGTAAGGACATCAAGGAAGTGGTCATCACCGAGGGCGTGCTCCTGAAGAAGGAAGAGCCAATCCTGGTCTATCAGAAGGGCCGGGGAGAAAACACGGCGTAAAAACCAGACATTTGCTGTCAGCGGTCAGCTGGCAGTTTTTAGGTGCTGCTTATCTCCCTCGCCCCTTGCGGGAGAGGGCGGGGTGAGGGGTGCCTGAGTTGTTTCTTCTCCAGAGTCGACGGTTTTTTTGTTGTCATTGCGAGGCCCAGCCCCAATCGGGGTGGTTTGGGCAGTGGCAATCTCTGTTTAAGACTTTGGACGAACGGAAAAACCTGAGATTCCCACGTCGCAACTTGAGCCTATCGGCTCAGCTCCTCGGAATGACAACTTGAAACTTTTCGAATTCAATCCCTCTTCCACCAAGCCCCTCATTCACCTGGCCCACGCCAACGGTTTTCTCCCGAAGACTTACCAAGAATCCTTAAAACCACTACTGAACGATTACAAAATCATTTCCTTTTACCCCCGGTCACTTTGGGGCGACACCGACCCCAAGTGGCTCAAACATTGGTCGCAGATGGCCGATGATTTGATCGCGTCGCTGGATGGCATCAAGGTGAAAGGCATCATCGGGATCGGCCACAGCTTGGGCGGAGTCCTCACCCTTTACGCCGCGGTCAAAAGGCCGGACCTTTTCAGCAAGGTCATCCTGATAGACCCCACCATGCTTCCTCCAAAGCTCTTGTGGCAAATCAGGTTGATGAAACTGATTGGATTGGATGCAAGGTCCGCTTTAATCAAGGGAGCCTTGCGACGGAAAAGGAATTGGGACAGCGCCAAAGCGGCTTATGAATATTTCAGGGGACGCCAACTTTTCAAGAATTGGTCCGACGCAGTGGTGAAGGCTTACGTTGAAAGCATCACGGAGCCCGCGTTAGACGGAAGCATCCGGCTGAGTTATCCCCCTGAATGGGAGGCTCGAATCTACAAAACGATTCCTACGGATGTTTGGAAGTCCGCGAAGCTGATTCAACAACCTACATTAGTTATTCGAGGAGAAACCTCCAATACTTTCACGGAGGACAGTGAGAAAGCTTTTCGGAAGGCGAATCCAAGGGTTTCGTTCGAGGTGGTGCTAGGAGCGGGACACTTGGTGCCGCAGGAGAGGCCGAATGAGATTGGAAGGTTTATAAGAGATTTTCTTCAAATGGTTGAGTGAAATTTTGTGCAAGGCCTTAGTCAGTTTTTGCGGGAATTTTTTATGTCATGTGCTGGTGCATGATGTTGTTAGCTGAAAAGGGAATTTCCTTCTAAGTTAGGGACCAAAGCCGGAAAGACTTTTGTTACACCCTACAGCCTGTTTTATTACAAAAGTCCTATTAACAAAAAAGTTGATGATTAAATTAGGAGATTAGATGAAAGAAATTTTTAAAAAGATTTTGGGTGGGGTTTTAGGAGTTGTCGTAATTTTTATTATATGGTTTCCAAAAGATAAGCTTTTAGGACCGGATTGGATGAGAAGTTATTCTTTTATTCTGTTGTTGATGGTTGTGTTTGCAATGTTTGTTTGGTGGCTATTAAGCGGCCACGAAGATGGAAAGTAAGGTTCCGTACTTAATTTGGTGTAATTTATATTTTTGTAAATTGGGAGGCTTTCATGAATCGTTTTATCGTTGCTATTGTTTTGGGTTTTTTGTGTCAGTTTCAGGTTTATCCTTTGCGGATACTGCCGCTAAAGGGCCAAACCCCTCCTTCGCCAACTCCAACATCCACAAGCTGGGGATGCGCTTCCGTCAGGCCATGGAACAAGTCCAGAGGGACCAGAAGTCCGGCAAGCTGACCCCGGCTCAGGCCAAAGCCCTCCGTGCGCAGATCGGCACCATCCGCAAGGCTGAGATTGCCGACATGAAAACCAACGGCAACAAGACCCTAACGGATACCCAGGCCACCCAGTTGAACGGCCAGCTAGACCAACTCCAACCCTCACTTTAATTGTCTTTTGTAAGTGGTTCCAATTCCTAATTACTAACTACTAATTCGCGTTAGCGCAATGACGGGGCGAACCGGTTGACCGTCATTCGGAACTAAGGCCGAGTGGACAAGGACGGGTTTTTTTCCCATGGAATGGAGCCCTTTTGAATCAGCGCATGGGCGAATAAGAGCCCGAAAAAAAGGTGGCCATCCGTATCGAAATGGCCTTCGCCCCCGAATTCACCAAAGGGAAAGAAGGAAAGACCCAAGGCTGTTATCTCCTCGTCAAGGTTGATGAAAGGGAAATGAAACTGAAGACCAACCCCTTGCCAAATCCCCCCCTCCTCCGGGTCGGGCGCGAATGCTCCCGTATGGGTGTAACAAATCAACAACCGAACGGGTTTTCCGGCGGAAGTCCTCATTTTTAATAGCTTCCGGTTCAACATGTCCAACGGTTTTCCATACAACTGAACTAACGAATCAAAGAGTTGCGGGTCTGCAAATAAGCTTTTGTTAAAAATGAAATTATTGCCTTTGATCTTCACGAGTTTTTTGGATTTGCAAAGTCCGTAGAACCTGCTGGGCTCACCCTTCGCTATCCTCTCCAAAGGCGGCTTCAATAGAAACTCCCCATCGGTAGTGTTAATGGGGATGCCTTCTTTGTTGAGGGGCCGCTCGAAATAGGTCGTAAAGGGAAATATCGCGGAAGGGGAGGGAGGAAGTAATATCACGACGAGGTCGATATCGTTTTTTTGGGCGATCTCCGGGATTTCATAGGTCGGCCACAGGAATAGGGGATCCCCAGCGGACCGGGACAGGTCCAAAACCTCAAAGTTCGTGTTGATGTCATCCAAGGCAGCCAGGGCGTTAAGGCTAAGTTCCATCCGTTTGCTGATCGAGAGTTGGCGGGGACATTTGTCGCCCGTTTGAGTCATGTAGGTGTTCTTGAAATAATGATTTACTACCATGGAAGAACGAGAATCCCCCGCAAAAAGAATACGGAAAGTGTGAGGTGGTTTGCGCGCAGGATAATCAAAATCGCTGATCCCGTTGGCATTTCGAAAATCCACCCCTGAAAAATCCGAAGACGGGTTGCCGTAAAGGTCGCGGCA
>Ga0265338_10005105_pt1 | contig 17317 bp, 16 predicted proteins | sample 42126metaG_FD_193579 | JGI IMG/M metagenome (GOLD analysis project Ga0265338, IMG submission 193579) | Rhizosphere microbial communities from Carex aquatilis grown in University of Washington, Seatle, WA, United States - 4-21-26 metaG | ecosystem: Host-associated > Plants > Roots > Rhizosphere... | reverse complement strand
CGCGCACCGGGGTTAAATTCACTCTCGAGGCCGTGTTCCCTCAGTTGCGCAAGCAGGCGCGTCCCGTCGGAGTCGAACAAATCCCAGCTTCGTTTCCACGTTCCCCAGCCCCAGCATTCTGCTCCGCGCAGGAAAAAGCTATCCGGCAGATCTGTACGCTCGGCCGTAGGATACATGTATCCACTGATGCTGGCGACCCTCGGTTCATTTCGATAGCGCTGCAGAGTAAAGTTCATATAGGCCAGGAACTCCTCTGAGACCACCAGATCGTCTTCCACAACGATCGCCGTGCCATGCTGGCTGCACACCTCAGTGATACCGGCAATGAGCGACCGAGCCAGACCGAGATTCTTCTCTCTGAGAATGACACGGGTACGCTCGAACCCTTCAACGCGTTGTGCAAGGTTGGATACTTCGCTGTGCCGGGATATCTCCCGCTCCTGCTTCAAAGGTTCTTCAATTTTCTTTGGTCCGTCACAGAATACATAAAGCTCACTTGAATGCGCTTCCGGATTCCTTCTGAGAGCCTCTAGAACGAGCTTCAACTTGTCCGGGCGATTGTACGCAAAGACGACTATCGGCGCGTTCATTGCACCGCATGCTTTCTTTGTCGGGTTTCCTGTGCATTGGCCAGGAAATTCGTGGCCAGAAGGCTGCGCGCCACCTCTTCTCCCGCAGATTCCATCGAAAGCTCTTGTGACTCCGCCCACGAATGTCGTATCGCAATATCGGTTTCCGGATGCGGATGCAAACGTCGGGTTATTCTCAGGACCTTCTTGGCCGCTCTGGCATACGATTTCAGCAGCCTGGAGAAAAGAAGTATGAAGAGGTAGCTGTCGCCATTTGTTTCAACGACTTTTCGCAGCATGTCGAGTTTCGACTGCGCGAATATGTCCTTGCGCGTGACAATTTGAATGAATGCCGAAGAGAATACCAGCAATCGCGCAGGAAATGCCAGAAACAACAAATTCTTCGCCCAGCTCCGCAATTTCCTCGTCTGCAGCAGAGACTCCCAATAGAATAGGGTGACTGACTGGAGCCTCAGATCGCCCGCGGCAGCATTGTAGCCCACGGATGATGCATCTGCAAACCTTGATAGCCTTTCCTCATTTTGCCTGCCTTTTGTCAGAGCTTCAGTCTCATTCGGGATCACGGCGTGCGAAAAGCCAGTGCTTTTGGGAGATGATCCAACCCATCCGAGCGGAATTCCGCAATAAAGAAAATACCGATCGAGGCTGCAGGCGATTGAGGCAAGATTCGCATCAGGATTCACAGATGTAAAAAGCCTTCCTTGTCGCCGCGCTGCCTCAGATATCAAATCCATTCTGAACAGGGAGTACGTATAGCATTGCGGAAGCTCGAAGTACGATATTCTCCCGGAGAGGGCTCGCAGAGACTCCACAACGGTCCTTTTTATCCGCACAGCGTTTTGAGCGTCGTAGGAAATGCACATGTTCCCGTATATCTCTTCGCAGCCCTTCCAGAAGAAATAGGCTCTTCTGCTTGTAATTGCCCTTATTCTACGAGCATTTGCCAGCTCGGTAAGCCGGTCTGCGAGTCTGAAGAAGTAAGGCTGCAGTCCGTCGTCGTCGCCGATATAGAGGACCCATCTACCCGATGCCTTGGAAGTAATCCATTCGAAATGATCTACCATCGCCAATTCTTTTTCAGGCTTGAACACGTGCACTCGTGTGTCATTTATGGAATGAAGATAAGAGGCTGTGCCGTCAATTGAATGGTTGTCACTGACAATCAATTCGTAGTCATCGTATTTCTGGCTGACTATTGATCGTATGCATGTGGGAAGGAATTTTATCCCATTTCTGGTTGGAAGAAGGATCGAATATTTAGGCGAACTCACAGATTCCTCTCGCAGTGACAGACGAAATCGCACCTACCGCCCAAGATGAGCGCGCACGTGACGAATGACCTGTGACATTTCCTCATCAGTCAATTCATGATACGTCGGCAAGTTAATGGCCCGCGCGTACAACTGATAGCTTATGACATTCTGCGGTTTCTTTTCGAACATGGGGAGCATACTGAGCGGCCAAAAGAACGATCGCCCGTCGATATTTGCCGCCTTGAACGTCTTGAGTAAGGCTTCTCTGTCAAAGGGCACGCCTTCATCTATTACAACATTGGGCATCCAATACCCATTTATCGTACCGTGTGGTTCAGGATTCATTTTCAAAGGCAAGTCTCTCAAGTGATCGTAGTAGTAGTTGAAGACGCGTCTTTTGCCGGCAACAAGTTCGCCAATGCGTTCCACCTGAGCGCAGCCTATTGCCGCCTGCATATTTGACATCTTGTACTTGAATCCCAGGAGATCTGGCCAGAATTGCTTTGATTGACCCCGCACGCGTCCATGATTGCTCAAGGACAAGACCTTCTCAAAGAGGGCATCATCCTGTGTGACGAACATTCCCCCTTCTCCCGTGGTCATTGTTTTCGTGCCATGAAAAGAAAAAGTTCCGAACACGCCCATCGAACCCGCAGGCTTTCCTCGCCATTGTGAACCAATAGCTTCCGCGGCGTCTTCTATTACGGGTATCTGGCGGCGGACGCCAATCTCTCTCAGCGCATCCATGTCACACAAGTTTCCGTACAGATGAACCGCAATGATTGCTTTTGTCCGCGGCGTGATGGCCTCTTCAACTTTCCTTGGGTCTATGCACCAGCTGTCAGGCAGAATGTCGACGAATACCGGTTTGGCTCCCATGTAGACAATAGGTGCAGCAGAAGCAATCCAGTTGATATCTGCAATGATCACCTCATCGCCTGGGCCAATGCCCAGACCAGCCAATCCCAGGTGCAAAGCGCCTGTGCAGCTTGACGTTGCAATGGCATGCCGGGCCCCGATGTACTGAGAGAATTGATTCTCGAAGCGGACTATATAGTCGTAGCATCGTTCACCCCATCCAGTGGAAGCTGCATCGCCGGCATAGCGTATTTCCAGGTCAGTTATTGACGGTTTGCAGTAGTAAATGCGGGACATCGCGATTTTCTCCTCCACTCACGATCGCCTGTTTTGCCGTACGGTTTTTGCCGGTGAGCCGAATGCAACTACCCCGGAAGGAATATCCCTCGTCACCACGGAGCCGGCACCTACAATTGAATCGCTCCCGATCCGCACCCTTGGCAGAGCAATAGCCCCGGTCCCAATGAAAGATCGCTCGCCCACCTGGACGAGTCCAGCGAGCCGGGCCCCTGGCCCAATGTGTACGCCCTCAGCAATACTGCATTCATGGTCGACGCTTGCACCGGTATTGATGATGCAAGACCTGCCGATGATGGCTCGTGCGCACACCGTTGCAGAGGCAAGAATCTGGCATCCTTCGCCAACGACCGAATCCCTTGCTACGTACGCCTGCGGGTGCACGAGCGTCGCGACCCGCACACCTGCATTCTTGAAAAGCGAATGGATTTCACATCGATCCCTGCCGGATGAACCGCCGATTGCCGCGATTCCATAGACTTGGCGGACGTCCTCCACGGCGCACCATTCTTTAAAACCTCTGATGCCGATTATGACATCAACTCCTTCAACTGGTGACGCGGCGCGCGGGTTGTTGTCGAAAACCGCGACGATCAAATAGCCGGCCCGGGCGGCGAACTCTGCAAGCACAATGCACTGGCCTGTTGCTCCCCATACGATCAGTTTTCTCGCGTCCTCGGTTCCCATGCTGAACTACCGCGACGCGTCCTGCCAGAGGTCTCCGGGATTCTCCACAGACAATTTTGGAACAGCGCATACGAACCGCCCGCCCCATTGCCGTATGTATGCAAGCTGGCCAATTACTTCATGGGCGATGTTCCACGGAAGGATAAGAACAAAATCCGGCCTGGTCTCGCGTATCTTTTCCGGGGGTACAATCGGGATATGTGATCCCGGCATGTATTTTCCCTGCTTCGACGGAGCAACGTCGCTTACAAAAGGCAACAGGTCCTTTCTTATACCCGCGTAGTTCAATAACGTATTTCCTTTTGCTGCCGCGCCGTACGCGATGACCAGCTTTTGTCTGCTCTTTTGCTCAATCAGGAACGTCGCAAGCTCGTTTTTTATTCTATCCGCATGCGCTTGAAAAGTGAGATAGGTTGAAAGATCACGCAATCCATGACGAGCTTCTTCCTGAAGCAATTGAGAAACCGACTCACGTGTCTTGCGGGGGTCTTCGTTGTGGCAACCATAAATACGAAGGCTTCCGCCATGAGTTGGCAGTTCTTCAACATCGAAAACTCTCAGACCTGCTTTGCTGAAAACTGCAATAACTGTTGAGAGCGACAAGTATGAGAAATGCTCATGATACACTGTGTCAAACTGTTTTCCCGCGATCAACCGCATCAGATGCGGGAACTCAAGCGTGATTGTGCCTCCTCCCGTGAGCGCGGCTTTCATGCCCTGCGTGAAATCATTGATTTCTGGAACATGCGCGAATACGTTGTTCCCTATGATCAAGTCAGCGTGTCCCTCTTCTCTCGCCAACCTTTCTCCAAGTGCTTTTCCGAAGAACTCCTTCACCACCCTGATGCCGAGCTTTTCCGCAGCCTTTGCCGTTTCAACAGCAGGTTCGATTCCCAGGCAGGGAATTCCTGCTGCTATAAAGTTCTTAAGGAGATATCCGTCGTTTGAGGCGACTTCGACTACCAGGCTTTCGGGGCCGAGCTTGAGTCGTTGTATTATTGTCTCACAGTAGTGCTTGGCATGAGCCAGCCAACTGGAGGACGCAGAGGAGAAGTAAGCGTATTCAGGAGAAAAAAGGCTGTCCGCACGTGCATAATCTTCTGTTTGAACCAGCCAGCAATTTGTGCAGACCCTTATCCGCAGCGGATAATATATCTCGGGCTTGTTTAAATCAGCTGCGGAGAGATATGCGTTCGACGGCGGAGCGTGGCCGAGATCGAGAAAGTCATGCTTCAAAGGGGCTTCACAGTGCCGACAGTTCATATTTCGAAACCCTCAAATACAGCGTCCAGCAAAGGGGCACCCTTGTCCCGGTCCGAGACCTCTACGACCGGTAGAGGCCATGCAATGTCTACCTTGGGATCATCAAATCGGATAATGCCGGCAGAATCCGGAACAAAGGGTGTCGTATGCAGGTAGAGCAACTCGGTATCAGACTCCAGAACCTGAAACCCGTGGGCGAATCCTTCAGGAATCGCGACCATTATCAGGGAGTCAGGTTCCAATACATGCGTAAAGTACTGCAGCAAGGTACGGGATCCTTTGCGCAGGTCCACCGCCACGTCCCATGCTCTTCCTTTCAAGCAGCGGATAAGTTTCATTTCTGCATAGGGAGGCCGCTGATAGTGGAGCCCGCGGACTGTTCCAGGAATCCTTGTCCAGGACTGATTGATCTGAACGATATGCCGCCCTTTGATTATTTCGGACAGCTCATTTTCACAAAACAACCGTGCAAACGCACCCCGCGCGTCGCGAACAGGCGCGGTCTCCACAAGACGAACTCCCTGGATACCCGTTTCGCGAACTCTCATTTCATACCATCCAAATGATGTTCTTTGCCGCCGCGCAGGCAACATAGGTGTCGATTTGCCCGCTCGTTGATACCTCGCCTTGCTCGTAGTACTTCCGGTACCAATGCGCGGTGCGCTCGAGTCCTTCATCGCTGCTCCACACCGGTACCCATCCCAATCGCTGCCTGGCCTTGCTGCTATCCAATCCAAGCTGCGATGCCTCATGCGGCTGCTCTGCGTCGCTGACATGCCAGCGTAGATGCGGCCATTCCCGCCTGAGCACACCGAGAGCCCATTCTACCGTTCGATCAAGAGAATCTTGAGGACCGAAATTCCATGCCTCGTCAAAGCCGTGCCGTCCTTCCAAGAGCTTATGACCCAACAGCAGATAGCCTGACAGGGACTCCAGAACATGCTGCCACGGTCGGGTCGCCTTCGGAGATCTCAGTTCCAGGGAGCCATTGGTCTGTACGGCGCGGACCAGGTCAGGAATGAGCCGGTCAACTGACCAGTCACCTCCCCCTACGACGTTCCCCGCTCGTGCGGTCGCCACCAGCGGGGAGCCGGGCGCCTGAAAAAACGATCTTCGATAGCTTTGAACCACAAGCTCCGCGGCAGCTTTGCTCGCGCCATACGGATCGTGCCCGCCGAGACTGTCTGTCTCGCGGTAACCCCACCACCATTCCTTGTTTTCGTAGCATTTGTCGGTCGTGACAACCACCACAGCGCGAACGCTCGGCGTGTTTCGACAGGCCTCGAGAAGGTTGGCAGTGCCCAGCACATTTGTGCTCCATGTGGACAGCGGCTCAGCATAGGAGACACGCACGAGGGCCTGGGCAGCGAGATGGAAGACAATTTCCGGCGCTGCTTTCAAAAGAGCCTGCTGCAGAGCCTGGAGTTCTCGAATATCAGCATACGTGCAACTCATATCGAGCCCAAGCATGTCCCAATGATTGGGCGACCCTTGCGGCCGGAGCGCGAAACCCGATACATTCGCTCCCAACTTCTGAAGCCAGGCTGCCATCCAACTTCCCTTGAACCCGGTATGACCCGTGAGAAATACATTGCGGTTGCGATAGGTTCCAGAGAAAGGATTCATGGCCAGATTTTCCATGGCGCCTTGTTTGAGTTCCACAGCTCTTCCAATCGAACCTTGTCCCTCGCAGTGTCCATCGGCTGCCAGAAGCCCGTGTGTCGATATGCAGCGAGTTGATTCGCCTTCGCAAGCGTTTCTACCGGGTCCCGCTCCCAGACCGTCGAGTCTCCCGAAATCAGCTCGATTACTTTGGGTGAAAGAACAAAGAATCCGCCATTAATCCACGCACTGCCTCCCTCTGGCTTTTCCCTGAATCCCGTGATTCGATTGTTTTCGACGTCAAGTTCGCCGAATCTGCCCGCCGGCTGGACCGCGGTCACTGTTGCAAGGACCCCCTGTGCTTTGTGGAAATTGACAAGCGCAGAAACGTCCACATTTGCCAGTCCATCACCATAGGTGAAGCAAAAGTCTTCCTGGTCCAGGTATCCCCGTACTCTTCTGAGCCGGCCTCCGGTCATCGTGCCATCGCCCGTGTCAACAAGCGTCACCTTCCACGGTTCTGCGAACTTCTGGTGAACATGCATCGAATTGTTGGAGAGGTCGAATGTAATGTCAGACATATGCAGGAAATAATTCGCAAAGTATTCCTTGATCATGTACCCTTTATAGCCGCAGCAGATTACAAAATCATTGATTCCATGCGTTGAGTAGATTTTCAATATATGCCAGAGAACCGGCTTCCCGCCAATTTCAACCATTGGCTTTGGCCGTATGGAAGTTTCTTCCATGATCCTTGTTCCAAGTCCGCCCGCGAGTATGACTGCTTTCATATGCCTTTCGCTTATCATGACGTTTGAATTGCGCCCTCTTCGAAGCGTTCTATGGTTTGGTTTTGCCCCTCGAAATGCGTCTCTTGTGTATCGCCTTTTCCACCAGCGTGGAGAAAAAAGGAAACTTGCCGGAGGCGAAGGACAGTAGCAGTCTTTTGGCTTGCCGTATCGTGTTCTTTAAGATCGCGCGCGGAAATGCCCGTACGCCCTGCTGCATGAAGGCGCCGTAGAGAAGGGTCGCCATCTTGAAACGCGATATGCCGTCTTTCAAACCAAGGCGTCTAGCAATCTCCTCTCGCTGGGCTTCGCTGATCGTGGTTGTCAGACCGCGAAATAGTTCGAAGAGCTGTCTGAACGCGTCAAACTGGTACGGATCGTATTCACCCGAGGCGACATTCGGGTCGCCACGGTTGATATATTTGGGCTGATTGCCGTAGATCGAAAATGGTATTCCCATCTCCACGCAATAGTGGAGGTAGGAGCCAGCCAGGTTGGATGTGGCATAGCGAAAGTTACGTATAAGATCGTAGAAGCGCTCCACAAACCTGTCGTCAGAAGTATTTCCCGCTGTAAAGACTGGGAAGCCACGCTTCAGCAATTCCCTGTGAACTCCCTTCCTTATGTCGTGCATGTGCAGGCAGACAGCAACAGGCTGGAAAGTCGATGGCAACTCAGAGAGGGCTCGCACATAGTCGTCTATGTCAGACATATCCTCAACGGACGGCGTTGAGTGGCCCAAAAAGGCGATAGTGCCCTTCGCATCAGGCGCTATTTCGATCTTCCGGCTGTGTCGGTAGTACACAAACGGTGAGTAGAACACGTAGCAAGGTTTCGCCGACTTCTCCTTCCATTTCTCGACTGACCGGGCGGAGTGATAGAACATGACCGGTGCACCAGAGTTCAATTCATGTGGAAACGGAATCTCGGCAGTGGCGGCTCCATGGTCGATGTAGACGTAGAGCGGCAACCAGGAAGGATAAAACCCGTATTCTCGTAAATACTTCCCGAAGCCATAGATTTCTGAAGTCCAGTAGGGCGATTCGCGGCGAGCCCATGACCATTTAGTGTCTTCGCACAGTCGTTCCAACTGGGCTTCAGTCATTCCATTCATGCAGCGCTCCACGATCTTTCAGAGAAAATTGCCCGATCCCTGTCAAAAAGGGCCTGTTCTGTCTTTGTCTTTTTCCAACAGAAACCATGTCAGATCCCCCTGCAGGAAATTGGCTTCTCGATGATAGGCAAATCCGTAGTCGACAAGGGACAGGTCCGGAAATGAGTCAAGCATCTCTCCGGCGAAATCACGCTTGTAAAGCTTCCCCTCGTGCCCATGATAGACCACTTCCACTGGTTCGGGATTGTAGTATTCGGCAATGAGGACATAGCGAGAAGAACTTCGATGCATGAGCTCATATACTGTTGACAACTTTTCGGGATTGATGTGAATGAGAACGCCTTTAGTAAAGACCAGATCCCACTTTTTCTCCGGCTGGAATTCCAGAATGGAGGTGACGTGCAGATCGACGTTCGGCAACTTTTTCTTTAGTTCCCGGGCCGCTTTATGATTTATCTCAATAGCCGACAGTCTTGCTTTGGGAAGCAATCTTGTAATGGCTTCAAGGTTAATGCCGACGTTTGACCCCATCTCGAGCACTGAGTGGACTGCTTTCGTCCGGTCCAGAGCCTTGCTGAAGAACGAGAGGCTCGCTGCAACCAAGTCTTCTCCCTGGTTGCGCTCGATATACTCATCTCCAAATCTGCCGTTCCAGAAAGACTCCTCTTCGGTTGTGAAAGGCATGCGTGCTCCTTTTAGGTATTTGCCGTTGGGATTCTGACAGCCAGGTCCCTTTTTCAGCGTTTCGCGCAGGCGCCGCTGGGCAATTACGGCCGCCCCTCCAGCCGTATCCAGGTTGGCAAGTCCTCTCTGAACCATTGTTTTCTCAGGTTCAGGAAGTTTTCAAAGGGGTATCCGACTTTTGGGCCCTTTTCAGAGTATGCATTGAGGTGGAGAGTTCTTCTATCGTATTCCTGAAAGATGAAGTTCCTGCATCCCTTGTCAACGAGGTATTGCATGAATTCTCGTTGCTGATTCTTATTCAAATACATTATGCAACCATGTGAAATGCAAAGAAAGTCATCGAGCGGCTCTTCTATTGCAAGATCCTGCAGCGGACTTTGAATATATGTCAGGCTTTGGAATTGCATGCGCCATTCGATATTTGCCTTATCAACAATATCAACTCCGTATAAGTTGTATTCGCCGTTGAACGCCGACAGATTTCTCCCCGCTGCGCAGCCAAAATCAATCACATTCTTGACATGAGACGGAATTGATGTCTTCAGCTCGCCAAAACACCGCTCCGGACCTAGGAAATCCTTCTTGTACCATCGCGACCAGTCTTCATTTATTCGGGATGGCTTGAAAAAAGCCTTGACGCTTCTTGCCAGATTCCTGACGAAGCGACGATTTTCCCTGAGCCGATTCTGCAATTCTTTTGGCAAGCGACTCTTAAGAAAATTCTTTACTTTCATATGCGCCTCATGACTGTTTCTGCAGAGCAGGATAGGACACTTGAATGTGCTCACCAGTTGGCAAATACCAGTCGTAGGGAACAACAATTGGCGCGGAGCTCTCCGCGAAGCTTGCCGCGCTTCCGCCCTCCAGCCCGAGACGGCGCATGTCATCAAATACGGTGAAAGTGCCGACCGTCTGCGATTTTGCCAGAACTATCGAGCCTTCTGTTGACCGCACTCCGAGCGAAATTATATAGGTCTTTGGAAGAAGAGGTAAATTATGGAATACACAGCGAATCGATCCTCTTCCTTCGATGACGCTTGGAGTGTGCCCATCAATGAGCATGTTCGCGGCAAAGTGCGACCCCTCGGTTGAGCCGACTGTAACCCAAAACGACGGCCTGTTGATCTTGTACTTCGCGACATACGTCAATTCGATTGAAAGATCCGATCCGGGCGCGAACTCTGAGGTCTGTTCGCCGCGACTGTTTCTGAGCACTACTTTCTCAATGCCCACATCGTCGTCATGCGCAACGGAACCGGAGAGTACACCTTGCTGATTGGCAAGATAGTCATGGACAACCCTCGATGTTTCGCCGTCCGCAGTGAGCCTGCCCCCTTCAAGCAGAATGGCTCTGCTGCACAGGTTCTTCACCGCGGTCATATTATGGCTGACGAAAAGCACCGTTCTCCCTTCTTTTGTACTTGCTTCTTCCATTTTTCCGAGGCATTTCTGCTGGAAACGCGCGTCGCCCACTGCAAGGACTTCATCGATGACCATGATGTCTGCGTCGAGATGGGCCGCGACCGCAAATGCCAGTCGAACGTACATGCCGCTCGAATAGCGCTTCACCGGCGTGTCGATGAACCTCTCCACCTCCGCGAATGAAACGATATCGTCAAATTTCGACTGCACCTCGGCTTTTCGCATACCGAGTATGGCGCCATTCAGGTACACGTTTTCACGCCCTGTCAGCTCAGGGTTGAAGCCCGTGCCGACCTCCAGAAGGCTGGCAACCCGCCCTTTGAGCTTTATGGTGCCAATGGTCGGGGCGGTGACCCTCGAGAGAATCTTCAGAAACGTCGACTTTCCCGCGCCATTGCTTCCAATTATGCCAAGCCGTTCTCCACTTCGCACGTCAAATGTCATGTCCTTCAGTGCCCAGAATCTGTCGCTTTTGAGATCTCGAGTCCTGGCCTGCGCGTGGCCGATCTTCCGGTTGGGATCATCTTTTCCCTTTATCTTCGCCCACCAACTTTGAATATCCTTGGTGAGTCTTCCGTGGTTGATAACTCCAAGACGATACTCCTTGGAGAGATGCTCAACTCGTATCACCGTATCAGACATGGTTCCTCGCTCGACTCGATGAGGCCGCTATTTTTCCGCACAAATGTCAGGGCTCCTCTATCCTTGTGGCAGCGCTTCGAGATACTGCGCGACCGCATCCCGAACAATACGTTCCCTGATGGCAGGGTCGTAAAATTTGAGTCCCCGATACAACGATGCTGCAAACCCTCCGAATCCTCTTTTGAAGTAGCTTATGTTCATCTCTTTTCGGCTTGGAGAAGAAAAGAGCTGCGTGCCATACAATTGCCAGCCGATTTCAAGGTATTTCATGCCCTGGGAACGGAAGTAGTCCTGGGCAAACCACAGAATCGCGTGACCGAGCGGAACTTCACAAGACTCCGAGAATTCCGGATCGTCCGCTGCAGATGAATAATAGACATAGCCGTTTCTGTGACTGAAATAGTCGAGCTGGACAAACCGCCCCTCGTAGGTCATGCAGATCATGGTGGCTTCGCCGGCCTTGAGCTCTTCGAATTGGAGGTCGAAAGTCCATTTTGGACGGGTTTCCCGACCAGCGGCTTTGATATGAGTTTGCCGGTATATCTCGTGAATCAAGGGGTCGGCATTTGCACAGGATATCACGCGCAGCTCATACGTCTTCAATCCCTTATTGATCAGCGCCTTGTAGCTTTTTCTAAGGCTTGCGCGCATCTCCTTTTCGGAGAGACCCAAATCCAATATTTGAGTATTCAAAGTCGTATCGATATATCCATGCTCCTGCAGCGGATTTGCATGAAATCGATAGGTAGGCTGAGGATCGAAGAAAAAGCCGACATATGAGGCTGAACTCGCCAAAGCGAGCTCGTCAACATGCGCCAGAATGTCATCGAGGATCCCGTTTCTTCGTCTTTCTTCAACCTGGCTCGAGATTATCGGTCCGCGGAGGTAACTGCCGTCGTTTGTGAAGGAACGCACACCGTCCTTTTCCGTAACCACAAGAGGGCAAATCGCAAGAACACTGTTATTTTCCGTCACTGCGAAGCTGTAATCTTCAACTTTGTTCCGGATACAGCATTGTCCCTGGAAATTGCGCGTGTAGCCCCACGAGTTGAGCGTCTGTTCTCCCTCCATGAAGCTCACCCACTCTCTGAAGTCAGTCGATTTCTGCTGTGGGAAATCCATCTTTTCTTTCGCTCACTGCCACGAGACGGGATTCAGTGGGCACGGCGCCTTCACAATTCATTTCTGTTTTCCCAGACCTTCTGAAAGGCTTCAAGGACGTCATCCAGATCCTTCTTGCTCATCGGCGGCCGCATGAGCTCGTGTGTGACCAGCACGTTGTTGTGCATGTCCTCTGCCGTCGGGCATAAGCCCTTTCCATAACTGATGGGCCTGTTGTACTTATCACATGTCCACGGGCATCCGCTCTTGCCGTACGCTATTTTTTTCTGATAGAGAGGCTGAAGATAGAGCGGCTTTACATATCCGCAGCCGACCTTGACGCCTTCCGTTTCTCTCAGCTCGGTCGGCATAAGCTCGGCTTTGACTGCTTCTATGAATCTATTTCGATGCATCCCTGCGACTTTGCTGTCGAATTTCAAGGTGTGCAGATAGAACACGTGCGTGCAGTCTGCGCGCGTGCTCGCTGGCTGCAGGCATGGTATCCTCGTGAGCCCTTTTGCCAGGTATTCCACGTTTGCTATTCGTGAAGCAGACAGGGTCCTGAGCTTCTTGAGCTGTTGCCTGCCTATCGCGGCCTCAATTTCGGTCATTCTATAGTTGAAACCGAGAAGGTTCGTGATATCCGCTTCGCCCATCTCTTCGACAACTGCTTCCGCATGGTTGCGGATAAGGCGAACACGCCTGGCCAACTCTTCGTTGTCGGTGACGACCAGTCCGCCTTCCCCGGTATGGACGTGCTTGTGGTAATTGAGGGAGTAGACTCCAATATCTCCCAAGGTGCCCGCGTAGCGGTCTCCGTACATGGCTCCCGGCGCCTGCGCGCAGTCCTCGATGACAAGCAAGCCGCGACTTCTGGCGATTTCATTGATCCGCCGCGCATCATATGGCTGCCCGAATATATCCACGACAATGATAGCACGAGTCCGGCTGGTGAGCCTTTTCTCGATTGAATCCGCGGATAAGCAGTAGCAGTCCTCCTCGATGTCAGCAAACACCGGTATCGCGTTGTAGATCAGAGGCGCAACCGAAGAAGCTGACATTGTGTAGGGGGATACGATCACCTCGTCCCCAGGGCCGATTCCTGCCGCGCCGACGGCGCAATACAGCCCGGATGTTGCGGAGTTCACCGCGATAGCATGGCGAACCCCGAAATACTCGGCCCATTCCTTCTCGAATGCCTGCACTTCCGGCCCGCCATAGAAATCTTCATGCCATGTTCCCAGAAAGCGAGAGAGGACGCCGGATCGGAGGACGTTCTTCACCGCTTCCTGTTCCTGGATTCCCACCGTCACATAGGCGGGAAATTTGTCGTTTCGAACTCGGGAGCCGCCATTTATTGCGAGTTTCGACACAGAGATCCCTCCATTTCCATTACAATGTTTCTTACTGCGTCGCGTGATTGGCCTAATCCGTAGCGAGGCTGTTCATGTCGAACAAGATACCGTTCCAATTCCCGCTGGAGGCTTGATGTCTCCAGAACACTCGGAATAGCGCCTGAACGGTCAAGAACAAACGGATTCTCTCTTTTGAGGCCGATCTGCACACTTATCACAGGAACATTCGCAACTGCGGCTTCAATCAGGAACATGGATGACATCCCACATACAAGATCTGAAGCCTTCATGAGCTTGACCGCGTCAATTTCCCGGTCGATCCTCAAATAGGTCCTTTTCCCGGACTGAGTGACCATCAGGTTTTCGAAGTATCCGGCGTCTTCCTTGGGATGCAGGCGGATGACGATTCCTACCCGCATCGAGTGCCTTTCGGCAATCTCTGCGACGCTGCGAAGAAGCGCGGCAAACACCGTTCGCTCGCTATACCCCCAGAACTCCCGTCCTGCTTCCTCGCTCCCATAGGTGTCTGAGATTGGCTCTGAGGCGAACGTCACCAATCTGTCACCGTGCTCGACCCCGAAATGTGCGCGGATGCCCTCCAGCTCTCGTGGCTCGATTGAATCCATGGTCTTCAAGACTGATTCGAAATGCGGCTGGCCTGTCACAACGAGCCGAGCGGAATCCAGCCCGGCGGCTATTGCCTCGGTCCTTGCTGTCTCATCCATCACCAGTATCTTTGAGGGCAGATAAGGATGGGAAGGTCGCGCAAGATAGAGGCCGATCTCTGACACCGGAAAGTCCGAGAACCTGATCCCATAGTTGATCCATTGGTCCAGAATCGCAATAGAATAAACGCCGAAAATGCCCGCGGCTTTCCAAAGGAACCGCTCGGAAAAGTCGTCGGCACTCGTCGCGGTGCATATCATATCGGGTCTTACTGCTGCCACCAGCCTGGTTATCGACTCCTGGGTGACATCACCCACCCGATCCCTGATGTCGATGGCCTCCAGCCCAGCCCTGGCGTACTTTTCAAGAGCAAAGTCTTTCCCGAACAGCAGCGCTTCATGACCTCGGGCCCGCAGGGGGCGCACAAGCGGTATGATTACATTTGCGCCCCCCGGGTCTCGCGACATGAGCAGAATCCGCGCCATGTTAGATGTTCCTGAAAGAGGCCGCCATCGTCGAGCAGATTTCCAAATCTTTCAATGCGTCTTCGATGGTGCACCCGACTTCCGACCGTCCTAGAAGCGAGGTGTGCAGATTGTCCATTAGAAAGAACATCGCTTTGCCCATCTCGGTTTGAGCAGCCTGGGCGGAGGATAGATTAAGATATCCAGGGAACCGCTCGCTATTCTCAACTGCCTGTTCTTCAATCCGAAAGCCGGAGTCCACTATTCTGATCCTTCGACGTTCGAAGAACAAATCCAGCTCGAAAACGGTGTATGCGCGGCAGGAAACTGGCAGAATGTGAAACGTTCGTCCGTTCTCGAAGCGAAGCACCCCTTCCACCGAGGGGTCGTCGGGATAGAAGTCGCACTCCCCTGCCCCCACATCGAAATCCGCTATCTCGTCTACCAAAAATCTGATCAAATCGACCAGGTGTGATCCATTGTGAACGATCCCTTTTCCGTAATAGCCCGAGCCCGTAAGGTAGCGGCCGAATTCGCCGCTCTTGATTCTTCGTTTGAGCTCCGCGAACTGTGGCACGTACCTGCGTGAATAGTTGACGGCTACCAGGGGTGTCCGTTCGTGGTAGAGCAATGCCAATTCGTTCCCTTCGTCGACGCTTCGTGCGATCGGCTTTTCCACGATCACCGCAGAAAACGAAAAGCCTCTGAGCGCCTTCAGAATCGCGAAGTGCTGTTCGTCGGGTACTGCGACACTGATGACGTCGATCTTCTGCCGATCGAACGCATCCTGGAGGGAGCTGAAATAACCGCACCCCCAAAGGCCAGCCGCTTTCGCAGCTTTGTCGACGTCGACGTCAACAAACCCCGCAAGCTCGAAGGCGGGGTGGGCAGCGTAGGCATGCGCATGGCTGAGAACATTCTTGTCGTGGGGGCTGTCGAACAGTGCGCCTATCTTTCCCGCCCCGACAATCAGAGCATTGAGGCTCATCGAAGGTCGGCGGAGCCAAGTCCGGATCGATTCCTCAGTATTGAGTATTTCATTTCAGCGATCTTCCAGTCCTCTTCGTTGTCAATGTCCTGCGTTTCCGACTCCGGTATCTCCAGGGCGGCGGTGTTTCGCATGAAAAGCCGCTTCTGGTCCATGAATGCCTCTACGTTCAGCCAGTAAAACTGCCCTGAGTCGTGAAACGCCGCAGGAAGATCCTGCGATCGCACGTTAAGATTCTCGGGCCAGATCATCTCAAGTTTTCCGCCTGTGATCCTCATAGCCCTTTGAATGGGGTATCCGAATCGCACAACCGGCACCACAGAGTCCACGTGTGTCGTCTTCAGGATCTCGAACCCCTGCGCCAGCATTCGCGCCGTCACAAAGGGGGCCGTGGGGTAGAGACAGCATGCGTATGCGAAGTCATGTCCACGCTTTGCGTACTCCTCGATAACCTCAATTACTACTTCAGCGGTCATTGCATGATCATGCGAGGTAGAGGGCGATCGGAAGAAGGGGACCTTTGCACCATGGCGAATGGCCACTTCAGCAATCTCCTCATCATCCGTCGATACCATCACCTCTTCGAAGACCTTGGAAGCGAGAGCAGATGCAATGGAGTGGCTGATGATCGGGGCCCCAAGAAAGCTCTTGATGTTCTTTCTCGGAATCCTCTTGCTCCCGCCCCTCGCCGTAATTATCGCAACCGCCTTGTCGGTCATTCACCCTCCCTTTCGCACTGCCTGCTGTGGCGAACTACTGAACGAGGTCCCAGCTCACCGGTGTGCCCCTGGCGACGTCGCGGTTTACGCGCATACCGAGGATGATCTCTATGTACTTCGGCGCAAGGCCCATGCCAGGCCGTATGCAACGCACATTTGCTTCTGAAAAGGCGTCTCCTGATTTCATATCCTGCGATACATAGAGGGATCTGCGGAACCTGATCGAATTTCGCTCTTCCTCCAGCATGCCATACCTGACCGTGCCGAGCGCCTGCCAGGCGGAATTGCTTTCAATGACAAGCGAGGACAGTTCACCGGGTTCGGCGGAGAATTCCGCGTCCACTCCGCCGTCGGCGCGAGCAAGGGTGAAATGTTTTTCTATGACCGACGCGCCCAGCGCTATGGCCGCCACGGCAGTCCCTATCCCTTTCGTGTGATCAGACAACCCGACCTCGCAGCCGTAGAGCTCCTTCATATGCGGTATGGTCAGAAGATTGCTGAAGTCAGGCGGGGCCGGATAACTGCTCGTGCACTTGAGCAATACCAGGTTCTCGCAGCCGTTGCCGCGAAGGATGGACACGGACTCGTCAAGCTCCGAGAGGCTTGCCATGCCAGTTGAGAGGATGACTGGCTTTCTTGTCCGCGCGATTCTCTGCAAGAGACGCAGATCGTTGAGTTCGAAGGACGCTACCTTGTAGCAGGGAACATCGAGCGACTCCAGAAAATCCACCGCGGTTTCGTCGAAGGGTGTGCTGAATCCGATAATGCCCCGCTCCCTGCACCTGTCAAAGATCTGCTGGTGCCATTCCCAGGGAGTCTGGGCC
>Ga0265338_10005104_pt1 | contig 17318 bp, 19 predicted proteins | sample 42126metaG_FD_193579 | JGI IMG/M metagenome (GOLD analysis project Ga0265338, IMG submission 193579) | Rhizosphere microbial communities from Carex aquatilis grown in University of Washington, Seatle, WA, United States - 4-21-26 metaG | ecosystem: Host-associated > Plants > Roots > Rhizosphere... | reverse complement strand
CCCGGTCATGTCACTGACTTTACGCCGCAAAATGAACCGGACGCCCTGGTCACCGCGCCGAAGGTTTCACCGGTGCTGGCGGCACATTAAAATTCGACATGGACATACCCTACACACTCAAGGCCCGGCCGGACACCGGCCTTTACAACGCCAAGCTCGGCATCTGGTTGTTTCTCGCGTCCGAAGTGATGCTCTTTGGCGGATTGTTTTCCGCCTATGTGCTGTTGCGCGTCGGCGCGCCGGACGGCTACTGGCCGCACGGCTGGCTCAACGTCACGCTCGGCACGCTCAACACCCTCATCCTCGCGCTCTCGGCCATCACCACGCTGCTGGCGTGGGTGGCGTGCAAGGTCGGGCAGTTCGGCAAGTTCAAATTCTTCCACGCCTGCACCCTGGCGCTGGCGCTTTCGTTTCTCTGCGTGAAAATGTACGAGTATCACGACAAATGGATTCATTACGAAATCCAATTGACCGACGGCCGCATCGCCGACGGCCACCTTGTCTCGCAAAATGGCCAGGAAGTGGTCATTGAAGGCCGCTACGTGACCGACGAGAAAGATCTGTACGACTTGCGGGCGCAGAAAAACATCCCGCACGACGAAATCAAAATTGAGCGGTCACTGATCAAGAAAATGGAGAATTACGGTCCGTGGCATCACACCTATCTGGCGATTTACTTCACCTTGACCGGCCTGCACGCTCTGCACATTCTCGGCGGCAGCATCGTCATCGGCTATCTGTGGGGGCCGGGAAGCCGCATGTATCGCAAAAATCCCGAACAATTCACCAATCGCATCGAAGTCTCCGGTCTGTTCTGGCATTTCGTGGACCTGGTCTGGATTTTTCTGTTCCCTGTGCTTTATTTAACCTGATTGATTATGAGTGAAGCCCATCCAACCGACCTGAAGACTTACATCCGCCGGTGCGCCTTGGTGTTTCTCGCCATCATTTGCACCACGTCGCTGATGATTTACGCCTCCTTTTTGCCCCATTTCAGTTGGGCGGCAAAAGTCGCGATGATCCTGGCCGTGGCCATCGTCAACGCCTTCGTTGTCGCCGGTTTCCTGATGCACTTGTTGTCCGAGAAGAAGATGATTTACACCGTGCTCCTTTTCACCGTGTTTTTTTTCGCCGGGTTGATGGGATTGACGGTCTGGGCCACGGGCGATTTTCCGGTCGGCACGATTTTCCACTAATATGTCCCTGAAAGCTTTTCATCTAATTTTCGTGACGCTGCTGACGGCGCTGTCGTTTGGCTGCGCCGCGTGGGCGTTCAACACGGACCGTCCAGGTTTTGGTGTGGCGGGGATCGCCGCCGGTATTCTGGTCATTGTCTATGGGATTTATTTTTTAAAAAAACTCAGGAAAGTAAGCTACCTATGAAAACACTTCGGAACCTTCTTTTGGCAGCCGGGCTCGTGACGTTGGTGCCGGTAAAGATTTTTGCGTGCGCGGCGTGTTACGGCGGCAACATTGATTCGCCGATGGCCAACGGCATGAACTGGGGCATTCTCACCCTGCTCGGCGTGGTGCTCACCGTGTTGACCTGCTTTCTGGTCCTCTTCGTCCACATTCTCCGCAAGGACGAAGCCGGCGCGAAGGATTCTCAAAAGCCGACCGACGTATGAATTATTGGTTTGCCCATAAAGTCCTCGGCCTGCCCGAGCTCGCCTCGTCCAACGGCCAGGCCGTGGACGACCTCATGGTCTATGTCCATTGGTTGATGCTCGTGCTGTTCCTCGGCTGGATTCTCTATTTCGGCTACGTGCTTTGGCGCTTCAACGTCCGGCGCAATCCGAAGGCCGATCACGAAGGTTCCAAGAGCCACATCCCGAGTTATACCGAACTCGCCGTCGTGGTCATTGAAGCGGTGCTGCTGCTGGGCATCGCCATACCGCTCTGGGCCAAAAATGTGCAGCAATTTCCCAGGCCCGAGGATGCGACCGTCGTCCAGATTGTCGCGCAACAGTTTGCCTGGAATGCGCGCTATCCCGGCCCGGACGGCAAATTCGGCGCGCAGCAGATGAAATTTGTTTCCGCCGACAACGCCTTCGGCGTGGACCCGGCCGACCCCGCCGGCAAGGATGACGTGGTGGTGTTGAATGAGATTCACGTGCCGGTCAACAAGCCGGTGCTGATTTATTTAAGTTCCAAGGACGTGATCCATTCACTCAAGCTCGTGGCCATGCGCATCACGCAGGACGCCATTCCCGGCCTGCGCATTCCGTGCACGTTCACGCCGACGAAAATCGGCCGCTACCAGATTGAATGCGCCCAGCTGTGCGGCAACGGCCACGCCAGCATGGCTGGCGGCTTCCTGATTGTGGAAAGCCAGCCGGACTTCGACCAATGGCTCAAGTCCAAGAGCGGCGCGGCCACGAGTTTTGAATAAGGCACCAGTTCCCGTTTCCCATGCCGAAAATCCGCTTACCTTTTGCGGGGTAATGTGATTTTATTGCGTCACGAACATGGCTGACGTGCCTCAACAATTGCCGCGAACACTTTGGGTCGGCCTGCTGCTGGTCCTGGTCGTGCTGTGCCTGGCCTATGCGCTCTCGCTGATGGAACTCAGCCGAGTTCATCAAAAACCAGTGTTGCCGGTAATCGGCCCGGTCGCCGCTTTCACGCTTACGAACCAGGACGGCCAGGTCACAACCCTCGCTGATTTGAGCAACCATGTCTGGGTCGCCGATATTATTTTCACGCGTTGCGCCGGTTCCTGTCCCATCATGAGCGGCCAGATGAAATCGCTCCAGGAAGCCCTGCCGCCGGCCAGCCGGGCAAAGCTCGTGACCTTGACCACCGATCCTGATTTTGACACGCCGCCAGTCTTGCGAAAATATGGCGAACGTTTTGACGCCGATTCCAACCGCTGGATGTTTCTCACCGGCGCAAAACTGGACCTGGCCATCCTGGCCGCCAACAGCCTGAAGCTCACCGCGGTGCCGATCAAGCCGGAGGACCAGAAAAATCCGGCGGATTTGTTCGTTCACAGCACGATTTTTGTGATTGTGGACAAGCAGGCGCGGTTGCGTGGCACGTTTGAAACCGAGGGCGACGGCGTGGACTGGACCAACGTCCAGCCGCGCATCCTGGCCACCGTGAACCAACTCGAACACGAGAAATGACCGTTCTCGAACTGCCTGCCGTCAATGCCTCGCTCAACGGCCTCAGCGCGGTTTTCCTGGCGTTCGGTTACATTTTCATCCGGCGAAAAAACAAAATCGCCCATCGCAACTGCATGATTGCGGCGTTTGTCACCTCGATTGTTTTTTTGATCTGTTACCTCGCCTATCACACCTATCTCGGCGTGGTTTTGCACCGCGGCCCGACGCACTTTTTGAAACCGGAATGGTTCCGGCCGATTTATCTCGCGATTCTGCTCACGCACACCGTCCTGGCGATGGTGATTGTGCCGATGATTCTGGTGACGCTGAACCGGGCGCGACGGCAGGACTTTGAGGCACACAAAAAAATCGCCCGTTGGACCCTGCCGCTGTGGATGTACGTTTCCGTGACCGGCGTGCTGGTTTACTGGCTGCTCTACGTCAAGTTTCCGCAACACTAGAAGCGTATGTCCGCCATTGCCTGTGTCAGAATTCACACCAGCCAGTTTCCGGAGAATGTCCGGCGCGATTTGCGGGAATCTCTGCGCACGCGGCGCGTGAATCACAAGTTCCATTACGACAGCGTCAAGCAAACGCAAAAGTGGCTGGCGCTGCACCAGGCATATTCGCCAACGCGCAACGATGCGGATTGCCAGGCCATCTACGATCGGGGGTTTGAAGCCGCGGCGGCCCGGATGAAAGCGAAGGCGGTTCATGTCATCGGTCTTGGTTGCGGGGGTGGACAGAAGGACACGCGGCTGCTGAAATTGCTGAAGGCCGGCGGCCGGAAAGTTTTTTACACGCCCTGTGATGTGAGCAGTGCGATGACTCTGGTTGCCCGCCAGGCGGCACTGTCCGCTTTGCCGGAAAAGAATTGTTTTCCTTTCGTTTGTGATTTGGCCACGGCGGATGACTTGCCGGACGTTCTCGCCACCCGCCATTCGTCAGTCGTCACTTTCTTCGGCATGATCCCGAATTTCGAACCACAGCTCATTCTGCCGAAGCTGGCGTCGCTCATTCGTAAAAAAGACTGCCTGTTGTTCAGCGCGAACTTGGCACCGGGCAAGGATTACGCCGCCGGGGTAAAAAAGGTTCTGCCGCAATACGACAATCCGCTCACTCGGGACTGGTTGAAGACGTTTCTGCTCGACCTTGGGATTGAGCACAACGACGGCAAATTACTGTTTGAAATCGGAAATGATCCGGCCGGTAGCGGTCTCAAGCGTATCGTTGCCTGTTTCCATTTCACGCGGTCGCTCCGGATTGAAACGGACGGTGAAGTTTTCAGTTTCCGTCCCGGCAACATGATTCAGCTTTTCTTTTCCTATCGTTACACGCCGGCGCTCGTTAGCAGAACGCTCGGCAGGCACGGTTTGGAAGTCTGCGATCAATGGATAACCCGGTCGGAAGAGGAAGGCGTGTTTCTTTGCCGTAAAAAATAATCTATCACGCCAAGACGCAAAGCCCGCAAAGAAATCTTCTCCGCGCCTTTGCGTAAGAATCAAAAGGTTTTCATCGTTTCCAGCACGGCCTTGATGCGCGGGACTTCGTGGGTGCGGAACAAATCGGTTTTGCCGAGCGCGGCCAGGACGGCAAAGAAGGGTTCGGCGCAGCGGACTTCCTCGCCAAAAAATTCAAAGGCGTGGGGCAGGGCATGGCAGACCGGGAACCCGAGCGTGCGCAGTCGGAACGTATTCAGGAAAACATTCATCTGGTGGCGCACGCGGACGGTGCCGTCCTGCAAATTGCGGTAGTAAAAGCCGAGGCCAGGATCGATCAGGATTTTTTTCACACCATGGCGTTGAGCGACCTCAATTTGCCGCGCGAAATGCTCGCGCATCCGTTCCACCGGGTCGGCGCTGAAGTCGAAGTCGCCGACTTCGCGGACATTTTTTCCCTGTACGTAGCAGATGATCACTGCCGCATCGTGCGCGGCAACCTGGCGATACAGTTCATCGGTGCCGTCCGTGCCGGTGAGGTTTAACAGGTTCGCACCTGCTTCAAGGCAGGCGCGTGTCACGGCGGGTGAATACGTTTCGACGGAAACCAGGATGCCCGCCTTGCGGAGTTCCTTGATGACGGGAATCAGCTTGCTCTTTTGATCCGCAGCATCCACGCGCGCGGCGTGGGCCAGTGTGGATTCCGCACCGAGGTCCACCATGTCCGCGCCCTGCGCGGTCAAGATCTTGCCGCGTCCGACCGCTGCCTCCGTGCTGAAGCAGACGCTTTCACGGTACCAGGAACCGGCCGAGAGATTGATGACACCCATGATGGCGGGTTGGGTGTTGAAAGCGAAGGGTCGGCCGCCGATGGCAAACTCCTTCACACCCGCAGCCGCGGCAGTGCGGTTTTTTTCGAGGAGTTCAGCCAGTTGTTCAAGGTTTAGCACAGTGCGGCAAATCGTATAGTCGAAATCTGAAATCGTAAATGGAAAGTGGCGCGCCCGGCGGGAATCGAACCCACGACCCTCTGCTTAGAAGGCAGATGCTCTATCCAACTGAGCTACGGGCGCGGCCGAAGGGACATTAGTGGCAGGAAGAAGTTCGCGCAAGTGTGGTTGCGGTCGGCTTTCAGAGGGGCTGAAATTGACAATGCCCCCCCCGGAAGCACAGGGTTGATACTTTACTTTCCAAACAAATGCAGCTGCAACAGTTGTTTGGTCGGTGCATATATTATTAGTTCGGGCCTGTGCCCGAGGATTGGTTATTTTCATCTGTTACCAATTACTCTTCACGGTGGCAATTTATCCGCGATGTTGGTCTGGTTTACGCATTGTAAATTTGAAAGTACGCGTGAAATTCACGCGCCATGCGTGAAATTCACGTACGGCATCACCCTACAAACAGATTCTCCCATGATTTTATCGTTGGAATTTGCTGGAAATATCCAATGGCACCGGCAATGCTTAAACGCGTTAATTGAGATGACTGTTCCTGCTAACTGAATGGTTTCGGCGGATCGTCTCTTAACAAATAAAACCAATAAACCACTGATCCTATGAAACAAATTCTGAAACAGAAAAAGGCCTTCACGTTGATCGAGTTGCTGGTCGTGATCGCGATCATCGCCATCCTGGCCGCGCTCCTGCTGCCGGCGCTCGCCGCCGCCAAGCGCAAGGCGCAACGAATCAATTGCGTGAGCAACCTCAAGCAGGTCGGCATTGCCTTCCGTCTCTGGGAAGGCGACAACGGCGACCGCTATCCCATGGCCGTCAGTTCGACCTACAACGGCGCTGCTGACAGTATTTCCACCTCGGCCAACAACGGCACCCCGGCTGCCGGATATGGCATCACGAACGTATTCGTGGTGATGTCGAATGAATTGAGCACCCCCAAGATTCTGCTGTGTCCGTCCGACAGCGGATTGGGCGGTAGTGGCCCGGGGCCTTGGGGCGCAGCTACGACCCGCACGGTCACCACCAATTTCTCGGTCATGACCATTAACAATAATTATCTGAGTTACTTTGTCTGCGGTGATGCCGCGGAAGCCTACCCGCAGATGATCATGACGGGCGATCGCAACATTGGGACCATCGCCGGTTACAACACTCCGGCGCTGTTCACCAACTCGAGTGCGGCACTTTCGCCCAGTGCGGGTTTCAAATGGGTCGGGGGTTCAGCGAATGCCTGGGCGTGGACGGCCAACGACTTGCATTTGCGAGTGGGCAACTGTGGCATGGCCGACGGCAGCGCCCAGCAGTTTACGGTGAGCACGCTGCAGTCAGCGTTGTCCACGGCCACCAACGGTTCACCCAACTCAAATCCGTGGTATAATTTCCCGCAATAAGCGCGGTTGGTTTTACCGTCACCACCAGCAAGGCATCCGCAAGGATGCCTTGTTTGGTTTCAACCGTGAAATTGGAAAAGCGATGGACGTTGATTAAGGCGGGAAAAGATCTGAAATAGAATTTCTTGTTTCAGTGTTTGTTAGAACCGCGGCTTTTGGAGGTTGCAACGTTTGATTGAAAATGGCCGCCGGCTTTCGCAAGCTGTTGGCATGAAACTGCAAAGAATCCTCACGCTGCTGCTGGCCGCGATGCTTCTGGCGGGTTGCAAGAAGCCGGAGGGTGCAGCCAGAACTCCGTCCGTTGACGATTCGCTGCCCACGGAGGCGCAGCCGAAATTGCTGACGGTGAAGCTCTATCTTGGCGCGGAAATGCTGGACACCGAACAGGCGCTCACACCGCGCGAGCAGCAGACCGGCATGATGTTCCGCACGAATGTCACGGATCAGAGCGCAATGCTGTTTGTTCTGCCGCAGCCGCTGCTTCCGCCGGATGGATTTTGGATGACGAATTGTCCCGTGTCGTTGTCTGCCGCCTACATTGGCCCAGACGGTGTCATTGAAGAAATTCATCATCTGGAAAAGAACGACATTGTTCCGGTCCTCGCCACCAACAACAATATTATCTTCGTTTTGGAAACCAGCGACGGCTGGTTCAACCGCCATAACGTCGGGGTCGGTGCGGTCGTTCGCACCGAGAAGGGTTCGTTGCAGGAAACGTATTTTGGGAGATAACCCTGCGCACTACGCCAGTTTCACCGTTTTGCTGGTTTTTACCGCTTCATAAATCGCCATCATAATCTTCACGTCGCGCAGGCCTTCTTCGCCGGGAACTTTTGTCGGGCGGTTTTCTAAAATACACAGCGCAAAGTCGTCCATCTCGGCGGCGAACTGGTCAATGTCCTCAAAACGGATCGCCTGTCCGTCGCCATGCCGGCCACGGATGCCGCCATAACTGAAGGCCGGGTCCAGTTCAAACCAGCCGCGGTCGGCGCGCGCCCTGAAGAAATTGGTGCCGGGCACTTTGTAAGTGGCACTGCAATGCGCCAGAATGCCGCTGGGAAATTTCGCCTGCCAGACGATGGACTCCTCGACTTCCTTGAATTTCACCGGATCCGTCACCGTCGTGATGGCCGAAACTTCCGCCGGTTCTTCACCGGACAAATAACGGGTGGCCTGCAACGCGTAAATGCCCACGTCCATGAGCGGGCCGCCGCCGGCCAGCGCCTTGTTGAGCCGCCATTGCGTGGGATCGCCAATCGGAAAACCGAACCCGGCCTCGATCATCCGCAAATCGCCAAACGTCTTTTCGCGAACGAGTCGAACGCATTCGAGGTTGGCCGGCTCGAAATGAAGGCGGTAGCCGATGGCCAGCTGTTTGCCGGCCTTTTTGCATTCGTCAATCATCTGCTGACTTTTCTCCACCGAAACCTCCATCGGCTTTTCGCAAAGCACATGTTTGCCGGCCTTTGCCGCCTTGATGGTGTGCTCGGCGTGCAGCGCGTTGGGCGTGACGACGTAAACCACGTCAATGTCCGGGTTGCCGGCCATCTGCCACATGTTGTCGTAATTGTAAATGTTCTTGTCAGGAATGTTGTATTGCACTTTCCAGCGCTCGGCCTTGGCTGGCTGGCCGGTGACGATGCTGGTGAGCTTGCAGTATTTGGTCTTTTGCAGCGCGGGCGCAAGCTGGTGCGTGCTCAAGTTGCCAAGGCCGGCGAGGGCGAATCCAAGCTTGCGGTCCGGGTCGGCGGCGAAGGCACGCGGCGCGAGCGCGCCGAGGAAAGGCACGCTGGCGGCAGCCAAAGCGGAGGTTTTGAGAAAATCGCGGCGGGTCTGGAATTGGGCACCCATGCCGGAGATTAGTTGCAATTACAATAAAAGCGCAACCCGGAAAATGCTCGCCGCTCCGGTCAAATACGGTTTAGATTGTTTCCGCCGATGCGAACACAATCTGAAAAACTTTTTGCCGAGGCGTTGAAATATATTCCTGGCGGTGTCAATTCGCCTGTTCGCGCTTTCCGTTCCGTCGGCGGCCAGCCGTTCTTCGTCAACCGGGCCAAGGGTGCGCGGGTCTGGGATGTGGACGGCAACGAATTGATTGATTATGTCTGCACCTGGGGCCCGGCGATTCTCGGCCATGCGCATCCCAAAATCATTTCCGCCATCAAGGCCGCCGCCGACCAAGGCACGAGTTTCGGCATCCCAAATCCCCTGGAAGTCACGATGGCGAAGCTGATTTGTTCGCTCGTGCCCAGCGTGCAGATGGTGCGCATGACCAATTCCGGCACCGAGGCCTGCATGTCCGCCATCCGGCTGGCACGCGGATTCACCCGGCGCGACAAGATCATCAAGTTCGACGGTTGTTATCACGGTCATGTGTATTCGCTGCTCGTCAAGGCGGGTTCAGGCGCGCTGACCCTTGGGAATCCCGACAGTGCCGGCGTGCCGGCGGCGTTCACCCAGCACACCATCGTCCTGCCGTTTAACGATGTCCAAGCTGTCAAGGCCGCCTTCGCCGCGAACCGCAATCAAATCGCCGGCATCATTGTCGAGCCGGTGCCGGGCAATGCGGGGTTGTATCTGCCAAAGCCGGATTACCTGGAGTTTTTGCGCGAAATCACGAAAGCCGACGGCGCGTTGCTGATTTTTGACGAAGTGATGACCGGATTCCGGCTCGCGCCCGGCGGGGCGCAGGAACGATTCGGCAGCAAGCCAGATCTGACCTGTCTCGGCAAAATCATTGGCGGCGGTTTGCCGGTGGGGGCATTCGGCGGACGCGCGGACATCATGGATTGTCTCGCGCCGTTGGGCCCGGTTTATCAGGCCGGCACCTTGAGCGGTAATCCGCTGGCCATGGCGGCTGGCATCACGGCGCTCGAAGAACTCAAGTTGGGCGTCGCGTATCGCCAGCTCGAAGCACTCGGCGGACAACTCGAAACCGGGATGAAAAACGCCGCGAAATCGGCCGGCGTGCCTGTGACGTTCAACCGCTGCGGCTCCATGTTCTGCGCCTACTTCACCGACCAGCCGGTCGGCAACCTCACCGACGCGATGAAAAGCGACCGTGAACGGTTCAAAAAATATTTCCACGGCATGCTGGCGGAAGGAGTTTATCTGGCGCCGTCGCAATACGAATCGGGTTTCATATCCACGGCGCACAGCCCGGCGGACGTTGAAGCAACGGTTCGCGCGGCGGCGAAAGTGTTGCGCGGCTTGTAACCTCCTTTTATAATGGGCGTCTAACAAGATAATGATGCCACGCCGGCAGGGCGCGGCATAATTGCGTAAACAAACCACGACAAGAAACTATGAAAGCAAATAAAACGATCTTAATGGCGGTGCTGGCTGCGGGCAGCTTGCTGGTGTGGAGCCCGGCCATGCGCGCAGATGATTCCACCAACCAGCCGCCTTCCACTCTCCCGGCCGGAGTTCCAACCACGAGCACCAACCAACGCCCTGCTGGCATGCGCGGCCCTAACTTTGACCAGCTGGCCCAGCGACTGGAGTTGACGGATGACCAAAAAGCGAAGTTCAAACCCATATTGGAAGCACAAATGAAAAAAATGCGCGACCTGCGCAGCGACACCAGCCTGACTTCCCAGGATCGCCGGACCCAAATGCAAGCCATTCGCGAAGAAACCGCGACGCAGTTGAAAGCCGTCCTGACCCCGGAACAATATGACCAGTGGCAAAAAATGTCGCCGTTAGGACAACGCGGACCCCGGCTGAACGGCCCGCGCCCGGACGGTGGAATACCCGGAAGCACGAATGCACCGGCTGCCCCACCACAAAACTGATCTGTGGGATAAATTAGTTGATCAAGGGGCGGTGTTGGGCCGTCCCTTTTTTGTTTTCTGTGGGACCAAGGCCAATGATCCTCTGTTGGTCGCCGATTTGGTTCACAAGCAAACAGCCTTCCGAATCTGGGTTGGCCTTCCACTTCAAGCAATGAAAGCCGGATGGCGATCCGGCAGTTGTGGAACGTGGCGGCGCAGATTCCATTTGAGCAAAGGCGGGCGGGTGCGTATTGTTGATCTGCCCTGCGCGTGTAGCTCAATTGGATAGAGCGTCAGCCTCCGAAGCTGAAGGTTGTGGGTTCGACCCCCGCCACGCGCACCATTTGGTGTTTGACGGCGGGACACGAAAGGGCGAAAAGAAGCTTATCCATGAAACTAAAAGGCTGGGTTCTGTGGTTGTGTGTGGTGGCGCTATTGGCCAACGTGATCTTCCTCTTTGCAGCCAACCTGCAAAAAGCCGCGGTGCAGGTCCAGTTGCAGAAGGCCAGAACCGAGGCGGACCAGTTGCGCGGTCAGGTGGAACAGCTTCAATCGTCCGGCGCGGCGGCCCAGAGCACGGAGAACGCCCGCCTGCGCGCCGAAAACCAGAATCTCTCCCAGAAGTTTTCCCAGTTGCAGAATGAAAACATCCGGTTGCGGCAGCAAAGCCAGAAGCTGAACCAGCAATTGGAAACCACCAGCACAGCCGCGCAACAGCAACAGGAGCAATTGCAGCAACTGCAGGCGGAAAGCCAGCAAGCCGCCACGGCGCCGGATGGCTCGGCGCAATCGCTGCCGTCAGCGATCGCCCAGCTCAACCAGTGCATCAACAATCTCCGGCAAATTGACGCGGCCAAGCAGCAGTGGGCCTTGGAAAACAGCAAGACGGCCGATGCCACTCCAACCGCGCAGGACCTCCTGCCGTATTTCCGGGACGGAGTTTTCCCGGTGTGTCCTTCCGGCGGTGCTTACACGATCAACATGGTTGCCGTGCCGCCAACGTGTTCGGTTCCCGGCCATGCCCTGCCGCAGTGATTCGTTTTTTTTGATTTTCATTCTTGGCTTTTGCCTGCGCTGGTCTAATCTCCTCGTTCCATGATTGACACGGACATTGATTTACTAAAGGGCATCGCAAACCAGTTGCGGATTCACTCGATCACTTCAACCACCGCAGCGGGCAGCGGGCACCCGACCTCGTGCTGCTCGGCGGCGGACGTGGTGGCGGCGCTGTTTTTCGGCCACATGCGTTACGATCCGAAGAATCCGCACGCCTACAACAACGATCGTTTCATACTTTCCAAAGGCCACGCCGCGCCGCTGCTTTATGCCGCCTGGGCGGAAACCGGATTGTTCCCGGTGAGTGAGCTGTTGAAGCTCCGCCAGTTCGGATGCGACCTCGAAGGTCATCCAACCCCGCGCATGCCATTTGTGGACGTGGCCACCGGCTCGTTGGGCCAGGGCTTGGGCGTCGGCGACGGCATGGCGCTGGCCGCGCGCCTTGATAATCTGGACTATCGCACTTATGTGCTGCTCGGTGACGGCGAAATCGCCGAAGGCGCAGTCTGGGAAGCGGCGTCGCTGGCGGGCATTTACAAGCTCAACAATCTCGTCGCCATCGTGGACGACAACCGCCTCGGCCAAAGCCAGGCAACGGCGTTCGGCCATGACGTGGGGGTTTACCGCCGACGTTTTGAAGCGTTCGGCTGGCGGGTCGAGGACATTGACGGTCACGACATCGAGGAAATTCTGGAAGTGCTCGGGGGCGTTGGCTTGGACGACAAACCGCTCTGCATCATCGCCAAGACTTACAAGGGCGCGGGCGTTTCATTTTTGCAGGACAAGGAAGGCTGGCACGGCAAACCGCTGAACAAGGAGGAAGCCGCCAAGGCCATCGCCGAACTCCAGCCGAGCGCCAAATCCGGCATCGGCGTGCCCATTGCCGCGCCCGCTCAACTGCCGGCGCCGAACAACACCGCGCCCGCCGGTTACCCGCCCATCAATTACAAGCTTGGCGACTCGATTGCGACGCGGGAGGCCTACGGCGACGCGCTCGTGCGCATCGGCGGGGTGGACCCGCGGGTGATCGCGGTGGATGGAGATACGAAGAATTCCACCTTTGCGGAAAAGTTTTTCAAAAAATTCCCCGCGCGTTCCACGGAATGTTTCATTGCCGAGCAAAACATGGTCGGCGTGGCCACCGGTTTCGGCGCGCGCGGCAAGGTGCCGTTTGCGTCCACCTTCGCCACCTTTTTCACCCGCGCGTTCGATCAGATTCGCGTCGCGGGCATTTCGCAGGCGAACCTCAAGCTTGTCGGCTCGCATGTCGGTGTGAGCATCGGCGAGGACGGTCCGTCCCAGATGGCGCTGGAAGACATCGCCATGATGCGCGCGATCGCCGGCAGCGTGGTGTTGTATCCGAGTGACGCCGTGAGCACGGAAAAATTGCTCGAACAGATGGCGCTGAACCGGGGAATCCATTTTCTGCGCACGTCCCGGCCCAAGACGCCGGTGATCTACAACAATGACGAGCAATTCCCGGTCGGCGGCGCCAAGGTCGTGCGGCAGGGCGCCGGCGACAAGGTCACGATCGTTGCGGCCGGGGTGACGCTTCACGAGGCGATCAAGGCGGCTGACACGCTGAAGGCTGAAGGCATCGGCATCACGGTCATTGACGCATACAGCATCAAGCCGCTGGGCCGGGATGTGATCAAGGCGGCTGCGCAAAAGACCGGCAATACCATCATCACCGTTGAAGATCATTACCTCGAAGGCGGTTTGGGCGACGCGGTTGCGGGCGAACTCAGCGTGGATGGAATCAAGGTCCACAAGCTCGGCGTGAATGCGCTGCCGCGTTCCGGCAAGGCTGCGGAACTGCTGGCGCACTTCGGCATTGACGCTGCAGCGATTGTGAAAAAAGTCAAATCGCTCGCCTGATTTGGCGCGGCAGGTGCTTCTTTCAAGATCGGCAACCCGGCGGGAGCCTTATTCCCGCCGGAATTTTTTGCCATGCTCAGGCCATGTCATACCATGCGAAATGTTTCTGGCTCATCCTGCTGGCAGCCGGTTTTTGTCTCGGTGCGCCGCGAACGGTGCGCGCGGACACCATCTGCGCCATTTGCGGCCGGGAAATCCAAGGCTCGGTTTACCTGGTTACGGACAAGGTCACTGGAGAACAAAAGCTCGTTTGTTCCGACTGCATAAAATCACCCCGGTGTTACATCTGCGGTCTGCCGGTCGGGGACAATCATGTTGAATTGCCGGATGGGCGCTACCTGTGCGCCCGGGATGCCAAAACGGTGGTGTTGAAGGCTGATGACGCCGAACGGATTTGTGCCCAGGTAAAGGATGATCTGGACCGGTTGTTTGCGCGGTTCACTGTGTTCCCGGACAATGTGGATGTGACGGCCATGGATCGTGTGGATGTGGATTCCATGTTTAATGGGAGCGGCAACGATTTTGAAAGCCCCAACCTGCTGGGCTGCATCCATCCCGAAACCAGCAGCCACGAAACCAGGTACAAAATGCGCCTGATGACCGGTTTGCCGCTGGCCGAGCTGAAGGCGACGTGCGCTCATGAATTTACGCACGCCTGGGTGGGTGAAAACGTGCCCAAGGAGCGGCACGCGCGACTGGCGCGCGACGCGGAGGAGGGCTTTTGTGAACTGGTGGCTTACATGCTGATGGATTCACAATCGGAGGAGGGGCAGAAAAAATTCATCCTGCAAAATCGCTACACGCGCGGGCAGATTGACTTGTTCATCGAAGCGGAAAAACGATATGGGTTCGATCAGGTCATGGATTGGATGAAATACGGCGGGGATGCACAATTGGAGGCTGGCCATATTGAGCAGCTCCGGGACGTCAAGATACCGGCGGGGAATGCGGTTGCCGGGAATTTTTCAATTAACAAAAACAATAACAACACCAACCCACCTGCCGCGACCCCGGCGATCATCAAGCTTCAGGGAGTTTTCTGGGGAAGCCAGCCCGTGGCGATCATCAACGGCCATTCCTTTGCCGCCAACGATCAAAACCGGCTGAAGGTCGGGGGAACCAATGTGACCATTCGTTGTCTGGAAATCCGGGAAAGATCGGTTCGCATCCGGAACCTGGATTCTGGAAAGGAACAGGAACTGGCATTGCCGTCCAATTGAAATTCACATGTCAGGTCGCCATGCTTGCACTTCATTTGGAACTCCGGCGTCATGGAAACGCCGGGTTTTCCTCTACGATGTCTGCCGGTTGCCAGTTGCCGGTTTTTGAGGCATATTGGCACTGGATATGAGTGAAATGGGAAAATTCCTCAAGGGTAAATTGCTGCTCGACGGCGGCAGTCTGCACGGTTCGTTTTTCCATCGCACGGTCCTGTTGGTTTGCGAGCATAATGCCGAAGGGGCCTTTGGCTTGGTGCTCAACCGCGCGGCCGGCAACAAGGTGGGCGAAGTGCTCGTGGCCGATCTGCCCGATACGCTCCGGGAATCGCCGCTGTTTCTGGGCGGGCCGGTGCAACCGACCGCGTTGAGCTTTTTGCACGCGGACAATTTCATCCCCGACGCCAATGTGTTTCCGAATCTGAGCCTGGGCCATTCGCTGGATGATTTGGTGGAAATCGGCGAATCGTTTTCAGCGGTGAAAAAAGTCAAAATGTTCGCCGGGTACGCCGGCTGGTCGCCCGGCCAGCTCGAAACCGAAATGAAACGCAAGGCGTGGCTGACCTTTCCGGCGTCCATTGAACTCGTCTTTGAAACCCCGCCCGACCAGCTCTGGCCGAAAATTTTGAAAAGCAAGGGCGGCTGGAAAAACAAGCTCCTCTCCCAGATGCCCGAGGATTTGTCGCTGAATTAGTGTCGCCATGAAAAATCAAATTATTGCGGATGGCCACCGCCGGTTTTTGCGAGGCAAAAAGGCCCTTTTGTCGGAATCGGTTGAGGAAAGATACGCTGTGGAACTTGCCAAGGCTGATCCGCATCAAAGGCTTCTCATTCGCAGGCGGATGGTGGAGGAATATTTATACCGCAAAAAAATTGAGGATCACAAACCTTCTGCCGCCACTTTGTGGTAAAATCAATTCGCCTCGACGCGCAACAAGGCCGCGTCTGATTTGGCCAGAATTTCCGTCCGCTCCACGCTGGCTGGAACTAGGCAGAACTGGCCGGCGGACAAATTCGCCGAAGCCGGGTCGCTGATGACTTCAACTTCACCCCGGGTGACTGCGACAATCTGTAATTTCCCCGACTGCAACCTGCCTTGGCCTCCGGCATTGAGCTTCCAGGCTTCCACCTCGAACAGCGGGTCGTCCACGAGTACGCGACGTCGAATCGAGGCGCTGCCGGCAAATTGGTTTTGAACCAGGGCCGGTTCGAAGTCGCTGAAGTCAATGCTGGCCAGGGATTGTGCCACGTGCAGTTCACGCGGCTGTCCGTCGAGGCCGACCCGATCCCAGTCGAAAACGCGGTACGTTGTGTCCGAGTTCTGCTGGATTTCAAAAATCACCAGGCCGGCGCCGATGGCATGGACGCGGCCGCTGGGCAGAAACATCGCATCGCCCGCGTGGACGGGAATGCGGTGGAAGCAGTCCGCCACCCCGCCGGTTTTTATTTTTGTCTCAAATTCGGCGCGGGTGACTCCGCGTTTGAGGCCGGCGTACAACTCCGCTCCCGGCGCGGCATCGGCAATGAACCACATTTCGGTCTTCGGTTCACCTTTGAGTTCGGCGGCCTTGCTGGCGGGCGGATGGACCTGCAATGAAAGTTTTTTCCGCGCATCGAGAATTTTGCAGAGCAGGGGAAACCGGTTTTCCGCCGCCGGTTTCGCGGCGCCGAGCAATTCGGCTCGGTGATTTTCCATCAACCAGCGCAGAGTTTTTCCGGCAAACGGACCGTTGGCGATGACGCTGGCGTCGCCGGGACGGTCGGTGATCTCCCACGATTCGCCGATGGGCCTGCCCGGCGGAAGTTTTTTGCCGTAGAGCCGTTCAATTTCGCATCCGCCCCAGACGCGCTCCTTGAAAATGGAATGAAAGATGAACGGATATAGCACGGAGGATTATGCTGCGGATGCCTGGGGAACCCCGTTTACTTCCGGCTCGGTGTTTTCGATGAAATGCCCGTGCGCTCGGAATTTGTCGTAACGCTTTTTCAATCGTTCGGCGACCGGCATGGCGGCGAGCTCGTCCAAATGTTTGAGCAGATGGGACTTCAAATTTGCCGCGGCTTCAACCAAATCATTATGCGCGCCGCCCAGCGGCTCGGGAATGATTCCGTCCACGAGGCCGAATTCGAGCAGGTTTTTGGCGGTGATTTTGAGGGCCTCGGCGGCCTTCGGCGCGGCGGCACGGTCTTCCCAAAGGATGGCCGCGCAGCCTTCCGGGCTGATGACCGAGTAATAGGCATTTTCCAAAATCAACACGCGGTCGGCCACCCCGATGCCCAGCGCGCCGCCCGAACCACCTTCCCCGATGACGGCGGCGATGATCGGGACCTCAAAGAGCGTCATTTCGCGAAGATTGACGGCGATGGCCTCAGCGATGTGCCGTTCCTCGGCGCCAATGCCGGGATACGCGCCGGCGGTGTCAATGAGCGTAATGATGGGCAGGCCGAATTTGCTGGCAATCCGCATCAGGCGCAGCGCCTTGCGGTAACCCTCGGGA
>Ga0265338_10005103_pt1 | contig 17320 bp, 17 predicted proteins | sample 42126metaG_FD_193579 | JGI IMG/M metagenome (GOLD analysis project Ga0265338, IMG submission 193579) | Rhizosphere microbial communities from Carex aquatilis grown in University of Washington, Seatle, WA, United States - 4-21-26 metaG | ecosystem: Host-associated > Plants > Roots > Rhizosphere... | reverse complement strand
CTGACGTGCGCACGGTCCGCAGTGCGCTCGCCGGCGCCAAGCCGCTTCTGATGGTGACCGACCCGCCGTACGGCGTCGACTACGACCCGACCTGGCGCGCGTCGTTGCGGGACCGGAAGGGTGGTGCCTTCGGCTTGGTCGCCAACGATCACGTTAACGATTGGCGGCGCGCCTGGGCTCTGTTTCCGGGCGATGTCGCCTACATCTGGCACAGCGGTAAGTTCGCCGCGGCGGTCGCTGCCGGCATAGCCGCAAGCGGCTTCCTCATCCGCGCACAGATCATCTGGGACAAGACCCGGCTCGTCATTTCCCGCGGGCACTACCACTGGCGCCACGAGGCGTGCTGGTACGCCGTCCGTAAGGGCGCGACCGCGCACTGGACCGGCGACCGCAAGCAGACCACGGTCTGGCCGATCGCTCACCGCAAATCCGAAAGCGGGCACGCGGCGCAAAAGCCGATCGAGTGCATGCGGCGCCCGATCGAGAACCATTCCCGGCCGGGCGACGTCGTGTACGACCCGTTCCTCGGTTCGGGCACCACGATGCTCGCCGCCGAGTCGACCGGGCGCATCTGCCGCGCCATCGAGATCGAGCCGGCCTATGTGGCGATCGCCATCTCGCGGTGGCAGGCGATGACCGGAAAGCGGGCCCGGCTGCTCTCGCGCCAGGCGTCGCCGCTTTGAAAAACAATCAAACGCGAAAAAATCAAACGTCATGCCACGAGGGGGTGCGAGGCAGGGCGCCGGCCGCAAGAAAAAGCCGGGCGGGAAGTCGAAGCCGGCCGCCAAGACGACGCTCATTGCCGCCGTCCGCGCCGCCAAGGGCCTGACGCTCCGCCTCCTCGATGAGCTCGACGCCATCACCACCCACCAGGGTGATCTCGAGGACCTGATCGAGCTCGAGACGATCGACGACGAGGATGGCGGTCGCCGGCGCGCGGCGATGCTCAAAGCCATCGGCCTGCCGTCACGCGCTGCCGTGCTCAAGCAGCTGCTCGCCGCCACCCGCGCCTGGTCCGACCTCGAGCGCCCGGCCGCCAAGCCGGCGCCAAAGGGCGATGGCGCCAAGCCGCCGGCGCAAGGCAAGAAGGCCGAACGCGCGGCTGCTGCAAAAGAGGCCAGCATTGGCAAGTTCGCGCCGCCGCCGCCGCCCCGCGGCCCGCTCAACTGAGCCGCCGGCCGCGGAGCCGGCCGGGCCGCCCTCCTGGTCGACCGCGTGCCCGGACTGGGCGGAGCGGATCGTCGCTCGCCGTTCACTGATCCCTTTCGAGCCGCTGTTTCGCGCGCAGGCCGAAGCCGCTCTCGAGGTTTTTCGAGAGCTGAAGATTGTCGACGTTGCCGGGTCGCCGACAGCGGGCGAAGTATGTCGCGAATGGATCTTCGATTTCGTCGGCGCCGTGTTCGGTGCCTATGACCACGCCGCCGGCCGCCGGCTGATCCGTAACTTTCTGCTCTCGGTCAGCAAGAAGAATTGGAAATCCGGTCTCGCCGCCGGCCTCATGGTGACCGCGCTCGTCCGCAATTGGCGACTCTCCGGCGAGTTCATCATTCTCGCCCCGACCATCGAGGTGGCGCAAAACTCGTTCAAGCCGGCGCGCGACATGATCTCCTCGTCCGAGGAGCTGTCGGCCATCCTGCATGCGCAGCCGTCGATCCGCACCATCACGCACCGCGGCACAGGCGCCACCCTCAAGGTGGTCGCGGCCGATAGCCAGACGGTCAGCGGCAAGAAGGCGATCGGCGTCCTGGTCGACGAGCTCTGGCAGTTCGGCCTGATGCACGATGCCGAAGACATGCTGCGCGAAGCGACGGGCGGCCTTGCGTCGCGTCCCGAGGGTTTCGTCATCTATCTGACCACACAGTCAGACAAGCCACCGGCCGGTATCTTCGCGAAGCGGCTGCAGTATTTTCGCAAGGTCCGCGACGGCGAGGTTGTCGACCCGCGCTCGCTGCCGGTGCTCTACGAATTTCCCGAGGCAATGCTGAAAAGCAAAGCCTATCGGGAGGAGGCGAACTGGTACGTCACCAACCCTAATCTCGGCGCCTCTGTCGATCTCGAGTTCCTGCGCGAGCGGCATGCAGTCGATGAAGTCGGCGGCGAGGCATCACTGCTCGGTTTCTACGCCAAGCACCTCAACGTCGAAGTTGGCGTCGCGCAGGCGATCGATAACTGGGCCGGGGCGCGATACTGGGACCAGAACGTCGAGCGCGTCGCGACCCTCGAGGAGCTGCTCGATCGCTGCGAGGTGGCGACCGCCGGCGCCGACGGCGGCGGCCTTGACGATCTTTACGGCTTCGCCGTCATCGGCCGCACCGCTGAAGGCCGCTGGCTCCTCTGGGCGCACGCCTGGTGCCATGCCGGCGTGCTCGAGCGCCGCAAGGAAATCGCGCCGCGGCTTCTCGACTTTCAGGCCGACGGCGACCTGACCATCGTCGCGCGCATCGGCGACGACGTCGTCCAGATCGCCGATCTGCTGCAGCAGATCCGCGATGCCGGCAAGTTTCCGGACGAAGCCGCGATCGGCGTCGACCCGGTCGGCATCGCAGCTTTGCTCGACGAGCTCGGCAACCGCGGTTTTTCGACTTCCACGGCCGACGCCGCCGGCATGATCGAGGGCGTGCCGCAAGGCTGGCAGCTGCAGGGCGCCATCAAGACCGTCGAGCGCAAGCTCGCCGGCGGCGAACTGGTCCACTCGGGCTCTCGTCTGATGGCCTGGTGCGTCGGCAACGCCAAGATCGAGCCGCGCGCCAATGGCATGCTGGTCACCAAGCAGGCCTCGGGCTTTGCCAAGATCGATCCGCTGATGGCGACGTTTAACGCCGCAGCGCTGATGTCTAAGAACCCGCAGGTCGGCGGTCGCGGTATCTTCGAGTTCTACAAGAACACGGCTGCCGCCGGCAGACCGCGTGCCGATGGGGCGCCGGCTGTCAGCAAGCAGCCAGCACAAATCGCGCTGCGCGCGCCACCCGGGACGTCGAACGTCTACGGCATCACCGGAAAGCAATATGTCGTCGCCGCCGACGGCATCGTGAGAGTCGACGAAGACGACGAGAAGCCGCTCATCGGCCAAGGCTTCGAACGCATTGTCATGGCCGAGACCTGATTCAGCGCGCTCGCGCGTTGCCGCCCTCCAACCCAACGCGCTCGCGCGCGATTTTACGAAGGAGACACCATGTCCATCACCATGATCGCGCCGGCTGGCGTATCTGGCGTCGTCAACGGCAATGCCGCCAATTATACGGTCGGGGCCGATGGCACGATTACGAACGTTGCATCGACGGACGTGCTGGCGCTGTTGCGCGCCGGGTTCCGTCTGTTCAGTACTTTCATCGACCGTGTCTTCATCTCCTCGCCGCTCCCGGCCGATCTGATTTCGATCGTCGCTGCCGTCACGCCATCGAATGTGGCGCTGACCATCGCGGCGCAGCCGCCGCATGCGCGCAAGCTGCAGATCCGCATCGTCATCGGCACGACCACGACGACGGCGATCACGGCGGGCAATCTCGCCCTGGTCGGTGTCGACCAGGACGGCAACGCGGTGAGCGAAAACATCAGCCTGATCGAGAACGCCAGCGCCACGGTCAAGAGCAAGTGGGCCTACTCGGCGCTGACTTCGGCCACCGTGTCGGGCTACGCGGCCAACGGTTCGGGCACCGGCAACACGGTCGGCATCGGCCTTTCGAACGACTTTGGGGTGCAGACTTCGCCCGGCGTCGTCGATTTCACGCTGATCAAGGCCAGCAAGACCACCAAGGTGCTGGGCACCTCGAACACCACCGTCGACGATGTCGCCTCGACCGCCACGGTCGACACCGTGGCGCGCACCATCGCATCGACCACGGCGCCCGCCAATAACGGCCTGGTCGATTACGACTTCACCTATAGCTGGGGCGCGCCGGCGTAACCGATGGGAACCGTCACGACGCCCTGCGGCTTTGCGCAGATCTTCGCTAATCGGCTCGGTGTCGGGCCGCGCATGCCGCGAAAGCAGCTGCGCGCATTTCGGCGCGAACTGAAAACCACGGCCTATCGCAAGGCCGAGCGTCGCGCCATCGCGGCCGCGGTGGCGAGCGAGAATGAAGGCGAGCCGCCGCTCGATCCGCACGTCACCGGCGGCGGTCTGCTGGCGAGCTAAGCGAGCGAGCAAATGGCGGAACGCGTGCGCGGCGCAGGGCTGCCGACCTGGGCGCTCGACCCTTTCCAGGTCAATGTCCAGTACGGCGCCAGCCAGGGTATCTCGCGCGGCACCGGAGCCGACTGGTTCGGCCCGCTTAATCCGATGGCGCCGACGGCGCCGCCGGACGTTGCCGGCCGGCGCTTCGACTTTGCGCCGGGCTATAACCTCGTCACGCGGCCGCGCGCCTATGAGCCGATCGGCTTTCCCGAGCTGCGGGCTTTTGCCGACGCCTGTGACCTGCTTCGGCTCGTCATCGAGACGCGCAAGGATCAGATGGAGCGGCAGCGCTGGACCATCAAACCGCGCGACCCGGTGCTTCGGCGTAACGCCAGCCAGCGCCCGGCCGAGATGCAGGGCCGCATCGACGCGGTCGTTGCGTTGCTCCGCCGCCCCGACGGCTTCACCAGTTGGAAGAGTTGGATTCGCGGCCTGCTCGAGGACATGTTCGTCATCGATGCGGCGACCCTTTATTGCCGGCGCACCCGCGGCGGCAAGCTCGTAGGGCTGCATCAGCTCGACGGTGCGACCATCAAGCGCGTGATCGACGATTGGGGCCGCACGCCGGTGCCGTATGTCGGTGCCGATGGCGCCAAGGTCTTTCCGCCGGCCTATCAGCAGGTGCTGAAAGGTTTGCCCGCGGTCAATTATTCGACGCGCGATATCATCTACCGGCCGCGCAACGTGCGTCCGCACAAGGTCTACGGCTATTCGCCGGTGCAGCAGATCCTGCTGACCGTGCAGATCGCGCTCCGCCGCCAGCTGTGGATGCTCGATTACTATACCGAAGGCTCGATTCCCGACGCGCTGATCGGCGCACCGATCAACTGGAACGTCACCCAGCTCAAGCAATTCCAGGACTATTTCGACGCGGAATTTTCGGGCGACCTCGGCAAGCGCCGCCGGCTGAAATTCGTGCCGGGCGACATGGGCAAGATCCAGCAGACCAGGGAGCCCGAGCAGAAAAACGTCTTCGACGAATGGCTGGCGCGCGTCATCTGTTACGCCTTTTCGGTGTCGCCGATGGCGCTGATCTCGATGATGAACCGCGCCACGGGGCAGGAGCATTCCGACCAGGCGCAGGAGGAAGGCCTCGAGCCGACCAAGGAGTGGGTCAAGGATCTCGCCGACGATGTCATCGCCGACGAGCTCGAGTCTCCCGACCTTGAACTCGCCTGGGTCGAGGAAAGCGAGACCGATCCGGTCAAGCAGAACGGCATTCTCGACAGCCGTGTTCGCTCCGGCCGCATGACCATCAACGAGGCACGCGATGCCGACGGGCTCGAGCGCTACGACGATCCGGCCGCGAATCGGCCGCTCGTGTTCACGCAGGCGCTGGGCTTCATCCCGATCGAGGCCAACATCGGTGCCGTGCCTCCGGGCCAGCGCCCACCTTCGCCGTTGAACGGTGCTCCGGAGGGTGAAGAGCCGCGGGAAGCCTCGACGAACGAAGAAGTCATCGCCTGATGGGCAAGCGGCTTGAAATCGAAGCGGCTGACAAATCGACATTCGCGGCGCCGGCGAGCTCCACCTCCGGCCCGCAATCCTACGATCTTGAAGGTTCTGGCAGCCGCACAAAACGGCGGCGCAAGCGCAAGCCTACCGGCGAGCCGGTGACGAAGGAGTCCGAGATGGACCTGCTCAATCTGTTCATTCCGATCACCAAGATCGATGCGGCCAAGCGCCTGGTCTATGGCGTCGCCACCGCGGAGAAGCCCGACGTCGCCAAGGAGATTTGCGATTACGCCTCGACCAAGCCGCTCTATCAGAAATGGTCGGACGGCTTTGCCAAGACGACGGACGGCAAGAGTCTCGGCAACCTGCGCGCCATGCACGGCAATGTTGCCGCCGGCAAGATCACCGAGATCGCGTTTAACGACGACGCCAAGCAGATCGAGGTCTGCGGCAAGGTGGTCGATGACGCCGAATGGGCCAAGGTCGAGGAGGGGGTCTATACCGGCTTTTCGCAGGGCGGCCGCTACGTCAAGCGCTGGCCCGATCCGGCCGACAGCAAATTGACGCGCTACACCGCCGAGCCGCTCGAGGTGTCACTGGTCGACAGTCCATGCCTGCCGGACGCGACCTTCTCCGTCGTCAAGGCGGACGGCACCACCGAGATGCGCAAGTTCAAGACGGTTGCGCAGCCTGCGGCGGCCGCCGCTGCGGCGTCGTCAAATCCCGAGGACGGCGACTGGGAACAGGTGTGGGTTTCCAAGCGCCTGCCGGGCAAAGAGTTCAAGGCCAAGGCTGAGCTGCGCCAGGCGCTGGTCGATCTCGACGCCGAAGAGGCGGCGAAGAAGGCGGCCGGGCCGGTGCTCGATGCGCTCGGCGCCATCAAGGCAAAGCTCGACGGCGACAGTGAGATCATCACCGCCGCGCACATCGAGACCGTCCAAAAATTCATGGCGGCAAACGTCGGCCATGAGCTGACCGCGCAGGCGCGCGCCGTATTTGAAAAGGGCGATCCGAACCAGACTGCGGAGCTGCGCAAGGAATTGCGCGAGATCATCGCGGCTATGGATGCCAAGGTTGCGCCGCAGCCGACTGCGGCCGACTTGACGAAGAAAGACTACAGCGCCGAGGAGCGCAAGCAGGGCGCCAAGGAGGGCTGGGCGAAGAAGGACGGATCCTATCCGATCAAGACGGCGGACGATGTCGCCAACGCCGTCAAGGACTGGATCCGGTCCAAGGGTTCGGCTTCCGACAAGCGCCACATCATCAAGCGCGCCAAGGCCCTCAAGGCCACCGACAAGCTGCCGTCCGACTGGTCCGGATCGACCCAGAAGGATGATGCCGGGAAGGCCGCAGGCGACGAGCTTGGCAAGCAGGCCACGCTTTATTCGATCAGCAATCTCCTGTTGCTACTCGACAGCGTTCAGCAGGCCGAGGATTACGCCGAGTCGGATTCGTGGGGGTTCGGCCCATCGGTCGAATTGCCGAAGGAACTGACCGACCGCTTTGGCACCGCACTCGTCGAACTGGGCGATATCGCCGTCGAGATGCTCGACGTGGTGCTCGGCTCGATCAAAGAAGAGGAAGCAGGCGAAGCACTTGCCGCGGCCGCCCGCATCGTCGATCTACAGAAGCTGACGCTGGCGAAGGCGGGCGCCAAGCATTCGAAGGCCGACAAGGAGCGCATCAGACAAGCGCACGACGCGCTGGCCGCGCTCGATCCCGATTGCTGCGACGCCGAAGACGGCGAGGATGACGACGCGGAAAAGCTCGCCAAACAGCTCAACGCCGAGCGTGAAGCCAACGGCAAGCTGCTCAACGACACCATCCTGCCGATGATCAAGGGACTGGCCGAGCAGCTCGATGCCGTCGGCAAGAGCGTGAAGACGATTGCCGAGCAGCCGCTGCCGATGGGGACCTCGTCGGTAACCTTGCGCGTCGTCGAGAAGACGCAAGACGGCGCGCCTGGCCGGGGCGCCGGATCCACCGAGGCACTCGAACAGCTCGCCGATCGCGCTCTCGCTGAGGCCCGCAGCGGCAAGACTGCTGCCGCTTGACGTTTCTTTTCTGACTGACCGTTTCGGCCGGGGACGGCCGCGCACTGCCCATCACCATTTCGGTTGCCGGGGACGGCGCCGCGCTGAAACCGCGCGCAAATCCGATCTGAAAATCTTGCGCGCATGCCCCAAACAAGGATCACGCACATGCACGAACAGTTTGTCGGCTTCAGCAAGCGCCTGAAGCCCGAGCTGATGAAGTCGGCCGGCTGGCTGCCTTCGCTGCCCATGGACACCACGATCGACAGCTTCCTTGCCGCCATGGACGCGGCGATGAAGACGTCGCTGCCGGCTCACCCGCTGCTGATGCAGCAGATGGACAAGTCGACCTTTGCCCAGCCCGGGTCGGCCACGTCCGGCATCAACTATTACGACCTCGAGCTCGGCGCGAAATTTCTCTATCCGGTACTCACGCCGTTGCGCAACGAGATCCCGCGCGTTTCCGGCAAGGGCGGCATCCAGGCCAACTGGCGCGCGGTGACCGGCGTCAACACCTCGGGGCTGCGCATCGGCGTCTCCGGTGGCAACCGCGGCGGCGTCCAGGCGATCTCCACGCAGGATTACACCGCGGCCTACAGGGGCATCGGCATCGAGACCTCGGTCGACTTCGAGGCGCAATATGCCGGCATGGGATTTGACGATGTGCGCGGCATTGCCGCCAAGGTCGGCCTCGAAGCCTGCATGCTCGGCGAGGAAATCCTCATCCTCGGCGGCAACGGTGCCGCGGTCGCGCTCGGCACCACGCCGACGCCGTCGCTGACCGACGTCGGCACCGGTGGCACGCTCGCCTACAACACGACCTTCAGCGTGATCGCCGTGGCACTGTCGCTTGACGGTGTGATCAATGGCAGTGTGACGGGCGGCATCCAGGCCTCGATCACCCGCACCAACGCCGACGGCTCGTCCGACACCTACGGCGGCGGCGCGGCGCAGAAATCGGCCAACGCCACCGTCACCACCGCCAACGACTCCAACAACACCCACTCGATCAAGGCGACCGTGACGGCCGTGAAGGGCGCCATGGGCTACGCCTGGTTCTGGGGCGCCTCCGGCTCCGAAGTGCTCGGCGCCATCACCACCATCAACTCGGTGCTGATCGCCGCCACTGCCGCAGGCACCCAGACCGCGGCGTCGCTGCCGTCTGCCGACTGGTCGAAGAACGGCCTGGTGTTCGACGGCCTGATCTATCAGGCGCTCAACTCCGGCTCGAACGCCTACTACGCGGCGCAGGCAACCGGCACCGCCGGCACCGGCACGCCGCTCACCTCGGACTCGGCGGGCGGCGTTGTCGAGATCGACGCGGCGCTCAAGGATCGCTGGGACAATTACCGGCTGTCGCCCGACACCATCTGGGTGAACTCGCAAGAGGCGCTCAACATCTCGAAGAAGATCGTGGCCGGCTCTTCGACGGCCGCGCAGCGCTTCGTGTTCGAGAGCGTGCAGGACGCCGTCGGCGGCGGCATCATGGTGCGCACCTATCTCAACCGGTTCTCGATGTCCGGCGCCAAGGTGCTCGACATCAAGGTGCACCCGAACATGCCGGCCGGCACCATCCTGATGACCTCGAAGTCGCTGCCGTATCCGGTGTCGAACGTCGGCAACGTCATGCAGCTGCGTACGCGCCAGGATTACTACCAGATCGAATGGCCGCTCAAAGCCCGCCGCTGGGAGTCCGGTGTCTACGCCGACGAGGTGCTGCAGCACTATTTCCCGCCCTCCATGGCGGTCATCACCAACATCGGGAACGGCTAAGCCGTTACCGGCTGCAATGCGAACGGTCCGGCTGCACCCGCAGCCGGACCAACAAAAACAACAATAGAGGCCAAGGCGTTTCGTCCAGGGATTACCGAGATCCTCTCTTCCATCACCCGAGGTGAACAATGCGATTCAAAGCTCCCAAAGGGCAGGGCGCGCCCACGCTGCGCTGCACGCCGTTGATGCCGGCGAAGGACAACACCTTTGCGGTGACCCATCCCGCCGACATCGAGGCCATGCGCGCACTTGGCTATATCGACGCCGATGCTCCTTTAGCTGCGGCCGCACCGGCGCCGGACAATACCGCGCTGCGCGGTGCGGTGCGTGCAGCTCTGAAGGCGCTCGGCACCACGGTGCCGGCCGGCGCCGGCGATGATGTCCTGGCCAAGGCGCTGGGCGATCTTCCGGCCGTGGTGGAGGCCCAGAGGCTCGCCGACGTGAAGGCCGCGGAAGAAGCGGTGCTGGCCCAGCTCGCGAACAAGAGCGACGGCAATAAGAAAAGCGACGCGGCGGCTTAAGTTTGCATCATGGCCGCATCCGATCTCGCTCAGCTTGCCGACCTCAAGGTCTGGATCGCCGGCAGTAGCGGCATCGGCACCAGTGATGATGCGCTCCTCGGGCGCCTCATCACCGACATAAGCGGCGCGATCACCGCCTATCTCGGCCGGCCGTCGCTGTTGCCGCGTGCCGTAACTGAGCGTTACGACGGCAGCGGCAAGCGCCGGCTTTACCCGCGCCAGTATCCGGTGCTGTCGATTGCCTCGCTCGTCATCGACGATGTCACGGTGCCGGCAGCGCCGGCGCCGAGCGCCGGCGGCTCATGGCTGCAATCCGGCTATCTGCTCGAGCCATGGGACGGTGCGCCGCCCGGCGGTATTCAGGCGATCGACCTCTACGGCAGCTTCGCGCTCGGCCAGCCGCGCAGCGCCTTTGTGGGCGGGCGGCAGAACATCGCCGTCACCTACACGGCCGGCTATCAGGTCACGAGCGAAGCGGCTGCCGTGCCGAGCGGCGGCGGCGATGTCGCGCCGGCGCAGCCGTATGGCCCATGGGCGAGCGACCAGGGCGTCACCTATGCCAACGGCACGCCGCTCACCGCGATCGCAACCGGCACGCCGGCGCAGGGCCAGTACCTCGCGAAACTGACGCAGTCGCCCGATGCCACGCCGCCTGCTTGGACAATCGTCTACACCTTCGCCGCGGCCGATCAGAACGAGAGCGTGCTGATCAGTTACGGCTTCATTCCCGCGGCCATCAACAATGCCTGCATCGAATGGGCCGCCGAGCGCTATCGCTATCGCACCCGCATCGGGCAATCGTCGCAGACCGTGAGCGGGCAGATGACGTCGGCCTACAGCCTCAAAGGCATGCCGGATTTCATTAAAGCTTCGCTTGATCCATTCCGCAACGTGACGCCCATTTGAGAGCGTCGATCCATGTCAGCGACCACCCGGGAGCAGATTGCCACCGCTTTGTTTGCGCTGGTCGAAGGTTCGGCGGACTTTAAGGCGACCAGCCGACGCTTCGTCCATTGGGACCAGGTCAACGAAACGCAGATGCCGTTTCTGACCATGCTCAAGACCGGCGAGCGGCGCGAGCGCCAGGACGAGGGACTGCCGATCCTCGCGCTGGAATATCACGTCCTCGTCTACACCTCGGCTGGCCTCGATCCCGATGATGTGCCGGACACGACAATGAATGCGCTGCTCGACGCGATCGATCAGGCCGTCAAACCGACCGGCGGCGACGCACTAAACGGCAACAAACAGACACTCGGCGGGCTCGTCTCGCATTGCTATCCGCTGGGCTCTGTCTTCGTCGATACCGGCGACGTCGACGGCAAGGGACTCGTCTCCATTCCTTTCGAAATCCTGATGGCCTGGTACTGAGTTCAGCCGATGGCCGACGACATCGTCAGTGTCAAGGTCAACGCCTCGCGGGTGAACCTTCGGCTCGAAGAAATGCCGGACGATGTCCGGCGCGAGCTGTTCTACGAGATCGCGATCCTTGGCGGCGAGCTCGTCGACAAGGCGCGCGCGCGCGCCGAGGAGTTGCTGCAGGTCAAGACTGGGAAATTCGTCGGCCGCATCCGGTTCGGGCTCAAGCGCAGAAAGAACAGTTTGACCGGCCGGGTGTTCTCGTCCGATCCCCGCGCCAACCTGTTCGAGTGGGGCGGCAAGACCGGCGCCCACGAAATCCTGCCTGACAAGGCGAAGGCGCTCCTGATCTCCGGCGGCAAGTTTGCCGCCCGCGTGCACCATCCTGGCGGCAAATATAAACGCTTGGAAATCATTCACGGCGCCTTCGACGAGATGAAGCCGAAGATCGTCAGCGGGCTCGAGGCGACAGTGAACGACGCTGCAGCACGAGCGAACGTGGACTGACCACCAAATCCTTTTTAGGAGCACCGACCCATGACGCAGTACTCTTTCGGCACCGGCACGCTGATCTTAAAGCGCACCGATGTGACCAATACGCAGCCGGCGCTGCTTGGCACCTTGCAGGACAACTCAGTCGATATCGACCGTAAGACCGAGACGCTGCTCGGCCAGTACAACATGGCGGTCGCGGTCGGCGCCGGCGAGTTCAAGATCTCAGGCAAGGCCAAGTTCGCGCGCCTGCAGGCGACGCAGCTCAACAACCTGCTGCTGGGGCCGAACGCGACGCAGACCACGGGCCTCAACCTGATTACTGCAACCGGCGAGAACGACACAGTCTCGACGGGCACGATCACCGTCACAAACGGCGCGACTTTCGTCGAGGACCTCGGCGTGTTCACCTCAGCCGGCGTGCAGCTGACGCCGGTCGCGTCTGGCCCGGTCGCCGGCGTGTCCTATGTACCCGGCGTCGCCAGCACCGGCACCTATACGTTCAACGCCAGCGACGACAATGTCGTCTACACGATCTACTACCGCTACACGACGGCTGGGTCCGGCAACCAGATTGCGCTCGCCAACGCGCTGCAGGGTCCGCTGCCGATCTTCGAGCTCAATTTCCAGGAAAGCTTCACCTACAACGGCGTGGCGAAGATCCTCAACATGAAGCTCAACGCGTGCTTCTCGTCGAAGCTCTCGCTGCCATTCGCCATGGGTAAGTTCAACGTTTCCGAGCTCGATTGGCAGGCAATCGCCGACGCCTCCAACAACATCGGCTACCTGAGCATGACTGAGTAAGGATCGCGCGACCGGCGTGCTGTCCGACCAATCCTGGAGCAAACCTTGAGCCTAGAACGAGACGAGGCGATTGACCTCAACACGGCGCGCGTGGTGCGCCTCGGCGGACGCGAATTCTACGTCGCGCCATTGTCGTTACGGCAGATCCTCGCCATCGCCGACCATGTGCCCGACCTTTCCGGCATCACGGCGGAAAACCTGAGTGGTGACCGGCTTATGCCACTCGTCGAGGTGCTCTGGCAGGGCTTGCGGCGCGCGCATCCAAAGCTGACCAAGGACGAATTTCTAGAGCTTCCGATCCCGCTCAGCGAGCTTGTCGCTGCGCTGCCGGTAGTCATTGAGCAGGCGGGCGGACAAAAAGTGGAACGCGCCGCGGGGGAAATTTAGGCGGCGAGCGGTTCAACGAGTTTGACTGGCAAAAGCTGGTCGCCACGCTTTGCCGCCGCCTCGGCTGGACTCGCAACCAGGTCCTCGATCAGGCGGACATGCCATTCCTTGAGGCGCTGGGCCGCGAGTGGACGGACTGCCCGCCGCTCGACGTCATGGTAGCTGCCTATCTCGGCATCAAGCCGAAGGAAAAGGCGTCGAAGGATTTTGCCGGGTTGGTGGCGATGTTTCCCGGCGGCGTGATCAGGTAGAAAGACATGGCCGGCGTTCAAGTCACCTTCGGCGCCAACATCCAGCAGCTTGTCGACGGCGTCGACTCGATCAGGGACAAACTAACCCATCTCGCCGAGGCGGTTGGCGTCGCGTTTAGCATCGAGGGCATCAAGAGCTTCACCGAGAAGATGGCCGATCTCGGCGAGCGGACCGAGATTACGGGCGCGATCCTCGGCGTGTCGAATGCTCAGGTTGTCGCGTTGTCCGGGTTTGCCGCGCTCGGCGGCGAATCTATGGAGGACATGGGGTCCCACCTTCAACGCGCCGCGCTCAATCTGCAGCGATCGACCCGTGATGGCGTAAATCCCGCGGCGCAAGCGCTGAGCGTGCTGCACATCAACGCCCGGCAGCTCATCGGTGTGCCTGCGGATGAATTTTTCCTGCGGCTGTCCGACGCCGTTTCGCAGTTCCGGCCGTCGCTCAATCTCACGACCGCCGTCACGCAGGCATTTGGCCGCGGCGTCGCCGCGCTCATGCCTCTATTGCTGCAGGGCCGCGAACGCGTTGAGGAATTTCAGCGGGCTTGGCAGCAGGCCTCGCAGGGTCTCGCTGCGGCCGTGCCCGGCATGGCCGATACACACGAAAAAATCCTGCTGCTCGATCAGAGCGCGATGAGTTTCGGCGCTCGGCTCTTTACCGTATTCAAACCGGCCATCGACGCGGTGATCACCAGCGTCACCGGATGGCTGCAGAAGATGGATGCATCGACGATTGCCCGCTTTGTCACCCAGGCGGTCGGCTATATCGAGCAGCTAGCGATTTCGACGATCGTGTTCTTCAGCGGATCGAAACAGACCGTCGACGATTTCTTGAAATCGCTGAAGGACATGTGGGCGTACATCACGTCGCCGCCCTCCGTCACCATTGACGAGGGCTCGGTTGCGTCCTGGGTGCGCGATCACCTCATAAAGCCGCTCGAGGCAGGGATTGCTCAGGCAAACGCCGTCCGGGCCGCTCTGGCGAATTCGAAGGACCGCGTCGACGCTGGTTTTGATGCGCTCGATAGCGGGATCAAGACAAAAGGAAAGACGCTCGCCGACAGCGCTCATGATGTCTTCGAACAGCTCAAAACCCAGATCGCGGCCGGCATGGCAGCACTTGGCAGCGCCGGCCCGAGTAAACTCGGCGGTCTGCTTGACGCAGGTGCCACCAATAACGCCGCAGCCTCCCAGGTTGCCGCCAATATCGAGGCCATCAACGCGATGGTCGCGGCGCAGGACCGCTATTACGCCCAGCAGGCCGAGCACATCAACGCAACGGCAAAAACGTTCGGCATCTCCGAAGCGCAAAAGACGTCGGAGCTGATTGCGCAGGTCAATACCCGCGAGGCGATGGAGACCAACGAAATTCAAATGGGCCTGCAACTGCAGGGCCTCACGCAAGCGCAGTACCAGAAATTCCAGGACGAGCTGACCAAGACCCAGCAAAAGGCGGACGCTGACCGGCAGAAGATCGAGGATCAGGCGGTCGAGGCCTATCAGAAGCAATGGGAGAGTACGCTTAACACCATCACTGGCGCATTCAATTCGCAGCTGCGAGGCTTGCTCGCCGGCACCACGACCTGGCGCCAGGCATGGCAGAAGATGCTTGGTGACATGATCATCAAGTTCATCGAGATGTGCGAGCAGGTCCTGGTGAAGTGGGTGTCCCTCGAGGCCAGCAAGACTGCCGCGACGCTGACCGGCAATGCTGCGCGCACCGCATCGGATCAGAGCGCAACCGTCTCAAGCTCGCTCGCCGACCTTGGCAATATCATGAAGTCAGTGTTTGGCTTCGCGGGCCAGACATCCGCTGCCGTCTCGGCGAACGTTGCCCCAGTCGTCGGCCCCGCCGCGCCTGCAATCGGCGCCGCGGCCGGCGCATCGGTGCTGGCGACAGCCGAGGGCTATATGGGTTCTTTCGACATCGGTAGCTGGCAGCTGCCGCGCACAGGTCTTGCTACCGTGCATCGCAACGAGATGATCGTCCCGGGATCGTTCGCCGATGGCCTGCGGGGAGCGTTGACTGGTGGCGGTCGCGGCGGCGCCGGCGGCAGCGCGGGCGTAACCCGCAGCGACATGCGCGGCATGCTGTCCGATCACCGCAATGAGATGAGCCAGATGATGGCCATGCATCGCAGCGCGATGGGTGGCCTTGAGAGCGCGATCCAGGGCCTGCAGCGAAAACTGCGGTGAGGACGGTGAGGACCAATGGCACCGCCCACGCTGCCGACGATCGCCGGACTGAGTTGGTCACGGCACAAGAAGCCTGGCTTCTCGACGCGCATCGCCACACACGTCTCCGGCCGCGAGGTGCGCGTGCCGCTGATGCAGTTTCCGCTCTACGAATTCGAGGCGGTCTATAGCGGGCTGCCGTCGTCGAACCTCTATCCGGGCCCGATGGGCTCGACTGACCTGCAGACCCTGATGGGCTTCTTCCTGCAGGCGCAGGGCCAGGCCAACACGTTCCTTTACGTCGACCCTGACGATCACGCCGTCACCGGCCAGGAAATCGCCGCCGGCGACGGCGCGACCACGCAGTTCCTGATGGCGCGTACGCTCGGCGGATGGAGCGACATTGTCAGCTGGGTGACGTCATTGACGGCGGTCTATCTCAATGGGTCGCCACTCGGGTCGGGTTTCAGCCTCACGACGCCGAACCTGCTGACGATCACGAGCCCGCCCGGCGCCGGCGTGCAGATCACGGCGGACTTCTCCTACGCGTTCGCCTGCCGCTTCCTCGACGATCAGATGGATTTCGATGAGTTCATGTCGAACCTGTGGAAGCTCGACTCGATGAAGTTCCGCAGCGTCAAGACCTGGCTCGGCGGCTGACGATGAAGCCGGCCTAATCGGCGCTGATCGCCTACATCAACACGGCCCGCGCCTCCGGCGATGTCGTGCTGCTGATGGCGGACATCTTTACCTTCGGCCTGGCGAGCGGGGTTTCGCTTTATTACACCAACGTCGACGTCGGCTTCAGCTATAACGGCAAGGTCTACCTCGCCAATTCGGTGCGGGTGAGCGGGCTCAAATACAAGGCCTCGATCGGGCTTGAGGTCGATCAGCAGCAGATCACGGTGTCGGCGCTGTCGACGGACGCCATTCCGGGCGGCGCATCGTTCCTGCAGGCGCTGCGCGACGGATCGTTTGACGGCGCGACGATCGAGCGCGACCGCGTGTTCTTCTCCGACCACATCGGCGGCACCGTGATCGGCGCTGTTACACTGTTCAAGGGACGGCTCGGCCAGATCCAGCAGATCGGGCGCACCTCGGCGAAGCTCACGGTCAATTCCGACCTGATATTGCTCGACCACGACATGCCGAGGAATATCTATCAGCCGACCTGCCTGCATACGCTTTACGATTCCGGCTGTGCGCTGTCGCGATCGAGCTTTTCGACCAACGGCACGGTCGGCGCCGGTTCGACGGCGTCGGTCATCATATGGTCGGGCGCCAGCGCCAATTATGCGCAAGGCACGATGACGTTCACGTCGGGCGACAATGACGGGGTGAGCACGACGATCGGCTCGGCCAATCCAGGTACCTCGCTGGCGCTGATCTATCCGCTCGAAGCGGTGCCGGCGCCGGGCGATACTTTCACCGTCGCGTTCGGCTGCGATCACACGCCGGCGACCTGCCAGAACAAGTTCAACAATCTGGTGAATTTTCGCGGCTTTCCGTTCGTGCCACCGCCGCAGATGGCGATTTGAGAAATGAACCGCCGATCCTTCATGGCCGGACTCATAGCGAGCCTGTTCGGTCGCCAATACGCACCAATATCGGGCGAATGCGAATGGAGCACGCATCGCCAAGCCGGTCAGCTTAACAAGTATTGGAATTTTGAGCCTCCGAACATCATCTGGACGTTCGATCCGCCGCATTACATCAAGCCGCATGTCATCAAAAACGGAAGCTGACCAGCGCGCGGCCGTCCTTGCCGAGGCGCGCAAGTGGATCAAGACGCCGTATCACAACTGCGCCGACATCAAGGGCGTCGGCGTCGATTGCGGCATGCTGCTGGTGCGCGTGTTCGTCGACACCAAGATGGTGCCTCATTTCGATCCGCGG
>Ga0265338_10005102_pt1 | contig 17320 bp, 18 predicted proteins | sample 42126metaG_FD_193579 | JGI IMG/M metagenome (GOLD analysis project Ga0265338, IMG submission 193579) | Rhizosphere microbial communities from Carex aquatilis grown in University of Washington, Seatle, WA, United States - 4-21-26 metaG | ecosystem: Host-associated > Plants > Roots > Rhizosphere... | reverse complement strand
GTTTGGCGGAATCGGCCTGGCAGCGACCTGGGACATCGACCTCGAACAGCGCATGGGCAAGACAATTGGCCAGGACGCTCGCGCTCGTGGCGTGCACTTCATGCTGGGGCCCGGTGTGAACATCTACCGCGCTCCGATGTGCGGCAGGAATTTCGAGTACTTCGGTGAAGATCCGTTTCTCTCTTCACGCACGGCGGTGGCTTACATCGAGGGAATGCAGAGCCAGGGTGTGAGCGCGACGATTAAGCACTACATGGGCAACAACCAGGAGTTTCTGCGCCACGACGCCGATTCGGTGATCGACGAGCGCACCATGCGCGAGATCTATCTCCCGACCTTCGAAGCCGCCGTAAAGGAAGCACACGTCGGCGCGATCATGGATTCCTACAACCTTATTAATGGACAACATGCCTCCCAGAACGGCTTTGTGAACAATGAGGTCGCCAAGAAGGACTGGGGTTTCGATGGCATCATCATGTCCGATTGGGATTCCACCTACGACGGTGTTGCGGCGGCCAACGGTGGGCTCGATCTGGAGATGCCGTCCGGAAAATTCATGAACCGGGCCACCCTGTTGCCGGCCGTTAAGTCAGGCAAGGTCAGCGAAGCGACAATTGACGACAAAGTGCGGCGCATCCTTCGGACTGCAATTCGTTTCGGCTGGCTGGACCACCCGCAAAATGACCCCTCCATTTCGCTGCTGAACGCGCAAGGTTCGCAGGTGGCACTCGAAGCCGCTCGCTCCGGCATGGTGCTACTCAAGAACGATGGCAATCTCCTGCCGCTGGATAAGGCGAAGATCAAAACGGTTGCTGTAATCGGCCCCGATGCGTATCCGGCGCAGGTCGTCGGCGGCGGCAGCGCGGGAGTTCGCCCTTTCACCGCAATTAGCTACCTGGAAGGTCTTTCCGAATATCTTGGCAGCACTGCCACCGTTTACTACGAGCGCGGGATCCCGTCTCTCGGTGAGATGGCGGATGCCACAACTTTTTCTACCGACGCCAATGGGAAGACAGCCGGCTTGAACACCGAGGTCTTTAACAATCCCAAGTTGAGTGGCAAGCCCGACGTACGCCGGACGGACCAGCACATCAACGTCGACCGTTATCTGGGGGACCGTCTGAACCAGAACGAGGCTTCGGTGCGCTGGAGCGGGTATTTCACTCCCGCGGTTGCCGGAGACCATCTTATTTTCGTGCATGGGCCGGGGGAGGAAGGCGGCACCAGGCTCTACCTCGACGACAAGCTGATTATCGATAACTGGGACCTGGTCAAGGCTCGGGTGAGCCAGGCCCGTGTGACGCTCGCGGCGGGGCCACACAAAATTCGTTTCGAATATTTCGTTCACTACAGCTGGGGCGGCCCGATGGTCAGGGTTGGGATCATTCGCCCAGACGCCATGGTCAGCGCGTCGGCGAAGGAGCTCGCCTCGCGGGCTGACGCCGTGGTGGTTGCCGTGGGATTTGATGGTGACAGTGAGAGCGAAGGTGGCGATCGTACCTTCCAACTACCACCGGTGCAGGACGAACTGATCAATCAGATCGTCGCCGCCAACAAGAAGACGATCGTGGCCGTGACGTCCGGAGGCGCAGTGGACATGAATGCGTGGATCGATCACGTTCCTGCCCTTTTTGAAACCTGGTTCCCCGGCCAAGCGGGAGGCACGGCGCTCGCGCAACTCCTATTTGGAGACTACAGTCCGTCAGGCAAACTGCCCGTGTCCTTTGAGCGGCGCTGGGAAGACAACGCCGTCCACGACAGCTACTATCCGAAGAATGGGGAGAAGAAAGTGACGTACACCGAAGGGCTGTTCGTCGGATATCGCCACTTTGACAAGGCCGGGATCAAACCACTGTTCCCCTTCGGCTACGGGCTTTCCTATACGACGTTCGCTTATAAGAATCTTTCCATTGATCCGGGCCGCGCGGCCGGCGATCAGCCTGTGACTGTCAGCTTCGATGTGACCAATACCGGAAATCGTGTCGGGGCGGAGGTTGCAGAAATATATGTCAGTGAGCCGCAGCCGGCGGTCGCCAGGCCTGCGAAGGAACTGAAGGGCTTCGCGAGAGTCCAACTCAATCCGGGAGAAACGCGCCGCGTGTCGGTGGCTTTAGATCGCCGCGCTTTCTCTTATTACGATGTGGGCAAGCATAGCTGGATCGCGGACGCGGGCAAGTTTGAAATCGAAGTCGCCCCGTCCGCCGCACAGATTGCATTGACAGGTTCGTTAGAACGGTCTGCACCCTAAGGAAACGGAAGTGTCTAGGCAGCGTTTCGAGGTGCTTGAGCGGAGCCGCTCGTGTCTGAGTGCGGAGTTCGTTCATCCAGGGCTTTGACAATCTGACGCACCAGCAAAGACAGCTTCTTAGGGTCCTCCTCTTTTGCCGCAGCGGCGCAGAGTTCGCGCCAGTGGTTATTCTTGCTTTCCGCCATCGCGTTGCCCTCCTTCACTCGGTTTTCCATAAAAGTACCTAAAGCAAATCGGGTACCACACTTGAAGTTATTGAAAACAAATAGAAGAAGCAGGTCCTCCGGTGTGTAATTTTGTCTCCTTGAGGAATGCAGACGGTAGAGTTGGGGCAGAGCTGGAAAAAGACACCGATCAACTAGATCAAAGTACCGTTGTCACGGTCTGTTTATGTCGACGCGCGTTCTACAACGTGAGCAGTCAAGTTCTAGAGCGTTGACCAGATGGTTCAGGGCATAAGCGCTGCGTAGAGTCGAGGTCAGCATCCCAGCCAGGCACGCGGGCATGTCACGAGACGAAGTGGTCATTGTCCCGAGGAGAGGCAAACGCGCGGTGTTGGTACAAACAGAGGGACAAAAAATTGATCCGTATTCTGATAGCGGATGATAATCCGGCGGTACGTCGGTATCTTCGAGGCCTCCTTGAGCAGCAGGAGGGGTGGCGGGTTTGCGATGAAGCGTGCAACGGGGTGGAAGCGGTGGAACGCTTTGAAAGCGGCCATCACGATCTGATCGTACTCGACTTTCAGATGCCCCAGCTCAACGGATTGGAAGTCGCACGCCAAATTACCCGCGTCTCGCCGAAAACGCCCATCTTGATGGTGACACTCTACCTATCGAAGCAATTGTCCGTGGAAGCGCGCAAGGTGGGGATTCGCGGAACTTGTGCGAAGACGAACATTAGCGCCGTGGTCGATGCGGTCTCCGCCCTCTTGCGACAGGAAACCTACTTCCCCAATTGAGCATTCCTGGACTCCCCCTTGGGCCTACAGCATTTACTGTATTCGGCAAAATATCCCTCTCTGTTAGCTTGTTGAAGATTCAAGAGCATCCAGCAGTTGCGGTGCCCCTGTTCCGATCGCAGGTTGATGGTTGCAAACCAGTTGGTTCTTGCCAAGAACCGACGAGCACGGCCTGATTCAGGCTGTGGTGACACGCCTTGAGAGTAAGATTGCAACATGAACGGCGCGTGTTTGGGCTTATGACAGTTCGCATTCTGGTAGTAGACGATCATCCGGTAGTACGGCGTGGCGTGAAATCCCTTCTCGACAAACATCCCGATTGGGAAGTTGTGGACGAAGCCGTCGATGGACTGGAAGCGGTGGACAAGGTGGAAAGAACTAATCCGGACGTGGTTGTCTTAGATCTTAGTATGCCGAGGATGGGTGGGCTGGAGGCCTGCCGGCTGATACGGAAGAAAGCTCCGCAATGTGCCGTACTGATCGTGACGCAACACAATTCCACGCAGATGATGCGGGAGGCCCTGTCTGCGGGTGCGACCGGGTATGTGGTGAAGTCAAACATCGCTCGGGATCTGGTCGAGGCGGTCGAAGCGACGAGCCAGCACCGGCCATTTGGCCTCGAGGATGTCACTCCAGAGAGTGCCGATCATCATGGCGGTCTGGATTGAGTGCGCGTGTGTATAGGAGTTTTTTCAGTAACATTTGCTACTAGTTTCGACGGAGGTACGCAATGAAACTGCGAATTTTGGTGGCAGACGATCATGAGGTTGTGCGTCGTGGCCTGTGTACCCTGTTGCAAGCACATGAGGGTTGGGAGATCTGTGGCGAGGCCGTGGACGGGCGCGAGGCTGTGGAGAAGGCGAAAGAATTAAAACCCGACATCGTCGTCCTTGATATCGGTATGCCCAATCTCAACGGTCTGGCTGCCACCCGGCAATTGGTTCAACACGACGCGAATTGCAAGATCATCGTTCTGACCATCACCGACGCTGATCAGGTGATTCGGGAAGCGTTGGATGCTGGAGCTCGCGGTTTAGTGCTGAAAACCGATGCTGCTCGTGACCTCGTCTCGGCCGTGGAGGCCCTACAAAGGAACAGAATGTTCTTTACCCCCCGGGTTAACGAGATGGTACTGGCGGGCTTTCTGGAAAAGGGCCATGCCGCCACCCGGGGCGAAACGCCGAGCCTGCCCAAGTTGACGGCTCGGGAGCAAGAAGTGATCCAGCTTCTGGCAGAGGGGAAAAGCTCCAAAGAGGTCGCGTGCGCCCTGAATTTGAGCACTAAGACCGCGGAGACGCATCGTAGCAACATCATGAGAAAGCTGGGCTTACACTCGATCCGGGATCTTGTGGTGTACGCGATTCAGAACAACATTATCCAGGTGCAAACGTCTCCTACCAGCTCGGCGGACACCTCTGTTGCCTAGGGCCAATGAATTCACCTTTGCCGATCGGGTCTTGCCTGACGTGCCTTATCTGTCAGTCTTGCGTGTTAAACTTGCGGCACTGATTGGTGGCAACATGCGCTTTTTCCTCCTGTAGCGGAAAACCATGACTCCCTATCTTCCTTCCTCGCGGACCCGGCCTCTTGCTTTACGGTACGCCCTCTCGATTAGTGCTGCATTGGTCGCGCTTGTTCTGCGCGAGTTGCTCAATCCGATTCTGGGCCATGACAATCCGTACCACACGATTTGGATCGCAGTGATGTTGGCAGCATGGTACTGGGGCGTGGGACCTGCGATCGCTGGTACGCTGGTTGGCATGATGGGTGTTTGGTATCGATTCCTACCGCCCTATAACAGCTTTGTCGTACGAAACCGGAGCGAAATTTTTGGCTTGATCGGTTTCGGGATCCTTTCCGCGGTGATTATCTGGATTGGAGAACAGAATCGCCGGACTCTAGAGTACCGCCAGCATGGTCAGAATGAACTGCGCGAAAGTGAAGACCGACTTCGGGAGAGTGAGGAGCAATTTCGGTCTCTGGCCAACTCGATTCCAGAATTATGCTGGATGGCAGATGGAGAAGGCCGTCGCTTTTGGTACAACGAGCGATACTACGAATACACGGGAACGACTCCGGCCCAGGCCGAAGGTTGGGGCTGGCAAGCTGCGCACGATCCAAAGTTCCTTCCCATAGTTCTGGATCGATGGAAGGAATACATTCGGACAGGTCAGCCATTTGACATGGAATATCCACTCCGCGGCGGGGATGGGGAATTCCGCTGGTTTCTTACGCGTATCCGGCCGATGGCAGACGCGCAAGGTAAGGTAAGACGCTGGGTCGGAATCAACACCAGCATTCACGAACAAAGGGAAATGCGTGAAGCTCTGAATGACGCACGTCAGAAGCTTGAGGATCGTGTTAATGAACGGACTGCAGAACTCAACAAAGCGAATGACAGTCTTCGCGAGCTTTCAGGGACTTTGTTGCAGATGCAGGACGACGAGCGCCGCCGCATCGCTCGGGAGCTGCATGACAGCGTGGGACAGTTACTGGCTGCGATCGGCATGAACCTCGGGATGCTGAAGGCTCACGATCTCGAGCCATCATCCGCCAGAATGGTGGTAGAGAGCCTGGAAATGCTGGACGAAATTAACAAAGAAACGCGAACCATTTCCCACCTCCTGCACCCACCACTCCTCGACGAGGCCGGCCTTGCCTCTGCCTTGCGCTGGTACGTAGAAGGCTTTTCAGAGCGCAGCAAGATTGAAGTCGACGTCGACATCGATCCGGAGTTCGCTCGCCTACCGAAGGAAATGGAGATTGCAATCTTCCGGATTGTGCAGGAGTGCTTAACCAATATTCATAAGCATTCCGGCAGCAACACGGCTACCGTTCGAATTGTGCAGGAAGAGACACAGGTTCGCGTGGAAATCAAAGATGCCGGGAAGGGAATACCTTTGGCAAAGCAACTGGAACTCAGTTCGTCAGGAAGAACCGGAGTAGGCTTCCGTGGCATGCGGGAACGGCTCCGTCAACTCGGAGGCACGTTAGAAATACAATCCGACGACCAGGGAACCACCGTTACGGCGAGCCTGCCACTGAAGCGATTCGCACAACCGGCCTCCGCCAGACGGGCGTCCTAGTTCTGGTCGTACGCTTGTTCCTCGCGCTCGCCCGAGAGCATGAATGTCAGTGCTTCAAACCACCGGACGTCGCCCCTGAATAACACGGATCAGGATGACCACGATCGCCAGGACCAACAAAATGTGGATGAAGCCGCCCAGGGTGTAGGAACTGACCAAGCCCAGAGCCCACAGAATTAGCAAAATTACGGCGATTGTCCAAAGCACAAGCAACCCCCATGAATGAATTGTCTGTCCGGCAGTCGGATACCCCGACAATGGCTAACTGTTGGTGCCGGTCGAAATCACATCTTCACGCGAGAATGTTCTTCGGACATTGTCGCCGAATACCTGTACTTTCCCCGCGATGGAAGAGCGCGTTTCCTCGCCGCTCGCGGGAGCGAAGATCATCCCGATTCCGATCCCAATCCCAATCCCGGCGGCTAGTCTTAACGCATTGCCGAGCACCCGATTGTCGTCGCCGCGAAGCGCTCGCGACGCATGCGCGAACCGATCAGTGGCAGTCTCATATTTCTCTTGCGCAAGATCGCGCAGATCATCAAGATTTCCTGCCGCAGTTTGCCGGACCTTCTTGGTTGCGCGGTCCGATTGCTCCAGTAGGTAAAGTCCAGTGCCAAGGAGTAGCTTGAGAAAATTATTCATGGTGGTCACTCCAGAGATTGCGCGGCCAATTTAAGGATGCGCGAGTTTGTGTCAGGCTAAACAGCGCTCCTGCGCCCCGACAGAAGGTTGAAGACAAGACTGATGATCGCGAGGATGAGCAGGATGTGAATAAACCCGCCCAGCGTGTACGATGTGACGACTCCGAGCAGCCACAGTACCAGCAGCACAACAAATATCGTCCAAAGCATTGCAAACTCCTCTCAGCAGGACTCTCAGTGAGTCACTCGCTCGATGACAGACCCGAGCATAATCACCCGTGCCTCCACCGAAAATAGGGTCGATGCTGTACACCTTCCGCCTAGGTGCGGTACCTCTTCCTGAATTCTTCTTGTTGGTGCTTGGTACGTGCAGGAACGATCTCGTGTCCAAACCCAAATAACCGCCCGCAATCGCTACAGCAATTTAGCGAATGAAGTAGGGACTCGACCCGATGTTTAAGGAAGAGCTGTGGAAACTATGCTCAAGTCGTCACTGCCAGAAAGCGTTGTCGATACCGGATTTGGTCCGGTACTGACCAAATCGATTGTGAAGGGAACAGTGAAATTCAAATGACGATGAAAATTAATATTTGCAAAGTTGTCCTGTCGACTCTAGTGCTGGGTTCTTGGACGCTGGCGCTGGCGCAGGATGCAAGCCAGCAGAATCCAACACCCGCGGACAATACCAAAATCAACCAACGAGACCGCGACCCGAATGCGACGACCGCGGATCAACAGAAAGACAACCGCTCCGACCGGGATATCACGCAACAGATCCGGCGCTCCATCACCAGCGACCAGTCACTGTCGAGCTATGCCCACAATGTCAAGGTGGTCACACAGAACGGCCTTGTGACATTGAAGGGGCCGGTGCGTTCTGACGAGGAAAAGAAGGCGATTGAGTCTAAGGCGGCTGAAATCGCAGGTGCTGATAAAGTCACTAGCAACCTCGAAGTCCAACCCAAGAAATAACGTCTTCTGGTACCTCACGTATTTCAACTGGAAATATTCTTTAAGGAGATCACACATGTCGAAAACAGCAGTTTTTGGAATTTACCCAGCGTATGCAAGTGTCGAAAGCGGAGTGGAAGCTTTACGGACGGAGGGCTTTAGCAATCAAGACATCTCCGTGTTGTTTCCGGAAGGATCGGGCTCGAAAGACTTCGCCCATGAGAAGGGAACGAAGGCCCCAGAAGGCGCGTCAGCAGGTGCGGGCACGGGAGCGGTCCTGGGCGGCGCTCTCGGTTGGCTGGTCGGCATTGGTTCGCTGGCAATCCCCGGCCTTGGGCCATTCATCGCCGCAGGGCCAATTATGGCGGCGCTTGCCGGAGCCGGTGTGGGCGGAGCCGTCGGTGGGGTTACGGGAGCCCTGATTGGAATGGGAATTCCGGAATACGAAGCAAAGCGTTACGAAGGTCGAGTAAAAGACGGAGGCATTCTCCTCTCCGTTCACTGCGAAACCTCGGACCTCAAAAAGCGTGCGAAAGAGATCCTGGAGCGCACGGGTGCTCAGGATATTTCCGCCACCGGAGAAGCATCTTCGGATGAACCGAAAGACTACCGGCTACCCAGAGCCGTTTAAGGGACGAAGACTGAGGAGCGGCAATGTTTGCATGCTGCTCCTCAGCATTTCATTTGTGCTTGGAGCCCACTTCAATGAAAGTACTCTTCGCTGTCGGCATGATCGTGCTCGTGTTGGGAATACTTTCATTTCTCGTACCACTACCGCATTCACACCATCACGCAATCCGTGCTGGCGATCTACATGTCGGCGTTAAAACTCAGCACAACGAGCGTGTGCCTCCGGCCGTGAGTGCCGCCCTGGTCGTCGTAGGCGCGGGCATCATGATCGCCGGCCGCGGGAATCAATAAACCGCGGGCTACTTTCGCGGGCCACTCCGAAACTGATTCATGCACCTAAGAATGACCGTCGCACAAATCTGCAACTCTGTGCATCGGCGTGATGATTCTTTAGGAGTCAATTGTCATGGCAAACGAACAGAACAAGCAGCAAGATCAACAGCAGGACCAGAAAAATTCGACCGGGTCGGCAAACACGACCGACAAGTGGAAGCAGACCGGTAGCAATGATCCGAAGAACACGCAGGATGTTACCAAGAAAGATCCGTCGCGGCAGGATCCAAACCAGCGGCAGGATCAGGAAGACTCGGAACAGGACAACAAGCGTCGCGCGTCATAAGTTTGGCGGCTACGAATAGCGGTGATGGGAAAAGCCACGGTCTAACCAGGCCGTGGCTTTCTTCCTGTGTTTCAAACTTCCATTTATCGTCTGAACAAGGATTCAGGGAAGGCTGAGGCGAGAAGCAGGGAGCCGGCACCTGCGACCGCCGGCCACCTGCTTGGTAGGTGGGTAGATTTGAGGAATAAATCTCATGAAGCATACGGCGCCCCCACGCGATCGACAATCACGCTGAAGCTGTACTTCCGGAAGAAAACATCTGTAGGTCATGGACCGTCCGGCATTCCGCTATCGATACAGCAATCGATTACTTTCCCTACAGGCTGAACCGGATGGATGAAGTTGGGAGGACGCTCTAATCTCCCATGCGTGGTGGAGCCAAAACGCTTCTCGCCACGAAAGGGCAATCGAGATTTCTCGGAAAGGATACAACAGTGCCCATCGATTCCACGACCGCCGCTTTAGAGACCGACATTATCCGCCGCGCCCAACAGGGTGATGCGGAAGCTTTCGCCACTTTGTTTCAGAACCACAAGTCGCGCGTGTACGCCCTGTGCCTGCGAATGACGAAAAACACGGCTGAGGCAGAGGACCTCACCCAGGAGGCGTTCCTGCACGTGTTTCGCAAGTTAGCGGCATTCAGGGCCGACTCAGCCCTGTCGACATGGCTGTACCGGGTTACGGTAAATACCGTCCTCATGCATTTCCGGAAGAAGTCGTTGTGCCAGGTTTCCATCGACAAACCGGGAAATAGTGATGAACAGGGGGGTTCCATTCCGCGCGAATTCCCAAGCACGGATATTCGGCTGGCTGGCTGCGTTGATCGAGTCGCGTTGAACCGAGCGTTGGCCGAACTTCCTGCGGGATACCGGAAAATCTTCTTGCTACACGAAGTGCAAGGCTACGAGCATCGAGAGATCGCGGAGTTCCTTGGTTGTTCGGTAGGCAACTCCAAGTCGCAACTGCACAAGGCACGTCAACGCATTCGGCAACTTCTACAGCACTCCAACGGAACAGAACTTGAGTCACCCCGTATTGCCGCTAGCAAAATCAGGGTGAAGAGCGCTACGCAACCGCAACAATGGAAATCTGCCTCGGTTCCCGAGGCAATTTCGTCGGCGCGCCTTCCGCTGGGTCTTGAAGAGGGAATGCGTGCAGCCTAGGGCCTAGGGTATGTCCTGCGATTCACTACAGCATTCGCTCGATAGAACCAAATTTCTTCTCACAGGTAAAGTTGTGATGAAAGCGCAATTAAACATTCAGGGAAGCCCTGAGAGGGGCACGGAAAGAAGGTTTCCAGTGACTTCAGCGAATAAAGCGAAAAAGATTTCGGTGCTGGTACTAGGTGCCACCATCCTGATGCTGGCGAGTGTTGTTTGGGCGGAAGATGACAAAGACAAAACTGACATTGCCAAGCGCATTGACTCTTCGGCGAATGTTCTCAATGAAATCATGGGAACTCCCGACAAAGCGATTCCAGACAAAATCATGGATGATGCGAAGTGCATTGCCGTCATTCCGTCCATGATCAAGATCGCCGTCGGTTTCGGCGGAAATCATGGAAAGGGCGTGGCGACCTGCCGGACAGCCACCGGTTGGAGCGCACCTGCGCCGATCACCATCACGGGCGGCAGTTGGGGCTTGCAGTTAGGCGGCCAAGCGGTCGATCTGGTCATGGTCGTGACGAATGAGCAGGGCATGCAACACCTTCTGTCGAGCAAATTCAAGCTAGGCGCGGAAGCTTCAGCCGCAGCGGGCCCGGTGGGCCGTGATGCGGGCGCCGACACCGATTGGAAGATGAGGGCTGAGGTATTGACGTATTCGCGGGCGCGCGGCGTGTTTGCCGGTATCGATCTGAGCGGTGCAGCTCTCACGCAAGACAAGGATTCAACGCAACTGCTCTACGGGAAAATGGTTCCGTTTGAGTCCATCTTGCGCGGCAAGATCGAGCCACCTAGCGGCAGCGATGCTTTCCTGACTGCTGTCCGGAAGTACTCGCACCAGGCCAAAGAACAGGGGATGTAATCGAGAGCGCGGCGGTAACACTTTCGCTATGAAAATAGGATCCGGCTAAGCTGGGAAACCAGATTAGCCGTTTTCTATTTCAATGTAAGCCGCGCCTATTTGGGCTTTGCGAGATGCCGCAGATGCGCGTCCAGGAGCGAATTCATGGAACCCGATAATCAGAGTCGGTTGGCAATGTTGGAACTTACCGCCGGGTGCCTTCAGGAAGTGGTAGATCGACTCCATAAACTCTGTCCACGTCTTCACAATGCTGAGCATGAAGCAGAGTGCACTGAGATTGCACGCAATCTCACCTCGCACATTAATGCGATGCTGCAGCTGTTCGCCTCCTGAGACTTCTCTCTAGTGTTTGACAGGTGCGTGGATCTCTGGGTACCCCACGAAAATGGCCACCGTACAGATTCCACCCGATGGGAAGCCCGAAGTAGAGTTTGTACCCTGCTCAAGAATCATCCGGAGACGTAAGGCGAGTTTCATTCCGTTGATATTCCGCCGGGGCGGACGCGAGCAACCCTCGAACAGGGGCCCGGCGTTGAACGAGCACCGGCTTCGCGCGCCAGGTGACTTTTGCGTAACGGAGCGTGTCCATGTCAACCATTCTGCTCATTATTCTTGTCTTGTTGCTCGTCGGTGCTTTGCCTACCTGGCCCTATAGCACTGGTTGGGGTTACTACCCCAGCGGCGGCCTTGGGCTAATCCTGGTGGTCGTTTTGGTCTTGGCCTTAATGGGACGTGTCTGACGCCTGGAGATTTGAGGGTGAGATCCGTCCGTATTGAACCAGTCCGGCTACGGTTGTTTTCTTTCTTGTCTATGTCAAACACCTGATGGTGATCACTCTTCGTTCTGGTTTAGGCTTATCAGGTTCCAGAGGGGAATTCGGTCCGGTCCAGGTTTTTGTCGTTTCCCTGGTTTAGGCTCTGCCGAAGCGGAACGACGTCCAAGCGAGCTACGGTCCCATTCCCCCTGGCAATCCTCTTCCATCCCGCAGGCTGTTCTGAACAACATTTACTAAAGTACATTTTGTCTGTCGCCGTTTTCAAAGTACGAAAACCATGGCCGCCGTCGAACAGGTTCGTCCCCCCAGCAATCGCGGTCGTAATCCATGGAAATGGATTGGGTCGGCCGCTGCCATCCTGCTTGTGGGGTTTGCCATCACGGCAAAACTCTTAATTTCCCATGCTGAACCGATCCTCCGGGGCCGAGTGATTGAGACTCTGAGCACTCGTTTTCATAGCAGAGTCGAAATGGCCTCATTTCACGTTTGGTTCGCCAATGGCCTGGAGGTCTCAGGAGAAGGGCTGAAAATCTACGGCCAGAATGACCCGAATCCTCAGCAAGTAGGAATTCAACCCCTGATTGGGATTGAAGAATTCCGTTTTCGCACCGGTTTGCTGAGCCTGCTCCGATTTCCTATGCATGTCGAAATGGTACGTCTGAGAGGGCTAGTTCTGAACATTCCTCCTGCTGGCGAGCGTTCGCAGATGTCACAGATGGAACCGAAGGGCGACAAGATAAAAATCTTCGTTGACCAATTCGTCAGTGAGAATGCCCAATTGGTGATCAACACTTCGAGGCCTGACAAACTGCCCCTGGAATTCAGTATTGGGAAATTGAAGATGAAGGATATTGGTCCCGGACAGCCAATGCATTTCGATGCGACCTTGGTGAATCCAAAACCGATCGGGGACATTTCATCATCCGGGCAATTTGGACCGTGGCAGGTCGAGAATCCACGCGATACGCCGGTCAAGGGCGCCTATTCTTTTAGTAACGCCGATCTGGCAACGATCAAGGGTATCGGGGGAATCCTTTCCTCAACTGGACAATATGACGGGAGCCTCGGAAGCATCGTGGTAGACGGCAAGACGGACACGCCGGATTTTCGGCTGGCCATCAGTGGCCATTCCGTGCCGTTGCACACTGAATTCCACGCGATTGTCGACGGCACCAGCGGCAATACTTATCTTCAGCCAGTGAAAGCTAAAGTACTGAATTCGTCGTTTGTGGCCAAAGGCTCAGTGATCAGGGTCAAGGCACCCAACGGTCACGAGATCGCCCTGGACATTTCGATTGGCGATGCCCGAATTGAAGATCTGCTCAAACTCGGCGTTCGAACGGATCCGCCGGTGATGACCGGCAGCGTGCGATCTAAAACAAAGTTTGATCTTCCAGCTGGAGACGCCGATATTGCAGAGCGCTTGCGCATGACCGGAGACTTTCAAGTATCGTCAGCCCATTTCACCAATGACAAAATCCAGAGGAGGGTTGATTCTCTGAGCCTGCGCAGCCAGGGCAGGCCCCAGTTGGCGACCGATAACATCCCCGATAATGTGCGCTCGGATTTGAGCGGTGTTTTTCATCTGAATCGGGGAGTCCTCACGTTTTCGCAGCTTCAGTTCCTTGTCCCCGGCACGCGCGTAAATTTGACTGGAGAGTACAGCTTGGATGGGAATATATTCGACTTCCATGGCAAAGTTCGAATGGATGCCAAATTGTCGCACATGGTAACCGGGTGGAAGGCGTTCATGCTGAAACCCGTCGATCCCTTTTTCAGCAAGAATGGCGCGGGCACCGAAGTACCCGTGAAGGTTACGGGCACTAAGTCAGAGCCGCATTTTGGACTCGATTTTGGGCACAAAGATAAAGAAAAGGACCAAGCGGAAAAGAAGTCGAACACGACCAAGTGGTAGCGGTTTTACCCTGTCCGATTTCCAGAGAAGAAGGGAGGCAGCCGCCGGTTAAGGAAGCTGCCCCGCTGGAACCACACTACAGCTCAATGATTACTGCTTGCCTTTGGGCGGACGGGCCGCATTGCGGTTTGCCGGTGGCTGCTGTCTCTGTTGCAAGTGCTGGACTTGTTCGGTGTGACGCTGTTGCAATTGCTGCGTCTGCTGCTGGTGACGCTGTTCCACTTGCTGCTTGCGCGGCTCATCCGCCTGCTGCTTGGCCAGTTTCTGGTGATCTTTCTCTTGTTGCTGCTGCAGTTTCTCGCGTTCCTGATTTTGCTTGTTAATCAGCTTGTCCTGCTGTTGCTGATACTTTTGGTCACGCTTCGGATTCCCAGTGTTAGGCGCAGCCGGCCGCTCCGCTGGCGGAAGCTCCTTCGGATGGAAGACATTGTTACTACCCGTCCGAGGTGCACTGTTCTCGCTTCGATTTCCCGCGTTGTTTGCGCGAGCGTTGTACGGTGCTCCCGCTTCTCGGGCTTGCACAACTCCACGATCCTTAAAGTCTCCCGGTCGCGGAGTCGCGGCGATCGGGGGCTTGCCCTGGTTCGCCGAGGCGCGGAGTTCACGGTTGGACCGCGCGGCTTGTAAATGCTGGTTTTGCGCGGCCACCGGCGGTATGTGTCTTTCGCGCGCGGCTGCTTCTTGTTGAGGGGTTGGCCGAGCGTTGATTCCGCCGTTGCCGCCGTTGTAGCTGACGCGATTGACCGTGCGGTTGACCACGGTCGTGTTATAGACGTTTCGAACAACTGTGACGTTGACGTTGCTCACCGAACGGTTATAAAAGAAGTGTCCGTTGTCCCACCGTCCGCCCTCAAATCCCTCGCCGAAATAACCAAACCCGTAATCGATGCCGCCATAGAAGCCGACCTGAGGACCCCAGTAGCCGTCATAAAAGACAAATCCGCCACCATTCCAGCCCCAGTAGGGAGGGGTCCAGAGATAGCCAACCTCAGGGGCCATGATCCAGGTGCCCGGAACCCAGTAATAATCGCCAGCGTCGTAATCGTAAGCCCAATAGCCGGGCGTCCAGATATACCCGTCTTCGGGGCAGAGGGGCTGCTCATATACGGGCAGCGCCGGAGGCGCGATATTGATTGCGATACCGATCTGCCCGAATGCCGCGGCCGACATGCTCAGCAGCACGAGCCCGAACAACATCCAGCGAACAGCGGATATCATGCGCATTTCAGTTTTCTCCTTGTAGATCGTGCATCTTCCGATGGACTTAGGTGCGGTTCACCGAACGCAGGTTGGTTGGCTTGTAAGGGTTAAGTTGTTGACACCTATAAAAATGCACTTTCTGCTGCGACCTGTCCAGTCGGCCAGACATCTAAGGGGGTGCTGGTTCGTCTACACCTCGTCGCGGTTTTCCCGACTCTTTCGAGGCTGATCCTGTAGACAACGGAGCGGTAGTGTCGTAAACCATTCCCCCTACCGACATTCAGGGGTAGGCGCAGTCGGCAGTCAATGGAGGCGCGAATGCTCGCCACGCAAAATGTCGCTGCTGTCCGACAAGACCTTTTAGGGCGGATCTCCGATGCTCGCCGCCGGAGCGATGAGCTCTTCCGGATCCTGAGCCCGGATGCCATGTATGAACGTCCTATCGCTGAGCGTCATCGCGTTGTTTTTTATGTAGGACACCTCGAAGCCTTCGACTGGAATCTCCTCCATGAAAATGTTGGGCTAAAGCCGTTTCACAGCGCCTTCGATCGCTTGTTTGCATTTGGCATCGATCCCGTGGGCGGGGGGCTACCCACCGACCAACCCTCCGATTGGCCCGAACTGGCGGAGGTACACGATTACGTCACTACGATCAGGGCAGCATTGGACAAAAAGCTCGGCGGCGGAAACTTGGATTCTGACAGCGGAACGCCCGGTTTTCCAATCGATACGTTGCTGAATGTCGCGATTGAGCATCGCTTGATGCATGCCGAAACCCTGGCCTACATGCTGCATCAGTTGCCCTTGAACCAAAAGACTCCGCTAGTGAACCCTCCCAATCTCCTGGCGCCTCCTGTGGTTTCTGAAATGGTCGAGATCCCGGCAGGCCGGGTAACGTTGGGCCTGCTGCGCAACAGTGCAATCTTCGGCTGGGACAACGAGTACGAAGCCTATACGGCTGACATCCCAGCGTTTGAAATTGACCGCTACAAAATTACCAATCGACAGTTCCTCGACTTCATAAATGCAGGTGGCTACGAAACGCCAGGTTTCTGGAACGAAGACGACTGGAAGTGGAAAAACGGCAGCCGCATTTCCCATCCCGTGTTTTGGAGAAAAACAGAATCTGGTTGGTTCTACCGCACCATGTTCGAAGAGCTTCCCTTGCCTCTAGATTGGCCTGTCTATGTGAGTCACGCCGAGGCCGCGGCCTATGCGCGTTTTGTCCAAAAGGCACTCCCCACAGAGGAACAGTGGCACCGGGCTGCCTATGGCACCCGCGAAGCAAGAGAAAATACTTACCCATGGGGCAGTGCTTCGCCCACTTCGAACCTAGGCAATTTCGACTTCGAGCGTTGGAATCCTGTACCTGTAAATGCGTTTCCGGCGGGGCAAAGCGCTTTCCGAGTCCACGGCATGCTGGGTAACGGATGGGAGTGGACCTCAACGGTTTTCTCCCCCTTCGCTGGTTTCGGACCATTTCCCTTTTATCGTGGATACTCGGCCGATTTTTTCGACGGCAAACACTTTGTCATGAAGGGGGGCTCAGCCCGCACGGCTGCCTGCATGCTCCGCCCCACATTTCGCAACTGGTTTCAGCCGCATTATCAGTATGTGTATTCGGGGTTCCGCTGCGTCAACTGTTGAATGAAGGAGTCAAAGAAATGCTTTTGCATGCGATAACCACGAATGCCAATTACGAATTCGCCTGCGACGTCAGAGCGGGTCTTCATCGTCCCGGACAGAAAGAACTCTTGTCCAAATATCTGTATGACGAAGTCGGGTCCGCCCTTTTTGAAGTGATCAGCTTTCTGCCCGAGTACGGTCTAACTCGGGCTGACGAGCGCCTGTTGCGCCGCCATGCGGATGACATCCTGGACCGTGTTCCCGGTCCGGTTGCGGTTGCCGAATTGGGTAGCGGAAGCGGCAAGAAGACGCGCTGGCTCCTCGAGGCTCTCGCGCGCCGGCAACGTGCGTTCTATTATCCTGTCGAAATATCGCCTTCTGCTCTCGCTATGTGTGAACGCGAATTGCGGGATATTGATTCGATCAGTATTGTCGGCTTCGAGCGTGAGTACCTTGACGGGTTGTCAGAAGTTGCGCGACACCGCAAGAGTGGCCAACGATTGTTGGTGCTTTTTCTGGGAAGCACGATCGGAAACTTTGACCGCGAGGCCGGCACGAAATTTCTGGGTGACGTGCGGAATATTCTCCAACCGGAAGACGCCCTGCTCCTGGGAACCGATCTGGAAAAGCCACGCCAACAAC
>Ga0265338_10005101_pt1 | contig 17320 bp, 17 predicted proteins | sample 42126metaG_FD_193579 | JGI IMG/M metagenome (GOLD analysis project Ga0265338, IMG submission 193579) | Rhizosphere microbial communities from Carex aquatilis grown in University of Washington, Seatle, WA, United States - 4-21-26 metaG | ecosystem: Host-associated > Plants > Roots > Rhizosphere... | reverse complement strand
GCGGAGGGCGTTGACGTCGATGACGAACAGGGAGGCGAGCGAGACGGCCACCGTCGCACCGCTGAACACGACGGCCGTTCCCGAGCTCGCGAGCGCGCGCCGAAGTGCCTCGTGCTCCTCGACGCTGTCGTGGAGCTCGCGGCGGAAGCGGCTGACGATGAAGAGCGAGTAGTCGATCGCGACGCCGATCCCGATCATCGACGCCATGTTCGTGACGTACACCGAGATCTCGAACGAGCGCGAGAGCCAGTAGACGACCGCGCCGGTGAGGAACACCGCCGCGAATCCGAGCGCGAGCGGCGCGACCGCGGCGGCGAGCGTGCCGAACGCTGCCAGGAGGATGAGCAGGATGAGCGGGAAGCCGAGCTCCTCGCCCCGCGCGAGCTGGCTCTTCGACACCTGCTGGAAGTTCGACCAGATCGCCGGCTCGCCGATCACCCTCGTGTGCGGGTCGACGAGTTGGTGCCTGAGCTTCGTCGCCTCGTCGATCGAGTTCGATGTCGCCCCCGCGTAGCTCACGGGTAGGAGCGCCGCGCGTCCGCCGGCGAGGATCACGGGTCGTCCGGCCTGAACCTCCGGGTCGCCCGCGAGGATCCTCGCCGTCCGCTGCAGGTGCGACCGCGGCCCGTCCGGATCGGTGACGAGCACCATGAACGTCGGCGGCGTGACGCCGGGGAACCGTTCGAGGAGCGCCGAGACGCGCAGGGACGGGCTCCCGGGCACCTCCCAGCCTCCGCCCGACAGGTGGTCGCCCTGGTGCAGCGCGAACCAGCCTCCTCCCGCGAGGAGGACGAGCCAGACAGCGACGACGGCCCGGCGGCGGCGCGAGACCGCATCGGCGGTGCGCGCGAGGAAGGCCTCGACCACACCGCGAGCGTATCCCTCCGCGCTGAATACACTCCGCGTGGTCGAGCGAGGAGGATTCCATGGCGCAGGTCGAGAGCGAGAACCGAGCAACGTCGGACCCGGCGGCCCGCAAGCGGGTGCTCGCGGCGATCAAGGAGACGGGCATTGACGACATGCTCCTCTGGTTCACCGATCTCGAGGGGCATCTGAAGAGCTTCTCGATCACGATCGGCGAGGTGGAGGGCGCGCTCGACGACGGCATGGGCTTCGACGGGTCGTCGGTCACCGGCTTCAACGCGATCGAGGAATCCGACATGGTCGCGATCCCCGATCCGACGAGCTTCCGCGTCCTTTCCGACGGCAAGACGGGTCGGATGATCTGCGACATCGTGACGCCCGACGGCGTGCCGTACGACGGCGATCCGCGCCATGTCCTGCGCCTCGCGCTCGAGCGGATGCAGTCGATGGGCTTCGACACGTTCAACGTCGGCCCTGAGGCTGAGTACTTCCTCTTCAAGGACGAGACGGGAACGGAGACGCTCGACGCCGGCGGCTACTTCGCGCAGACGACGATGGACGCCGCGACGACTGTCCGGCGCGACACGATCCGCGCGCTCGAGTCGATGGGCATCCCGGTGGAGTACCACCACCACGAGGTGGGCCCGTCGCAGCACGAGATCGACATCCGCTTTGCGAACGCGCTCGACATGGCCGACTTCATGCTCACGTACCGCCTCGTCGTGAAGGAGGTGGCCAAGCAGCACGGCTACCACGCGACGTTCATGCCCAAGCCGCTGTTCGGCGAGAACGGCTCCGGGATGCACACGCACCAGTCGCTGTTCCGAGACGGGCGGAACCAGTTCTTCGACCCCGACGACAAGTGGCACCTGTCGGAGGTCGGCAAGCAGTTCATCGCCGGCCAGCTGCGGCACGCGCGTGAGATCTCCGCGGTCTTCGCGCAGTGGGTGAACTCGTACAAGCGGCTCGTGCCGGGCTTCGAGGCGCCGGTCTACGTCGCCTGGTCGCTCCGCAACCGCTCGGCGCTCATCCGCATCCCGCTGTACAAGCCCGGGTCGGAGCAGGCGACACGGGCCGAGCTGCGATGCCCGGATCCCGCGTGCAACCCGTACCTCACGTTCGCGTGCCTGCTGCACGCCGGGCTCGAGGGGATCGAGCAGGGCTACGAGCTGCCCGACCCGATGGAGACGAACCTCTATCACCTCACGCCGGAGCAGCGGCGCGAGCGCGGCATCGTCTCCCTGCCGGAGACGCTCGGCGAGGCGATCGACGAGCTGTCCCGCTCCGACCTCGCGCGCAAGGCCCTCGGCCCGCACATCTTCGACCGCTACGTCGAGATCAAGCGGAAGGAATGGGACGAGTACCGCGTCCAGCTCACCGACTGGGAGATGAAGAAGTACCTGGCCGTGCTCTAGTCACGGGGTTGCCAGAGATGACACAATCGCCACGGCTCGCCACTGCGGAGGCGAGCTGAACTGACGGCCGACTAGCGAGGTGCCTATGGCGCCTCGCGGTCGTTCTACGGCTGGAAGTGCTGCGCACTTCCAGCCGGAGGAGGTACCCGCTTCGCGGGAGCGCTCGCGGGCTGAGCCCGCGAGCTCTTGGGGTCTGGGCGAAGGGTTGTGCTGCGCGCGCTGTGGTGGCTTTGCCATCCCCGCGCGCTCGTTCGGCCTCCGCTAACGCTGCGCGTTAGCTCCGGCCCTTGGGGTCGGTGTCGGTCGAGCGGCTAAGGCCTGCTCGGCTAAAGGAAGCTGCGGATGGCTTCGCGGTCGACTCTCAGGCCGATGACGCCCACGGCGCCGTCGATCTGGTCGATCGTGTCGGCCGGCACGAGGCGGCGGCGGCGCGAGAAGAGGCCTGCCTTGACCGAGAGGGCGTCCGGGACGTCCGGAGCCGTGCCGTACATCGGGCACTCGACCTTGCCGACAAGGCGACCCTGCCGGTCGGATACGACGAAGCCGGCGGTGCGTCGGAGGTCGATGGCAAGGGCGCTCATGTGCAAGAAGCTATTCCCGCCCTGCAAGGTTTTTAGCAGGGTTGGCGTAAAAGGTTTGTTAACGGGCTCCCGGGTGGTGGGTCAGTCTGAAATGGCACGACGTTGCTCGCGGGTCTTGACATAACGGCCTCGCTTGATCGGCGTTGCCTCAGCTGACTCCAACAGACCGATTAGTTCGCTGATGTTCCACGGATGGTCGGCGAGTCCTGCCGCCATCGCCGGCGTCTTGCCGCCGAGGGACTGGTGGACGCGGCAGAAGTTGTAGTAGGCGAAGTGCAAGCTCACAGCGGCGGTCAGGTTCTCGACCTTCTTTGAGAACGCGTTCGTGAGTCGCGTGAACCGCCGCATGCTCATTCGCATCGTCAGGTTCTGCCGCTCGACGTGGCTCGTGGAGACGTGCGCCTTGTCGGGGTTACCGATGATCGCGTGGCGCTCAGCGCCGATGCAGATTCCGGGGCTGTAGCGGGCCGCGCGGTCGCGGTCGACCGAACCGTAGATCTTCACTAGCTGCGCGTAGTCCACCTTGTTCCCGAACGCGGCAGGGACCGCCGTCAGATACGGACGGTGGCCGTCCGTCGTCAGCTGGACGCGGTTGCGGAGTCGCGCGGCAACGTCGCGCATGAACGCGATGGCCTCTTCGGGATCGCGTCCGCCGACCCGGTAGGTCGGCACGAGCTTCGTGTCTGGGTCGAGTGCGACCCACGTCCATACGTCGCCCCATCCCTGCGCGGCCTTCTCGTCGCTGACGTTCCGCTGCTTCGCCCCAACGAACGCCCAAAGCTCGTCGACCTGTACGCGCTCGCACCGCAGGTCGCGCATCGTCACGTCCAGGTGGACGGAGCAGGCGGTGCCGAGGTCGACCAAGAGCTTCGTGACGGTGTTCTTCGCCACGCCGGTCATCCGGACAGTGGCGCGAATCGAGTTGCCCTCAACGAGGCAGGCGATGACTTGGGCGCGCTTCTCGGGGGACAGACGATTCATACTGACTATTATGCGTGAGCGGTCAGGGAAAGTCAAGTCTGTTCGGGCAACATTCGACCGCGTTGCATTCGACAGACCGCGACCGGTCAAAAGTTTGACCACTCTAGCAGCCGTCATCTATCATCTGGTCAAATGCCTCGCCCCACCCGCCAACTCGTCTATGAACGCCTCGATCAGGCTGTCGAAGATCTCGAGAAAATGGGCGGCCTCCCGACCCTGGCCGAGTCGAAAGGCATCTGGGAGGACATCTGGTACGAGGAGGCCCACCACTCGACGGCGATGGAGGGGAACACCCTCATCGAGCGGGAAGTGCAGCTTCTTCTATTCGAGGGCCGCGCTGTCGGAGCTAAAGAGTTCACTGACTACCTTGAAGTGAAGGGATACGCAGACGCGGCCCTTTGGGTCTACGGAGAGGCGGTAAAGGGGCAGCAGCAGCAGGACTACTCCGGCAGGTACGGGGTCACGGTCACGGAACTCCGTGAGATTCACAAGCGGGTAGTCGATGTTGTGTGGCGAACATTCCCGCCGGCACACCTAGACCGACGCGATGCGCCTGGAGAGTTTCGCCATACAGACATTGAGCCTCTACGCCCCGGGCTCAAGCCGCCATCCTGGACGCAAGTCAGGCCTCTCGTCGATGACTGGGTGAAGCGGGCGTCGGGGATTGCGGATTCCCTTGTCCCTCAGTATGGGGAACACGTCATCGAGGACTTTGCGGCGGTCCACGCCGAGTTTGAACGCATCCATCCGTTCAACGATGGGAATGGACGCAGCGGTCGGCTCCTACTGAACCTGCTGCTGGTCCGATACGGATACCCACCAGCGGTCATTCACAAGAAGCACCGTGAGCAGTACCTAGACGGACTGCGCAGAGCTGATGACGGTGACTACGGGATGCTAGGCGAGGTCCTTGCGCGATCGGTCAAGCACGCCATCTACCGGTTCCTCATTCCCCGTCTCGCGGGGCCGCACCGGTTTGTCCCGCTCACGTCTCTGACTGATACCGGCTTTTCTCATAACGCGTTGCTGCTTGCCGCAAAGCGGGGCCGCCTCGAAGCAACCCTGGCTAACGGCCAGTGGTACTCAAGCCGCAAGTGCGTCGAGGACTACAAGGCAACCCGCTACAAGCGGCCCAGCTAGGACCGCTTCCATCGGGCGTTGGCCGCAGCCCTGGCAGCCGCGCTGCGCCCCTCGGGCGTCATCTTGGCGGCGCGAGCCTTGCCACCTTTCAAGCCACCCTTGCGACCGAGGGCGACTGCCGCCGGGTCTTTTCCTTCAGCCGGGTCGAACTTGGGCGCTTCGCCGGTCGCCTCGTCCACGAGCCGGCGGGCTAGCTCGTTCACGTCGCGCGGACGCTTGCTAGAGCGGTCAGGCATGCCGGAAGTGTAGTACGGGCTCAGGCCGGGACGTGATGCGCGAAGCGCCGTACCGCCTCATGAAGCCGGCGGTTCTGCCTTCGGGTCAGGTTCCGGCTCTCGTCTCTGTTCATCTCGTCGACGAACACGACGACCTGATCCATGAAGGACTCGATATCTGGGTACTTCTCGATGATCCGGTCGAGGTTGTGTTCGCCCTGCTCGTGGACCTCAAGTGCGAGCACGCGGCCGTCTTCAGCCAGGTCAAAGAGCATGCCTCCACCGCTTGCGACCGTGCGGGCGACCGGCTCATCGCTTCGGATGAACGTGATTGCCCGGTTGCTGACTTCGACTCTCATGGCTCTCTCCAGTAGGCAGTGACGACGACCCGCCTTCTTCTCTTACCCACTACAACGCACAAATCACGCTGGATAGTTCCGTGGTCTGCGGTCCCAGTCAAGACGACGGTTTCGTGCTTTCCGTTAGGTCTTCCTGGGAATTCGGTGTGGTGGTTTTCATGAGCTTGTTCCACTTGCTTCTGGGTAATTGACCGCCGCCCTATCTGTTTCAGGGCGTGGTTCGTAAAGATGAGCCTTCTCGTCCATCCGGGCATCGGTAGGAATCCGTCTCTCCACGAGGCAGTGGCTTCCCTCATTCGAGGGTGCCGGCGCCGCACCATACGCGTTGGGATGCCGTTTGTCCACGCGGGCCAGGTCCACGGCAGACACTAGCGCGTCGGTTCGACGCCGCCTAGCGTCTCCCTCTGGGCCGGGTTGGGGTGCAGCGCCCGGGCGTTCAGCTAGCCGCCCGGCCCTACGTGAGTTCGAGATCCGTACGGGCCGGCAGCGCGTACGGCCCCTCGGTTGCGTTCGTATCCAGCACTTGATGGGCCTGCGATTCTCTGTAGGCAATGACCATCTCTCCAAGCTCGTCCGGTTTGCGCTGCGAAGCGTGTACGAGCAGTGCCGATACCAACTCGCTTGCGTTCCGAACTGCGACACGGCGGGGCACGCGCTTAAGGAGATCGCCGGCGAGCACGACGAGCGGCGGGGCGATCCGTAGCTTCTGCTGGACCGCGTCAATGTCGGTCAGATAGTCCGACAGTTCGACCTGTGCTGGCCACGGGGACTCTGCCATCCGACAGAGAATCTATCCTGCGGTACCAGTCCGGTACCAGAGCGGTACCACAGTACGAGAAAATAGGAGCGGGGCGTTTGGCCTCCTCGAAAGTCCTCCCGCCCCGCTCCCGCCCTCTTAACCCGCTTGGGATGCGGGCCGAGTAGCTCTGATCAGTACCGGAAGGGTGACAGACGGGGCGGATAGCTCCTGCAACGCGGGGTGGAGCGGGTAACAGATCTCCGCCGTCAGATCGCCTAACTGACCCACTACCGGCTCCCGAATCCTGCAAGCCGCTCCTCCCTACGATTAGCGGCGTGAAGGCGACGGAACGGCACCTGCGGCTGCTGACGGAGACGACGGCCGCCGTCAACTCGACGCTCGACCTCGAAGAGGTGCTGCACCTCATCGCGACCAAGGTCGCGGAGGCGCTCGAGGCCGACGCCTGCTTCGTCTACCTCTACGACGAGCGGAGCAGCGAGCTCGTGCTCCGCGCGACGCACGGCACGAGCGTCGAGGAGATGACGCGCCGGCCGCGCATGCGCCCCGGCGAGGGCATCACCGGAACGGCAGCCGCCGAGCGCTCTCCGGTGATGATCGCGTCCCAGGCGCATCTCGATCCCCGCTTCAAGGAGTTTCCGAACCTCCCCGAGGACGAGTACGAGTCAATCCTCGCGGTGCCGATCCTCACGCGCGGCGAACGTCTCGCCGGCGCGCTCAACGTGCGCACGCGGCAGGCGCGCAACTACGACCGCGGCGAGATCGCGCTGCTCGAGGCGATCGCCGACCAGGTGGCGCAGACGCTCGAGCACGCGCAGCTCTACGCGCAGGCGCAGCGACGCGTGGCCGAGCTCGAGGCTCTCGCGCGCATCTCGGAGGCCGTCTCGGAGTCGCTCTACCTCGAGGAGTCGCTCGAGGCGATCGTGAAGACGACGATGGACGCCGTGTCGGCGACCGGCGCCGCGCTCGTGCTCGAGGACGGCCGCATCGCATGGCCGGAGGGACGCGCGGGCGCGCACGCGGTGCGCACGCCGCTGCGGTGGCGCGGCCGCCAGATCGGCGAGCTCGTCGCCGACCGCGACGCGCCGTTCTCGGATGACGACCGCGCGCTCCTCGAGGCGATCGCGCACCACGCGGCCGTCGCGCTCGAGCACGGACGCGCGGTCATGCGCGGCGTGCTCGCGCAAGAGATCCACCACCGCGTGAAGAACAACCTGCAGACGGTTGCTTCCCTCCTTCGCCTGCAGTCCCGTGCCGAAGGCGTCGATCCGCGCGAGGCGCTCGAGCACTCGGTCAACCGGATCCTCGCGATCGCCGCCGTCCACGAGGCGCTCACGGAGCAGCGCGAGGAGGACGTTGACCTCTCCGAGCTGATCGACCGCCTGCGCGCGATGCTCGTACAGGGCCTCGGCGCGGGACGCAACGTGACCGCAGCGCTGGAGACGGTGTCGCTCGCCGGCACCCGCGCGACCGCGCTCGCGCTCGTGTTCAGCGAGCTCATGCAGAACGCGCTCGAGCACGGTGCAGGCGACGTGCGCATCGAGCTCGCGCGCCGCGACGGCGACGTCGTCCTCGCGATCGGCGACGACGGGCCGGGGCCGGCCGGCTCCCCCTCCGGCACGGGGCTCTCGATCGTGCGCGCGCTCGTGCGCGACGAGCTCCAGGGGACGTTCGACCTGCGCAGCGACGGCGGCACGCGTGCGGAGGTGGTCTTCCCGGCGTGACGAGGACGCGCGAGGTGGCGATCTTCGTCCGCCGTGGCGACGAGTTCCTCGTCCTCCACCGCTCGCCCGAGAACGACGCGTACTGGCACGTCGTCGCCGGCGGGGTCGAGGAAGGCGAGAGCTTCGCTGCAGCCGCCGCCCGCGAGCTCAGCGAGGAGACCGGGCTCGCCGTCGAGCTGCTGCGCCTCGGCCGGCCGTTCCGCTACGGCGTCGTCGAGGTGGACTGTTATCTCGCCGACGCGCCCGCCGGCTGGGAGCCGGAGCTCGACTGGGAGCACGACGACTATCGCTGGTGCACCGCCGCCGAGGGCGCCGCGATGCTCCACTGGCCGGAGCCGGCGGACGTGCTGCGCGGTTTCGCGTGATCGAGCCCGCTCCTCCGTACCGCGGCGAGGGCCCGCCCGCGCTCTGGCACGTGAGCAAGGACGACTCGATCCGTCGATTCGAGCCTCGCGACGGCAAGGTCTGGGCGATCGACACGCGCCACCTGCCGCTCTACTGGTTCCCGCGCGACTGCCCGCGCGCGACCTTCTGGGCATGCAGCTCGACGGCCGAGGACGACGTCGTCCGGTTTCTCGGCGGCGACCGCGACCGGCGCGTGCACGTCGTCGAGCCCGCGTGGCTCGAGGAGATGCGGTCGGCGCAGGTCGTCGCGTACCGGCTCCCCGAAGGACCGTTCGAGCGCTGGGACCGGTTCTGGATCGCGGATCGGGCCGTCGAGCCGCTCGAGGAGGTCGAGCTCGGCGATCTCGTCGCACGACACGAGGCGGCCGGCATCGAGCTCCGCGCGGAGAACGACCTGCCCGCCCTGTGGAAACGGGTGATCTCGTCGACGCTCGACTTCAGCGGCATCCGCTTGCGGAATGCGACGATGGCGTCGTGAGGATCCTCGTAGCCGAAGACGAGACGATCATCCGTCTCGACCTCCGCGACCTGCTCGTCCGCGCGGGCTTCGACGTGTGCGCAGAGGCGCGCGACGGCGAGGAGGCGGTCGCGCTCGCGCGCTCCGAGCAGCCCGACCTCGCCATCATGGACGTGAAGATGCCGCGCCTCGACGGCATCGAGGCTGCGCGGCGGATCCTCGACGAACGGCCGATCCCGATCGTGATGCTCACCGCCTACGGGCAGGAGGAGCTCGTCTCGCGCGCGGTCGAGGCGGGCGTGTTCGGATACCTCGTCAAGCCGTTCCGCGAGCAGGACCTGCTCCCCGCCATCCACGCGGCCCGCGCGCGACACGACGAGCTGCAGGCGCTGCGCGAGGAGGCGGAGTCGCTCGCCGACGCGCTCGCCGCCCGCAAGGTCATCGAGCGCGCGAAGGGATTGCTCATGGAGAAGGAAAAGCTCTCCGAGCAGGACGCGTTCGCGCGGCTGCGCAAGGCGAGCCAGGCGTCGGGCCGCCCGCTGAAGGTGATCGCGGAAGCGGTGGTCGCCACGCTCGAAGAGAGCACGTGAACGGGGATCATCCGAACGCTGCCCTGATCCGTCGCCTCTTCGCGGCGTTCGGCCGCGATCCGAAGGTGATCGCCGCTGCGCTCGCACGCGACGTCGTGTGGCGCGTGCCCGGCAACACGATCATGAGCGGCGAGTATCGGGGCCCGCGCGAGGTCGTCGAGTTCCTCCGCCGCACCGGCATCGAGACCGAGGGCACGTACCGCAGCCAGCTGCACACGGTGCTCGCGGACGACGACTGGGCGGTCGCCATCTACCGCGCGATGGGGAGCCGCAACGGCATCGACCTCGACGTCGACCAGGCGCTCGTCATCCGCTGCGAGGACGGCCGGTTGAAGGAGGTCACGGCGGTTCCGCTCGACGCCGCCTTCGATGCGTTCTGGGCCTGAGCCGTTCGACTCGCCGGACGTGCAGGGGCTCGTAGCGGCGCAGCAGGAGGAGATGCGCGGCCTCTACGAAGGCGAGGCCGACATCGGGCCGGCGCGCGAGGCCTCGATGTTCGTCCCGCCCGACGGCGTGTTCCTCGTCGTCCGCGACGACGACGGCGCGGCGGCGGCGTGCGGCGGGCTCGCCCGCTTCGACGCCGAGCGGGCGGAGCTGAAGCGCATGTACGTCGTCCCCGCCGCCCGCGGGCGCGGCCTCGGCCGGCGCATGCTCGTCGAGCTCGAGGCGGCGGCGCAGGATCTCGGCTACCGCAGAGTCGTGCTCGAGACCGGCGACCTCCAGCCCGAGGCGCTCGGCCTCTACCGCTCGGCCGGGTACGAACGCATCCCGTGCTACCCGCCGTACGACTCACGTGCGCTCAGTCTGTGCTTCGAAAAGCGCCTCCCACCGCTCGAGTAGCGCCGCGAGCGCGTCGCGGCTGCGCTTGTGCTCCGCGAGCACGTCGACGTCCGACCAGTCCTCGGCGAGCCGCTGCTCGAGCTCCGCGACCTCCGTCTCGCGCGCGGCGATCTCGGCCTCGATCCGCTCCAGCTCGCTGGGCCGCAGCTTCGGCTTGGGCGCCTGCTTGGCCGGCTTCGGCTTCGGCTCCGGCGGCGCGGCGGCGGCGCGCGCGGCGCGCTCCTCGCGACGGCGGAGCATCTCCGCCCACCCGCCGTCGTACGGGTGGAGCTCGCCGTCCTCGATCGCGAGCGTGCGCTCGGCGATCGCGTCGAGCAGCGCGCGGTCGTGCGACACGAGCAGCACCGTTCCGGGGAACGCCTCGAGCGCGGCCTCGAGCGCCTCGCGGCTCTCGAGGTCGAGATGGTTCGTCGGCTCGTCGAGCACGAGGAAGTTCGCGCCGGAGGCAACCGTCACCGCGAGCGCGAGCCGCCGCCGCTCCCCGCCGGAGAGCACCGTGACGTGCTTCTCGTGCTCGTCCCAGCCGGAGAAGAGAAAGCGTCCGAGCAGCGACTGCGCGTCGGGACGGGACAGGCCGGTCATCGTCTGGACGCACTGGAGGACGGAGCCGCGCGTGTCGAGCTCCATCTCCTGCTGCGAGAAGTAGCCGACCTGGACGCCGTGCCCGAGCCGCGGGCCGCGCTCGGCGACGATCGCCTCGAGCAGCGTCGTCTTGCCGGAGCCATTCGGCCCGACGAGCGCGACGTGCTCGCCGCGCTCGAGCGCAAAACTCGCGCCGCGTAAGAGCGTGCGGTCGGCGATCGTCAGGTCGAGACCCTCGGCCTCGACGACGGTCCGCCCGCTGCGCGCTGGACGGAGGAACTCGAAGCCGAGCGTGCGCGAGCGCCGCGTGAGGAGCGCGATCTCGTCCGCGGCCTGCGCGCGCTGCTGCTGCAGCCGGCCGATGTGCGTGAGCTTCGCCTGCGCCTGCTTCGCCTTCTCCTTCTTCGCCCGGAAGCGCTCGACGAAGCGCTCGAGCCGCGCGATGTCCGCCTCGACGCGCGCGACCTCCTTCTGCGCGTGCAGCGCGCGCGCCGCCTTCTCGCGCCGCCACGCGTGCCACGGCCCGGGGAAGAAGGTGGCGCGGCCGGCGGCGAGCTCGAGCGTCGCCGTCGTCACGGCTTCGAGGAACCAGCGATCGTGCGCGACGAGGATGACCGCGGCGTCGAGCGTCTGCAGCTCGCGCTCGAGCCATTCCAGGCTGGCGACGTCGAGATGGTTCGTCGGCTCGTCGAGGAGGAGCAGGTCGGGGTCGCCGCCGAGCGCGCGCGCGAGCGACGCGCGCGTCAGCTCGCCGCCGGAGAACGTGCGCAGGGGGCGGTCGAGGTCGCCCTCGGCGAAGCCGAGGCCGCGGAGGACGGAGGCGGCCCGGTCGCGCCAGCCGTAGCCGCCCGCGTGCTCGAGGCGCGCCTGCGCCGCCGCATACCGGTTCAGTGTCCCCTGGTCGTGGGCGCCTCCGGCCATCGCCTCCTCGAGGGAGCGCAGCTCGCCCTCGACCGCGATGAGGTCCTGGGCGCCCGAGAGGACGTACTCGCGAAGCGAGAGGGCGCGCTCGAGCGGAGGCCGCTGGTCGTGGAGCGCGACCCGGGTGTCCTTCTCGAACGCGAGCTCGCCGCCGTGCTTCTCGGTCTGGCCCGCGAGGATCCGGAGCAGCGTCGTCTTCCCGGCCCCGTTCGGCCCCGAGAGCGCCACCCGGTCGCGCCGCTCCACGCTGAACGAGACGCCGTCGAAAAGTAACGATCCGGCGAGCTCCTTCCGGAGGTTCGAGGCGATGACGACGGCCATGACGCATCAAGGGTAGTGCGGCGCATATCGTTCCGTCCGTGGCGAACACCGAGATCGAGCAGCGCTCCATCGACACCATCCGCACGCTGGCGATGGACGCCGTGCAGCAGGCGAACGCGGGCCACCCGGGGACGGCGATGGCGCTCGCGCCGCTCGCCTACCTCCTCTACACGGAGGTCATGGACCACAACCCGGCGAACCCGCACTGGCCCGATCGCGACCGCTTCGTCCTCTCGGCCGGGCACGCGTGCATCCTCCAGTACGCTGCGCTCCACCTCTCCGGGTACAACCTCTCGCTCGAGGAGCTCAAGCGCTTCCGGCAGTGGGAGTCGCTGACGCCCGGGCACCCCGAGGTGCACCACACGCCGGGGATCGAGGCGACGACGGGACCGCTCGGACAAGGATTCGCGAACGGCGTCGGCTTCGGAATCGCAGAGCGGTTCCTCGCCGAGCTCTTCAACCGCCCGTACGAGGAGATCGTCGACCACCGGACCTACGTCATCTGCTCCGACGGCGACCTGATGGAGGGCGTCTCGAACGAGGCGGCGTCGATCGCGGGGACGCTCGGCCTCGGCAAGCTCATCTATTTCTACGACGATAACCACATCACCATCGACGGCACGACGTGGATCTCGTTCACCGAGGACCGCGCCGCGCGCTTCGAGGCGCAAGGCTGGCACGTGCAGCACGTCGACGACGTGAACTCGCTGGACGAGCTCCGTGAGACGATCGCGAACGCGCAGGCGGAAGCGGCGCGGCCGTCGCTCATCATCGTCCACTCGCACATCGCCTACCCGGCGCCGCACGCGATGGACACCGCCAAGGCGCACGGCTCCCCGCTCGGCGAAGAGGAGGTGCGCGCCACGAAGGTGGTCCTCGGCTGGGACCCCGACAAGAAGTTCTTCGTCCCGGATGACGTCGCCGCGCACATGAACGGGACCGAGCGCGGCCTAGCGCTCGAGGAGACGTGGCAGCAGAAGCTCAGCGCGTGGTCGGCGAAGTATCCCGACCTGCGCGAGCGCTGGGACCAGGTGAACACGGGTAAGCCGTTGCCCGGCTGGGTGGAGGCGCTGCCGCGCTTCGAGCCCGGCGAGGGTCTCGCCACGCGCGACGCCGGCGCCAAGGTGATGGACGCGATCAAGCGCTTCACCCCGACGATGGTCGGCGGCGCAGCCGACCTCGTCGAGTCGACGAAGACGGAGTTCAAAGGCGCCGGGCTCTTCAGCTCGACGCACGCCGGCCGCAACATCCCATTCGGCATCCGCGAGTTCGCAAGCGGCGCGATCGTCAACGGGATCTCGCTGCACAACGGGATGTTGAAGCCGTACAGCTCGACGTTCCTCATCTTCAGCGACTATCAGCGCAACGCCGTACGTCTCGCGGCGCTCTCCAACTTGCAGTCGCTCTTCGTGTGGACGCACGACTCCGTCGGTCTCGGCGAGGACGGGCCGACGCACCAGCCGGTGGAGCACTACGCCGCGCTGCGTGCGATCCCGTTCCTCTGGTTCGTCCGCCCGGCGGACGCGACCGAGACCGTCGGCGCGTGGAAGGTCGCGCTCGAGCGCGAGGACGGCCCCGTCGGTCTGGCGCTGACGCGGCAGAAGGTGCCGACGCTCGAGGGGACCACGGTCGAGGGCGTGGCGCGCGGCGCGTACGTCGTCCACGACCCGGACGACGCTCCCGAGCTCATCCTGCTCGCCACCGGTTCCGAGGTTGCGCTTGCGGTCGAGGCCGCACAGCGGATCGACATCCCGACACGCGTCGTCTCGATGCCGTGCTGGGAGCTCTTTGAGGCGCAGCCCTCCGACTACCGCGACGAGGTCCTGCCGCCGGACGTGAAGGCACGGCTCTCGATCGAGGCCGGCGTCGCGCTCGGCTGGAAGCGCTGGGTCGGCGACGAGGGAGACTCGTTGTCGATCGAGCACTTCGGTGCCTCCGCACCGGGCCCGACCGTGCTCGAGAAGTTCGGCTACACGGTCGACAACGTCGTCGCGCGGGCGCTCGCGCTGCGCGAACGCGTCTCGTGAACGTCGCGGTCGCGTTCGACCACCGCGGCGTGCACCTCCGCGAGTGCATCCTGGCCACGCTCCGAGAGGCCGGGCACGCGGTCGTCGACCTCGGCACCGATACCGACGCCGTGCGGATCGACTATCCGGACAAGGCGCGTGAGATCGGCGATGCGCTCCTCGGCGGGCAGGCCGAGCGCGGCGTGCTCGTCTGCGGGTCCGGTGTGGGCGCCGCCGTGGCCGCGTGCAAGATCGCCGGCATCCGGGCAGCCATCTGCCATGACGTGTACTCGGCCCACCAGGGCGTCGAGCACGACGACATGAACGTGCTCTGCCTCGGCTCGGAGGTCGTGGGCCCGAGCCTCGCCGCAGACCTCGTGCGCACGTTCCTCGGGGCACAGTTCGACGGCGGCGATCGTTATGTCGAGAGACTGAAGAAGATCGAAGCGATGGAAAGGGCGATGGCGAATGGCTGAGTCGAACCTGCACAAGCTCTCGAAGCACGGCCAGTCGGTCTGGATCGACTACCTCTCGAGAGACCTGATCGAGGAGGGTGAGCTCGCGCGGATGATGCGCGACGACGCCGTTGTGGGCATCACGTCCAACCCGACGATCTTTCAGAAAGCGCTCTCGCACGGCGACCGGTACGACGAGCAGCTGAAGGAGCTGCTCGAGCAGGAGACCGACCCGAAGGAGATCTTCCTGCAGCTTTCGGCGCGCGACGTCGAGGCGGCTCTCGACCTGCTCGCGCCTGTGCACGACAAGAATGGCGAGGACGGCTTCGTGTCGTGGGAGGTCGATCCGACGCTCGCATACGACCGCGAGGGGACGTTCGACGAGGCGATGCGACTGCACGCGTGGCTCGACCGGCCGAACCTCTACGTCAAGATCCCGGCGACGAAGCCGGGCCTCGGCGCGATCGAGGACTGCGTCGCGCACGGGAAGAACATCAACGTGACGCTCATCTTCTCGCTGGTGCGCTACGCCGAGGTCGTCGAGGCGTATCTGCGCGGGCTCGAGCGGCTCGTCGCCGCCGGCGGCAATCCGAAGGGCGTGTACTCGGTGGCGAGCTTCTTCGTCTCCCGCGTCGACACCGAGGCGGACAAGCGGCTGGAGGCGATCGGCTCGAAGGACGCGCTCGCGCTGCGCGGCAAGCTCGCGATCGCGAACGCGAAGCTCGCGTACGAGCACTTCAAGGAGGCGTTCTCCGGCCCGCGCTGGGAGTTCCTCGCCGGCAAGGGCGCGAACCCGCAGCGCTGCCTGTGGGCCTCGACGTCGACGAAGAACCCCGAGTACCGCGACGTCATGTACGTCGAGGAGCTGATCGGTCCCCAGACGGTGAACACGATGCCGGAGGAGACGATCGGCGCCTTCCAGGATCACGGCGAGGTGCGCGGGGACACCGTCGAGAAGGGCGTCAAGAAGGCGCACGCGCTGCTCGAGGACATCGCGAAGGCCGGCGTCGACTACGACGACGTCACGAAGACGCTCGAGCTCGAGGGCGTGCAGAAGTTCGCCGACTCGTTCGCCGAGCTCCTCGACGGTGTCAAGGCGAAGCGCGAGTCGCTCGTAACCGCGTAGCGATGACCGAGCGCAGCGACGTCATCGATCGCATCTGGGAGCGCGACTCGACCGTCTGGACCGGCGCTGACGAGGCGAAGTGGCTCGGCTGGCTCGACGAGCCGCGCCGTATGCGCGAGCGGGTCGCCGGCCTCGCGGAGTTTGCGGCCGCCGTCGCGGCCGACGGCCTCGACACGATCCTGCTGCTGGGCATGGGCGGGTCGAGCCTCGCGCCGGAGGTCCTCGGGCGTACGTTCGGCGCGACGTCGCTGCACGTGCTCGACACGACGCACCCGACCGCGATCCGCGCGCTCGAGGAGCGGATCGACCTCGACCGGACGCTGTTCGTCTCCGCCTCGAAGTCCGGCTCGACGCTCGAGACGCGCTCGCACTCGGACTACTTCTGGAAGAAGGCCGGCAAGGGCGAGCAGTGGGTGGCGATCACCGATCCGGGCTCCTCGCTCGAGGCGCTCGCGAAGGAACGCGGGTTCCGGCACGTCTTCCAGGGCGAGCCGACGATCGGCGGCCGCTACTCGGCGCTCTCGCCGTTCGGGATGGTTCCCGCGGCGCTCGCCGGCATCGACGTCGAGGCGCTGCTCGCGAGCGCAGAGTCGATGGCGGAGCGCTGCCGGCGCGACGACGGCAACCCGGGCTACGAGCTCGGCCGCGCCTTCGGCACCGGCTGGCGCGAGGGCCGCGACAAGATCTGCATCGCCGAGACGCCCGGCGGCTTCGGGCTCTGGGCGGAGCAGCTCATCGCCGAGTCGACCGGCAAGCAGGGCAAGGGGCTCGTGCCGGCGCCCGGCGAGTCACCCGACGGCCCGGACCGGCAGGCCGCGGTCCCGCAGCTCGCGGGCGCGGCGGCGTTGGGGGGCGAGTTCTTCCGCTGGGAGTTCGCGGTCGCCGTCGCGGCGACGTATCTCGAGATCAACCCGTTCGACCAGCCCGACGTGCAGGCGGCGAAGGACAAGACGAGCGAGGTGCTCGCAACCGGGAAGGAACCGGCGCTCGACCCGGAGGGATCGATCGAAGAGCTCGTCGCGCAGTCGCGCGAGGGCGACTATCTCTGCGTCCAGGCGTTCATCCCGCCGTCAGCGGAGAACGACGAGCGCATCGCGGCGATCGTCGGCGAGCTCCGGAAGAGCGGCCGCGTCGTCACGCACGGCTACGGCCCACGGTATCTCCACTCGACGGGCCAGCTGCACAAGGGCGGGCCGAACACCGGCCTCTTCCTGCAGGTCGTCGACGGCGGCGGCGAGGAGCTGCCGATCCCGGGCAAGCCGTTCGGGTTCCGCCGGCTGATCCGCGCGCAGGCCGCGGGCGACTACGAGTCGCTGAAGGAGCGCGGCCGGCGCGTCGCGCGCATCCACATCGAGGAGAGCTGATGCAACTGGGGATGGTCGGCCTCGGCCGCATGGGAGCGAACATGGCGGAGCGCCTACGGGCGGCCGGTCACGACGTCAAGACGTTCGACCCCAACGTCGACTCGACCGCGTCGTCGCTCGAGGAGCTCGTGCAGCAGCTCGACGCGCCCCGGTCGGTCTGGTTGATGGTGCCGGCGGGTCTCGTCGACTCGATCGTGAGCGACCTTGCGCCGCACCT
>Ga0265338_10005100_pt1 | contig 17325 bp, 21 predicted proteins | sample 42126metaG_FD_193579 | JGI IMG/M metagenome (GOLD analysis project Ga0265338, IMG submission 193579) | Rhizosphere microbial communities from Carex aquatilis grown in University of Washington, Seatle, WA, United States - 4-21-26 metaG | ecosystem: Host-associated > Plants > Roots > Rhizosphere... | reverse complement strand
GCGTCTCCAGCGAGTCGTGACCCTCCGCTTCGGGTTGGACGGCGGAACGCCGTACACGCTCGACGAGATCGGCGAGGACGTGGGGGTGACTCGCGAGCGGGTCCGGCAGCTCGAGACGCGCGCACTCCGCCAGCTTCGCCTCGCCGCGCCGGGCCTCGCGCACTATCTCCGCGCCGAGTAGCTGCCGAAGCGCTACGGCGCAGCGGCCATCTGCATCTCGCGGAGATTCGCGAGACGCCGCAGCGACTCCAGCTCGATCTGCCGCACCCGCTCCCGGGTGAGGCCGAGCCGCTTGCCGATCTCCTCGAGCGTCTTCGGCTCCTCGTCGATCAGGCCGTAGCGGAGGACGAGCACCTGCCGCTCGCGCTCCTCGAGCGCCTGGAGGGAGATCGCGAGCGCCTGGCTGCGGAGCGCGCCCTCGACGCACTCCTCGGGCGGCGGCTCGTTGCCGGCCACGAAGTCGCCGAACGTCGCGTCGTCACCGTCGCCGACCGGCTGGTCGAGGCTCGCCGACGTCCGGGCGGCCGCGCGGACCTCGCGCGCCTGCTCGATCGGCAGGGAGGCCTCGGCGGCGATCTCCTCGAGCGTCGGCTCGCGGCCGAGCTCCATCCAGAGCGTCCGCTCGGCCCGGGTCATCTTCTGCAACCGCTCGACGATGTGGACAGGCATCCGGATCGTGCGCGACTTGTCGGCGAGCGCGCGCGCGACGGCCTGGCGGATCCACCATGTTGCGTACGTCGAGAACTTGTAGCCGCGGCGCCAGTCGAACTTCTCGACGGCGCGGATGAGGCCGAGCGTGCCTTCCTGGATCAGGTCGAGGAACGGGAGACCCTGGTTGCGGTAGTTCTTCGCAATGGAGACGACCAGGCGGAGGTTGGCCTGGATCATGTGCGTTTTCGCAGCCATGTCGCCGCGTTCGATCTTCTTCGCGAGCTCGACTTCCTGGGCTGCGGTGAGAAGCTGGTGGCGGCCCGCCTCGCGCAGGAAGAGCTGCAGCGCGTCAGTCGTCGTCTCGACGGCCTGGGGCGGCGGCGCCTTCTCCGGCTCCGGCTCCGGCTCCTCCTGGCGCTCGACGAGCAGCTCGATCCCGCGCCGGTCGAGCTCCTGGTAGATCGCGTCGATCTCGAGCGGATCGAGCTCGAGCGGCTCGATGATCTCGACGAGCTCGGACTGGCGCAGCTGGCCGCTCGACTCGGCGGCGTCGAGGAGCACCACCAACTCCTCGGCTGCGAGGATCGACTCGATCTCGACGGTCGTCAACGGTTCCTCCTCATCCGGCGCGTTGTGACGTCTTTCCGCCTGCGGCATCAACACAAACACGACCGCACGGCTGGAATCAAGTCCAATGCACGAGAAGCTACGTTATGTCAAGTTGAAGAAGACGCCGAAGCCGTCCGGCCCGCCTCCCCCGCTTTTCCACAGGTTGCACACAGTGCTGTGGAAATGTTGATTATTCAACGTTCGCAAATTGCGACGTTTTCGCTTCCGCGACCCCTTGCACCACGTCTCGACAGGCCGTAGGTTTCTTCTTGCGCCGAGCACGGCGCGGGAGTAGGACGAAGCAGTACCGGGTGGTTGTACGTGGCGGCTCGCAAGGGCCGAAGCGGAAAGTCAGCCGGTGCCGTGGACGAAACCGCGACCGGCTCGGCGACTTTTTTTGGTCCAACGCACCTGCGTCGCGACCTCTCCCCTCTCATCTAGGATCGCCGCAATGATCCATCCGCCGCGTCCGCCGAGCATCGACCAGGGAGTCGCCGCCTTCATCTGGGCGGTTGTTCTGGCGGTGTTCGTCTACTTCGGGCTCGTCGCGATCGGCACGAGCGGCGCGACCTCGATCGTTCTCGCCCTCGTCTCGTTCGCCGCCATCTGGCTCCTCGTCCGCCTACGCGGCGAAGAAGTGCCGCCCCGGCGGCGGTAGACGGCGCGCAGGGCACAGCGCGCGCACGAGCCTCCGCGTGAACGGCTCGCCGAGTGCCTCCTCGAGACGCTCGCGCGCCGTCGGCTCGCCCGGGTCGAGGCTCCGGATGTGTGCTTCGAGCAGTTGCGAGCCCCGGCTGGTCATCCTGTTCACTGTCGGCTGCATGCGCGCCTCCCGATGATCCCCCATTCCGGCACTATCTCGCGGTCGGCTCCTGCACACGCGTATCCGCTTCGGTCGTGCCGGCAGGTGGAGCGACCTCCTCGCGGCGACGACGGGCTGTCCAGCGGCGCTCCGCGGCTACCGGCTCGTCGGTGTAGCCCGGATCGACCGGCTCCGGCTCCGGAACGCCGTCCAGCGTAAGCGCGAGCATCGCGCCGAAGCCGAAGGCGAGAGCGCCACGCCATAGCCCGACGGAGTGGACGATGCCGAAGATCCCGAGCGAGGAGCTCCACGAGTGGACCCGAGCCTCCTGCCACCCGTTGCCGGGCTGGCTTGCGAGCAGGATCCAGCCCACGCACACGAGGACGGGAACGAAAGCCACGACAAACGTTGTCGGCGATGTGCGCAGGCGAAGTCCCTTCGTCCATGTGCCGACGTGAGTGGCGACAACGAGCACAAAGCCGGCCGCTGCGACGATCGCCATCGCGACCCAGAAGCGCGCGTCCGTCTGCGTGCCAACCTGCGCCGCACCCCACAGCCCGAGCCCGGCAAGGCCCGCGACGAGCGCGAGCGTCAAACCGCGCGTGAGGTCGTACATGCCATAGCTGCGCATCCCTCTCACCTCGCTCCTTTCGTGGACACGGGTGGAACGAACGAGACGGGTTTCGAGGTGCGGCGCTACCCGAGCGCGAGACGGCGGCTGTCGAACGAGCTCGACCACAGCTCGGCCCTAAACTCGTCGACCGTCGCGAGCGCGTCCTCGTGGAACATGTGCTCGACCACTCCGATCTCGCGGTCGTTGTGGAATGGGACGTCGACGTGAGCGCGCGAGACGAGGTTGACCGAGAGCCGGCGACAGCTCGGGCAACGGACCGCGAGACCGACCGTCGCATCCGCCGCTGTCAGGAGAGCGAACGCGGACGGGAAGACGGGCCGCGGTTGCTCCTCCGGGTAGCAGAAGAAGCTCCACGGCCACTCCCCCGCCTTGATCCGCGCCGCGGCGATGTCGCCGAGCTCCGCCGCCACGGGCTCGAGCCGAGAGGTCATGAGGTTGACGAACTCGCCGGCAGCGAAGCCGAGCGGCGCCCAGTCGAGGTCGTCGTGGGTGAGCAGACCGTCGTGCTCCTCCCCACACCCGCAGTCGAATCGGACGCGAAAGACGGCCGGATGCACCGCGCCCGGTAGCTCCTCGATCGAGCGGAACGCCGAGAGCGGTACATGCGTCTCGCCGCGGACGGGACACGCGAATGCATAACGGCTCGTGAGCGGGTCGTACATGACGCAGTTGTAGGACGAGCGCCGGACGGAACCGCCTAGTACGTGATCAGAGCGTGCAGGTCGTACTGCTCGAGCTTCTCCCGCCCGCCGAGGAACGACAGCTCGATCACGAAGTTGACGCCGACGACCGTGCCGCCGAGCTCTTCGACGAGTCCGGCGATCGCCTGCACCGTTCCTCCGGTCGCGAGGACGTCGTCGTGGATGACGACCCTTGCCCCGCGACCGATCGCGTCGGAGGCGACCTCGAGCGTGTTCTGCCCGTACTCGAGCGCATAGGTGGCCGAGACTGTCTCGGGCGGCAGCTTGCCGGGACGGCGCGCCGCGGCGAAGCCGCAACCGGCGGCGACGGCAATCGCGCCGCCGAGCCAGAAGCCGCGCGCCTCCGCGCCGAGGATGAGATCCGCCTCGCGCTCACGCGTCCAGGCGGCGAGCTCCTCCACGGCCTGCGCGAGCGCCTCCCCGTCGAGGAGGAGCGGCGAGATGTCCTTGAAGCCGACTCCCGGCTCCGGGAAGTCGGGAACCTCGCGAACCTTCGTCTTCAGGTCGATCAATTCTTCGCTCCGGCCCGCGCTCATTCGGCCAGTCTCCTGACGTTCCGCCGCAGAAGCAGGTCGGAGAGCTCCTGCGCACTCTGTGCGAGCCGCTGGAGGTCGGTGAGCGCCTCGCGGCGCCGGTCCGGATTGCGCGAGCGCAGTGCCGGTCCGATCACGGCCTCGAGCAGCCCCGACTCGCGGTCTGCAGCCGTCCGGAAGGCCCGTAGGTTCCGGGCGCCGATTCCGAACCGCCCGAGCGCCTCGCAGGCGGCGGCGATGTCGACGTCGCTCTCGGCGTAGACGCGGGTTCCCCCGACGGTCGTCGCCTCGATCAGCCCGAACTCCTCGAGGTCCTTCACCCGCTCGCGCGTGATGCCCGCGCGTGCGCAGAGATCGTCGAGGTCGAGCGCCTCCTCCCCGGCCCCGACCGCGCGCCGCCGCTTGCGCTGCGCGCCGGCCCCGGCGAGGAGCTCCTCCTTGATCACGCGGAGCGGCAGGAACTCGTCCCGCTGCAGCCGGAGGATCGTCTCGAGCCGGTCGACGTCATCCTCCGAGAAGAGCCGGTAGCCACCCTGCGTGCGCCGTGGATTGAGGAGGCCCTGGTCCTCGAGGTAGCGGATCTTCGAGATCGACACGTCCGGAAACTCGTCGTGAAGCCGGCTGCAAACCGCCCCGATGGTGAGGAGTCGGCGGCGAACTGGGGCTTCGGTGGTCGACATCAATAGTCCTAGCGGTGGAGGTAGGTGAGCCGGTATTTGCCGATCTGGATCTCGTCGCCGTCGCTGAGGACGGCCGTGTCGACCCTCTCTCGGTTGACATAGGTGCCGTTGAGGCTCCCCTGGTCATCGAGCTTCCAGCGGTCGGCGTCCCGCGTGAACACCGCGTGCTTGCGGGAGACGGTGACGTCGTCGAGGAAGATCCCGCACTCGGGCGAGCGTCCGATCACCGTCGGGCTCTCGTTGAGCGCGAACGTCTCGCCTGCCCGCCCCCCGCCCGAGCGGACGACGAGCACGCCGCCCTGCAGCCCGAGATCGTCGAGGGTGTCGAGGGAGTCGCCCGAGTCGCCGATCGCGAACGCCTCGGTCTGCTCGCCCTCCTCCGGCACCACGAGGGCCGCGCCGCAGCGCGCGCAAAAGCGCGCGAACTCCGGGTTGTTGTACCCGCACTCGGGGCAGTAGACGTGCGACATCGCTACGTGCGGGGAGTCGCCTTGCCGGCGAGGATCTCCGTTAGCGCGTTCACGTCGACGGACTCGAGAACGCTCCGGCCCTCGGTCTTCTGGAGTCGCGCCACGAGCTCCGCGCGCAGGATGTCGATCTTCCCGTGCAGCAGCCGGCGCCGGTACGACACCTCCTGCTCCTCGGTGGTCAGCTCGTCGATGAGCTTCTTCAGATCCTCATCGGACAGGATCGCGAGGTCGGGCAGCGCTTCCATAGAAACCTTTCGCCGGGGACGCCAGGGGATTGAGGCACAGAGTGTCGAGGCACAGAGTGTAAAGCTGAACTTTAGCCTTTGTCTTGGCCAGCCGCTAGGCCGATTCGACGGCCGCTTCGCCGTGCTCGATCTCCTCTACGAGAGTTCGCAACTCGCGGGCGAGCTCCTCCGACGCCTCGGACGTCTCCCCTTCGGCATAGAGGTGGATGAGGGGCTCGTCGGGATCGGGCAGTGCCTGGCTCCAGCCGCGCTCCTCGAACAGCTTGATCCCGTCGGTGAGGTCGAGCTCCCTCCCCGCGAGGCGTTCGTTGAGGACGCGCATGACGAGGCCCTTCAACGCCCACGGGCACGGGATCTGGTGGTGAACGAGAGTCGGCTCAGGCAGGTCCGCGACGAGCGCGGAGACCGGCTTGTCGATGGACGCGAGCAGCTCGAGGAGCTTCGCGAGGCTCGCGACCGCGTCGTAGCCGGGCAGGAAGTCGGGGAAGACGTAGCCTCCCCCGACGGCGCCGGCGAAGACGACATCGCCCTGCGCAGCTATGCGCGTGAGATCGGGCAGCGACGCCGGCGTGCGAACGATCTCGAGCTGCGAGCCGTCGACGAGGCGGTCGACCTGGCTTGTCACGGTGACCGGGAACGCGAGCTTGCCGTGCCGGCCGTTCGAGGCGATCAGGCGCAGGAAGAGGAGCAACGCCTGCTCGACGGGCACTTCCCGCGCCTGCTCGTCGACGAGGTAGAGCCGCTCGGCCGCGCGGTCGAAGACGGCGCCGAGGTCTGCGCCGACCGCCGGGACGAGTCGCTTTGTCTGCCCGATCGCCGCTGCGAGCCCCGGCGGCGCGTCCGCGTTCTCGGTTCCCTCTCCCGCGAACGCGTGCGCCCCGACCACTTCCACGCCGAGCGGTCCGAGCACGAGCGGCAGCACGTACGACGCGCCGGACGAGCCGTAGTCGACGACGATGCGGAAGCGGCGCTCGCGTACCCGCTCGACGTCGATCGTCGACAGGAGCTCGGAGGCGTACGTCTCGTGCACGCGCGCGGGATACGTGATGCCGCCGACCTCGCTCGCGGCGACGCGGCGCAGCTCGCCGCGGGTGAAGTGCTTCTCGACCTCCTTCTGCATCGCGGGACTCATCTCGACGCCGGGCGGCTCGAAGAACTGGATCCGGACGATCTCGGGGTCGTTCGGGCTGACACCGATGTGGAAGCCCGCCTCGTACCCCTCCGACTTCACGAGATGCCGTGCGACGGCGGCCGGGCTGACGCGGAGGTCGGCGACGTGGACTCCGGTCGAGGAGAGCCCCGAGATCATCGCTCGCTTGATCATGCGGCACGCGGCCGGGCCTTCCCGGCTCGCCACGACCCGCGCGCCGCGTTCAAGGGCGGTGCCGAGCGCAGCGGCGAGCCGCACCGCGACGTCCGGCGTGAGGTCGACGTTGACCATCCCCGCGACTCCCTGCTTGCCGAAGAGGTGCGTCGTGCCGCGGGATTCCCAGATGAGGCTCTCGTGCAGTTGCGAACCGGTCTCGACCTCCTTGAACGGATAGATCCGGACGCCGGGAAGGATCACGCTCTCGGCGCCGATTTTCACCTCGTCGCCGATCGCGACGCCCTCGTGGACGCGGACGTGCGCGCGGAGGTCGCAGCCGCGTCCGATGATCGCGCCCTCGATTTCCGAGCTCCGGCCGATGTACGTCGAGCTGTCGACAATCGAGCGGACGACGCGGCCGCGTTCCCGGACGGTCACGCTCGAGGCGAGCACGACGTGCGGGCCGACGCGGGCGCCGTGAGCGATGCGGCAGTAGCTGCCGAGATACGCCGGCCCCTCGATGGCCTCGAGGTCGTCGAGGTCCACCCCTTCCCCCAGCCAGACGTTGCCGCGGATGCGAATGCCGGGGATGTTGAGGCGCACGCGTTCCTCGAGCGCGTCGATGTTCGCCTGGCGGAACTGGTCGAGGTTGCCGATGTCCTGCCAGTAGCCGTCGAAGACGTGCCCGTAGATCGGCCGGCCCATCTCGAGGAGGAGCGGGAAGAGCTCCTTCGAGAAGTCGTACGGCCGGTCGGTCGGGACGTGCTTCATGACCTCCGGCTCGAGGACGTAGATCCCGGTGTTGATCGTGTCGGAGAAGACCTGGCCCCACGACGGCTTCTCGAGGAACCGCTCGACGCGACCCTCCTCGTCGGTGACGACGATCCCGAACTCGAGCGGGTTCTCGACCGCTTTCAGGCCGATCGTCACGGACGCCTTCTTCTCGCGGTGGAACTCGACGAGGCTCGTCAGATCGACGTCGCAGAGCGCGTCCCCGGAGATTACGAGGAACGTGTCGTCGAGGCGGCCGGCGGCGAGACGGACAGAGCCGGCCGTGCCCAGGGGCGACTCCTCCACCGAGTAGTTGATGTCGACACCGAGCGACTCGCCGTTGTCGAAGTAGCTTCGAATCGCCTGGGGCAGGAACGCAACCGTGACGATGATGTCCTCGAAGCCGTGGAGCTTGAGGAGCTCGACGATGTGCTCCATGCACGGCTTGCCGACGATCGGGACCATCGGCTTCGGCTGATTCGAGGTGAGCGGACGCAGGCGCGTGCCCTCTCCCCCCGCCATGACGACCGCCTTCATCGCCGTACTCCTCCCCACGCCGTGCGCACGTAGAACACCCCGGCGAGGACGGCGAGTGCCAGGCCGGCCCAGAAGAGATCGACCGGCCACGTCGTCGAGCGCGAGAGCACGATGCGCCAGAAGATCGCCGCGTACAGGATCCACGTGGCGGTCTTCCCGAGGAAGTTCACGTCGACCTCCACCCCGCGCGGCGCGAGCAGCCACGCGCCGACGAGGAGCAACGCGTCGCGCGCAACGATCACGGCAAGGCCGGCCCACGGCAGGCGGTCGTACGCGAACAGGAGGATCACGGCGGCGTCGATCATCAGCCGGTCGGCGAGCGGGTCGGCGAGCTTCCCGAAGCGCGACTCGACGTGCCAGAGGCGCGCAAGGAAACCGTCAAGCTGGTCCGTCACGCCGGCGACGAAGAAGACGATTCCCGCCGACCAGCTCGGAGCGTTACCTGCCCGGATCATGAGCGCGACAAATACGGGGATGAGAACGAGACGCCCGATCGTGAGCGCGTTCGGAAGCTGCGCGAGCGGTGGGGACACGGCGCGGGCTTCCATGTGAGGAAGGATACGGGCGTGTCCGAGGCCGCCTTCGTAAACGCCCATTGCCACGCCTTCCAGCGCGCGCTCGGCGAGCGCACGGCGGGCGGGGACTTCTGGGCCTGGCGCGAGACCATGTTGGACATGGCCCGGCGTCAGACGCCAGGACATGTCCGCACGAGCTATGCCGATTTCTACCGCGAGCTCCGCGCCGCGGGCTGGGCGGCTGTCGGCGAGTTCCACTACCTCGGTCTCGCCGAGGCGCACGCGGCCGTCGGGGCCGCCGCCGAGGCGGAGATCGAGATCGTCCTCCTCCACGTCGCCTACGCGCGCGGCGGCATCGACCGCTTCCGGCAGGAGTCGGTCGCTGCGTACCTCGCGGAGCTCGAGGATCTGCGCGCCGCAGGCATCCGGGTCGGCGTCGGGCCCCACTCCGTCCGTGCATGCCCGCGAGACTGGCTCGAGGAGCTCGGCCGGTACGCCGCGGAGCACGAGCTGCCGCTCCATGTTCACGCCGACGAGCAACCGCGCGAGATCGAGGAGTGCCTCGCGGAGCACGGCATGCGGCCGATCGAGCTGCTCGACGCGTGCGGCTGCCTCGGCCCGCGCACGACGGTCATCCACGCGACGCACGCCGACGGCAAGGAGCTCGATCTACTCGCCGCCGCGGGCGCGCGCGTGTGCGCGTGCCCGACGACCGAGGCCGACCTCGCCGACGGCTTCCTCCCGGTCGAGCGCCTCCTCCATCGCGGCATCGAGCTCTGCATCGGCTCGGACTCGAACGTCCGCATCGACCCGCTCGAGGAGCTCCGCGAGCTCGACTGGATCGCGCGGCGCCAGTCGGGCCGCCGCGACGTCTTCACTCCCGAAGAGTTGCTCGCGATCGGTACGGAGAACGGCGCGCGCTCCCTCGGCCTCAACGCCTGACGCGTATGGAGGAGACGAGCGGGACGGGCACGTACCCGTCCCGCTCGCGCGGCGTCTCGGGCTAGCCGGCCGGCCCGATTACCTGTTTGGTCGAGGGCAAGCAGAGCCACGTCGCGATTCTGATGGCCACCTTGCTCGTGCCGAACTGGTTCTCGTCATAGACCGCGGGTCTGAACGGGTGCTTGACCCCCGGGAAGCACAACAAGTGCGTCTTCGCGTCGATGATCGGGAACTCGCGCTTACCCACGATCTTCGTCGTCGGCAGACAGAGCTCCTTCGGCACTGAGCTGACCTGCGATTGCGCCTTGCCGAACTCGTCCCTGAGAATGACGGCCGGCGCCTTGTAGGCCCCTGACCCGGGGACGAGAGTGACCGGGTAGCAGGTGAAGTGGTTGAGGCCGGGCGGTGTCGTCGGCTTCTGCCTCGGCGGACCGGTGAGGCTCTTCCACGTCGGCAGGCACAACAGGTTGGGCTGGCCCGTGGTCAGGACGGCTTGGCCGAACTGGTTCGTGACCATCACCTTCCAGGTCTTTTGCTGACTCTCGGTTATCGGGAAGCACCCAAGGTGCGCATGAGGATTGGTGACTGAATACGTCTTGGGCCCGGCAGGCGTCACGACGGTCTTTGTCACCGGGTTGCAGTGCACGACCAGCCCCGGATTGATCTTCGGCACGAAGCCGTTGGGACTGAACTGGTTGATCAGCCTCACCGTCACCGCCGTCGGCGGCTTGAACTTGCCGGCGGCCGTGTAGCACAGCTGATGGTCGACCTTGAACTGCGTTCGGGCGCGGGAGGTCGCTGCCGCGGTGACTCCGGCCGTTACGCACAAGCCGCAGAGAATGGCGAGCGCACCCTTCCACGTCCGCCTACGTAGCAACATGGACATTTGGTCTCTCCTTCTCTTTGTCTTCGGCGGGTTTCCCTGACCCCACGGGGGCCCGCGGGCGCGACGCTACTCCTCACCCGCACCGAATGCAACGATGGCACCAGAGTGCAACGGGTCGTCCACCACCGGCGACGACATCGGGGCGGCCGGATTCGAACCAGGCCTCTAGTTCTTGTGAGTGGCGGGGCTGGGCTTCAGCAGCCCGGCGACCTTGAGCGACCGGCGGATGATCACCGTCGCGATGACCGGGCCGGCGTCGGCTGCGTAATGCGTGCCGTCGAACCGCGCCGAGTTGCCGTCGGGCAGCGTGTCGTCGCAGGTGTTCTCCTGCAACGGCTTATGGCAGACGAGCGAGTTGATGGAGATCGAGAAGACCTTCGGACCGTGATGGCTCGCGAGGAAGGCGTTCCATTCCTTCACGACGAACCAGTGGTGGAGCATGATCTGCCCGTAGAGGAGGTGTTTCTCGGGCGGGTTCGCGATGGCGAGGCTGGGGCCCGGGTGCTCGATCTGGATCGCGACGACGCGCGCGCCGAGCTTGGTCAGCGAGGCAACCCGCGTCTCGAACGCGGCGCGCTGCAGTGTCTCGAACGCCGGCCCTCCGAGCGGCAGGAGTTTCCCGTCCGGCCCGAGCCGCGGCGTGATCTCGTAGCGGCTCCACCAGAGGATGAGCGCCGGGTGGTAATACGCGACCTTGTTGTCCTGAGTGTCCGCCACCTGCGGGCACCAGTTATTACGGAACGGCTGGCCGTCTCCATGGGCCTTCGGCGCCGCCGTCGCCGGACAGCCGCCCGCCGTCGCCTTCACCACCACGTAGCCGTAGGCAGCGGCCGCGTCGGCGAGTTCCGGCGCGAAGTATTCCGGCACCGAGTCGCCGACGAGGACGATCGTCTTGGTCACGGACGTTCCCGTCGCCCTGCCGCGCGGTCCGACGACCTGGATCTTGGCGCCTGCATTGGCCACCACCGCTGAGAGGTTGAGCGCGAGCAGGGCTCCCAGCACCACCGGCAGCGCCACGAGGATGCGCAGTCCCCGCAGCTGCCGGCCGGCCGCTCCGTACCGAATCGGCTTCTCCACCAGGTGGTAGGAGAGCACCGAGATGCCGATGGTCAGCGCGGTGAGGATCGGCACGCGCTCGAGTCGCGACATGCGGCCGACCCCGCCCAGGCCCATCTGGTCGGTGGTCGCCCAGATGATCAGCGGCCAGTGCCAGATGTAGATGCCGTAGGAGATGCGACCGAGGTAGGCGACGGGCGGAAGCGCCAGGACCGACGACGCGAGCGAAGCGGGCATGGCGACTGCCCAGATCAACGCTGCGGAGCCGACCGAGAACAGAAGCGCGCCGCCGTGGGGATAGAGCAGGCTCGGCCCTCCGGCCTCGGCAAGCGTGAACATCCCCCCCACGAGCAGCCCGACGCCGACGGCCACGAGCGCGGCGTTCGCAGCGCGTGAGGAGCCGATCCGTGGTCGCCACATGAGCAGCACCGCGAGCGCGGCGCCGACGAGTGGCTCGAACATGCGCGAGTCGGTGCCCATGTACGCCCGGTCGACAGACACGACGTGCCAGAGCGAGGAGAGCCGCCAGGCGGAGATCGCGATCCCGACGACCGCCAGGCAGCCGACGATCGGGAGGCGCGCGCGCTTCTTGCGCACGAGGAACGCGACGAGCAACAGCGTCACCGGCCAGAAGACGTAGAACTGCTCCTCCACGGCGAGCGACCACATGTGCAAGAGCGGGCTCGGATGACCGGTGGAATGGAAGTAGCCGCTGGCGCGGATGAAATGCCAGTTGGCGACGTACAGCAGCGTTGCCTTGATGTCGCCGCGGAGGTCGTCGCGCGCCGTGGTCGGCGCGAACTCGGCGCCCCAGACGATCATCGTCGCGAGCACGAGCACGAGTGCCGGAGCCAGGCGGCGAACACGGCGCATCCAGAAGTGGTCGAGCCTCACCCGGCCGCGCTCGACCTGGCCCAGCAGGATGCCGGTGATCAGGAAGCCGCTGAGGACGAAGAAGACGTCGACGCCGAGAAAGCCGGCGTGGAATCCGGGAATGCCGAAGTGCGCGGCCAGCACCAGCCCGACCGCGACGAAGCGCACTCCGTCGAAGGCGGCGTTACGACCGGCCTCGGTCGCGATATCGGAAGTGCTCGTGGCTCCACGCGGGAGGACCGTCGCAGCTGCCGCAGTCGCGTCCACTCAACGAGTATCGCGATCGGTTCGGCCGGCTGCAAGCGGCCGACTGCAAGCGACCCCGGTCACGGACCCGGGGCCGCGCCCAAGTGGTCCCTAGTGATGAGCGATCCGCACGGTCACCCGAGGCCGTGCAGGGTGAAACCGAACACCCGCGAGCTTCGCGAGGTGTCGCAATCCGAAGCCACCGTTGATCGAGTCGACGCAACTCGCGTCGGGGTTGATGGCGAGTAGATACGCGTCCACCGAGTCGCCTGGGTACGTCAAGTCGAGGGCGGTCGTGAAGAACGAACTACCGACCGTGTCCGTGTAGGCGTACCCGTCAGTCCCGGTGCTGTTGACGTCGCCGTACTCCGTCACGGGAACGGCTTGGTATGCGAGACAGTCGACGATGACCGCGGCCTCGTCCATAGCGAGCGTCTTCACCTGGCCCTCGTCCTTCTTCAACGCGGTGATCTGCTTGCCCTGTCTAGTCACCTGCTTCTTGAGAGCCAAGAACTGCCTCGCCGTCGGGGTCCCAGCCTCTTGACTGCCGGGCGCGGCAGCGACGTACGTCACTGCCACAACCAGCCCAACCGCTAGAGCTATAAGAAAGCGCTTCATCTTGAGTCCCGTCCTTCCTGCCTCCGCCTAACGGAATGGATTCACCGCCGACCCGCCTCCGCTTGGGATGTGGCCCCCAACGGAGCCGAGCCTATTACTTTGCTGCTTTCGGCACAACGAGCGGAAGCCTGGAACCGAAGCAAACGGGCGCGCAGGCTGACCAAGGGCGGAACTCGGTGAGCACCCGCTGGGTCGAAAAACTCATCGGGGCGGCCGGATTCGAACCGGCGACCTTTGGTCCCCCAGACCAACGCGCTAACCAGGCTGCGCCACGCCCCGCGACGCAGAAACCGTAGCTCAGTGTTGAATGGTCCCGTGACAGACGGTTGGGAGGAGCAGAACAACGCGCTCGTGCGCGTTTTCGAGTTCGACTCGTTCCCGCTCGCGATCGAGTTCGTCGACCGGCTCGCCTCTGCGGCGGAGGCTGCGAACCACCATCCGGACATCGACATCCGCTACCGCAAGGTGACCGTGCGTTGGACGACGCACTCCGAGGGTGGGATCACCGACCGCGACCGCGAGATGGCCGAGCGCACATCGGTCCTTGCCGCCACATAGCGCATGCAAACGACTCGATACCTCATCGTCGGAGCCGGGATGACCGGCGACATGGCTGCGAAAGGCATCCGCGAGCACGACGCTGACGGCCGCATCGTCCTCGTCGGCGCGGATCCGCATCCGGTGTACAAGCGGCCGCTTCTCACGAAAGGCCTGTGGCAGGGCGCGCCGGAGGAGAAGCTCTGGCGCGAGCCCGCCGCCGACGTCGACCTCGTCACCGGCCGCCGCATCGTCGCGCTCAACCTCGACAGCCGTCGCGCGACGGACGACGCAGGCGAGGAGTACGAGTGGGAGAAGCTCCTCCTCGCGACCGGTGCCCGACCGCGCGAGATTCCGGGCGCGGACGGCGTCGTCTGGTTCCGGACGCTCGACGACTACCGCCTCGTGCGCGCGAAGGCGACCGAGGGCGCTCGTTTCGTCGTCATCGGCGGCGGCTTCATAGGCTCCGAGCTCGCGGCGGCGCTCGTCGGCGCGGGCGTCCATGTGACGATGGTCTTCCCCGAGCCGGGCATCGGCTTCCGCCTCTTCCCCGCCGCCCTCTCGGAGTTCCTCGTCGAGTACTACCGCGAGAAGGGCGTCGAAGTTCTCACCGGGGAGACGGTCGGCGCCGCGTCGGGGACGAGCGTCACGCTCGGAGACGGACGCGTCCTGGAGGCCGACTGCGTGGTCGCCGGGCTCGGTGTCATCCCCGAGACCGAGCTTGCGGCAGCCGTTGGGCTCGAGGTCGAGGACGGCATCGTCGTCGACGAGTACGGCCGCGTGGGCGAACGCGACGACGTCTTCGCCGCCGGAGACGTCGCGCGGTTCCCGGTCATCGCGCTTGGCGTCTCGATGCGTGTCGAGCACGAGGATCACGCGAACACGCACGGGAAGCTCGTCGGGGGGAACATGGCCGGAGCAGGCCAGGCGTACGATCACCTGCCGCTCTTCTACTCGGATCTCTTCGACCTCGGGTACGAGGCGGTCGGACAGGTCGACTCCCGGCTCGAGACCGTCGAGGACTGGCAGGAGCCGAACCGCAAGGGCGTCGTGACCTACGTCGAGGACGGCAAGCCGCGGGGTGTGCTCCTCTGGAACGTCTGGGACCGCGTCGACGACGCGCGCGAGCTGCTCCGCTCCGGCGAGGGATCGTTTGCCGTCTAGTAGTCTCGCCCGCTCGCGGAAGTCGCGGCGTGGCTACGAAGTGCTCTGCGAAGCCGTGTTTCGGCCTCTGGCCCATCCCCTCGTGCTCGTGCTCGCGCGCCTCCGGGTGCCGCCGCCCGTGGTCGTCCTGTCGGCCGGCGCTGCCGGATGTGCAGCGGCTGTCGAGCTCGGCCGCGGCTCCCTGCTCGTCGCGGCGGGGCTCGTCCAACTGAAGACGTTGCTCGACAACGCCGACGGGCAGCTCGCGCGCCTGACCGGCCGCACGAGCGCGTTCGGGCGCTATCTCGACTCCGAGCTCGATCTCGTCGTCAACGCCGCGCTGTTCGCGGCGCTCGGCTGGCGCTACGGAAGCCCGGCACTCGCTCTCGCCGGGTTCGTCGCGCTCACCTCCGTCCTCAGCCTCAACTTCAACGCGGCGCGGCTCTCTGCGATCCAGCCGGGTCGAGCGCACGACGACGGCGGTCGGGGCACCGCAATCCTGCGCGGCATTTACGACGTCGTCTACGCCCCGCAGGATCGCCTCGCCGAATGGGTCGTCGCGCGGCGGCCGTCGCTCCTAGCCCCGGAGCGCGTGACGGTGCTCGCTAACCTCGGGATGTCATCGCAATTAGCCGTGTTCGGGGTGTGCCTCGTCGTCGGCCATCCGCTCGGATTCGCCTGGCTCGCGCTCGCCGAGCTCGGCGTCATCGCACTTGCCGTACTCCCGCAACGCGCGCCTGTGGAGGAACCCGCATGAGCAACATCCTCGAGCTGCCCACTCCCGACGAGCCCGGCCGCGAATGGACGGCGGCCGAGCGCGAGCGTCTCGAGCAGCACGCCGCCGAGATCCTCACGGCGCTCGGCCTCGACCTCGACACGCCGGGCACCCGCGAGACGCCGCAGCGGTTCCTGCAGGCGCTGTACGACGCGACGGCGGGCTACGACGGCGACCCGAAGCTCCGCACCCTCTTCCCGGGCGAGCGGCCGCAGGACGTCGAGGGCCGGCACGCTCAGATCGTCGAGGGGCCGATCGGCTTCTACTCGCTCTGCGAGCATCACGCGCTTCCCTTCCACGGGCGCGCATACGTCGGTTACGTCGCCGGCGACGAGATCCTCGGCCTCTCGAAGCTCACGCGACTCGTGCGTCTCTACGCGCGGCGGTTCACCGTGCAGGAGCGGCTCGCCGAGGAGGTTGCGGACGGCCTGCGCGAGCTCACGGGCGCGCGCGGAGTCGCGGTCAAGCTCGAGGCGGAGCACCTCTGCACGGCGATGCGCGGCGTCGAGGAGAACGGCTCGGTCACCGTCACCACGGTCTGGCGCGGCCTGTACGACGAGGACGAGTCGCTCCGCAGCGAGTTCCTCATGCTTACGCGGTGATCGAGCCGTTCACCGTCCTTGCCGAGGACGACGACCTGCCGGCGTGGGACGTGCCCGCCGAGATCGAGCGGCTCTACGGGCGGCTCGGTCTCGCGGACGAGTGCCTAGTTGCGAACTTCGTCGAGTCGCTCGACGGTGTCGTGGCGATTCCCGGTCTCCCCCGCTCGCACGCCGTCGTCTCCGACGACAGTGACGCCGACCGCTTCGTGCTCGCTCTCCTGCGCGCGTGCGCGGACGTCGTCCTCGTCGGGACCGGAACGCTCGCCGCGTCGCCCAAGGGGACGTGGCGCGTCGACAAGGCGTATCCGGAGGCGGCGGCGGCGTTCGCGGAGCTGCGGGCGACTCGTGGCTTGCCGGAGCAGCCTCGCGTCGCCATCGTCACGTCCGGCGTCTCGTTCTCCCCGCCCTATCCGGTGCTCGACGCCGGCGCAATCGTTCTGACGACCGAGATTGCGGCGCCGGGAATCGCCGAAGCCGTGCCGCAGGCCACCGAGGTCGTCGCTGTGAACGACGGCGCCAGCGTCGACCTCCGCGCCGCCGTCAGCGCCTTGCGCGAGCGTGGGCACGGGGTGGTCGTCTCCGAGGCAGGGCCGACGCTCTTCGGGCAGCTCGTCGCGGCAGAGCTCGTCGACGAGCTCTTTCTCACCGTTTCGCCGCTCCTCGCCGGCCATGCGCTCGCCTCGCGGCTCAACCTCGTCGAGGGAGTCGAGCTCCTGCCAGCCCGGCGCGTCGCCGGCCGCCTGCGCTCGGTGCGGGCGAACGCATCGCACCTCTTCCTGCGATACGCGCTTTCCCCGATGTAGTCCGGCGCGCGGAAGCGCACCCTCGGCGTTATGACGGTCATCGACATAACACGCAGGCTCGAGCTCACCGACCTCGTCCACGACCTCCGCATCGCAGCGCGCACGATCCGCTCCGAGACGATGCTCGAGCGCCGCGAGACGTGCGTCGCGCTCGTCGGCGAGCTGCGCGAGAGGCTGGAGCCGATCGCCGAGCTCGACCCGCAAGGGCTCGAAGCGCTCGACGTCTGGGCCGAGTGCCTCCTCGCGGCGGACCCGAACGACTCCGACCTCCTCCAGGAGCTCCTCTACGGATGCGACGCGCTCGTGCGCGTCCATCTCTGGCGGGAGACCGGGATGCCGCTCGAGCCGCCCGAGGCGCGCAGCAAATCCGACATTTAGCTCGCGAGAGCT
>Ga0265338_10005099_pt1 | contig 17333 bp, 16 predicted proteins | sample 42126metaG_FD_193579 | JGI IMG/M metagenome (GOLD analysis project Ga0265338, IMG submission 193579) | Rhizosphere microbial communities from Carex aquatilis grown in University of Washington, Seatle, WA, United States - 4-21-26 metaG | ecosystem: Host-associated > Plants > Roots > Rhizosphere... | reverse complement strand
AACGTCTACCCGTACCTGCCGGCCAGCACCGTGGTGCTCGCGCCTTTTCGCTGGCTGGCCGGCGACGTCCGGTTCGGCCTTCTGGCCGCGTCGGTGCTGTCCGCGGTCCTCCTCCGCCGGTACGGCGCCGGCCGGTCATCGATGCTGGCCGCCTTGCTCGTCGTGATGCCGGGCTGGGTCTACCTGATCAACCGCTCGTGGACCGAGCCGCTGCTCGTCGGCTTGCTCGCCGCCGCGATCCTGGCGATCGACCACGATCGCCCGGGTCTCGCGATGGTCGCGCTCGCGGTCGCGTTGGCGAGCAAGCAGCCGGTCGTGCTGCTGTTGCCGGCCTTCGCGCTCTGGCCGTCGTTCGGCCTGCGCCGCGCGATCGGCTCGGCCGTGCTGGCGTTTGCGATCGTGCTGCCCTGGCTGATCGCCGGCCCGCGCGACCTCTGGCACGACGCGGTGCACGCCCAGCTCGCGCTGGGCGCCAAGACCAAGGCGCTCAACGTCCCGGCGCTGCTCCTGCAGCACGGGCACAAGGTGGGCTTCTGGTTGCTCGCGGCGGCGCTGGTGGCGGCGTACGCGATCGTGCTCGTGCGGGTGCCGCGCACCCCGTCAGGTCTGGCGCTGTCCTGCGCGCTGGTGATGTGGGCCTACGACCTCGCCAACACCCAGACCTTCTTCAACCACTACGTGTTGCCGCTCGGCTTGCTCGTGGTTGCTCTCGGCACGACCGGCGCGCCACGCCCGGTGCCGGCACCCGCCGAGGGCTTGCTCGCCGAGGAGTCTTCCTCGTGATAGTCCTCTTCGACGTTGACCGCCCACACGTCGTGTGATGCACCGTTCATGAGGTTGTCGACCGAGAGCATGGCCGTCAGCATCGAGTGATCCTGGTTGTTGTACTTGTGCATGCCGTTGCGGCCGACCGGATAGACGTTCGGCACTGCCTCGGCAAGCCAACCGCGGATCACGTCGACCGCGTCGCTGTAGCCCTCGTCGTACACCGGGTAGGCCTTCGGCATCCGTACGACGAACGACGCCTCGACCTGCCCGTTGCCGACCAGGCCGAGCTCGATCAGCTCCTTCTCGGCCAGCACCGCGAGGTCCTCGTCCCGCATCGTCCACAGCTCGTCGCCCTCGAACACGAAGTATTCGAGGCCGAGACAGGTCCGGCCGTCCTTGACCAGGTACGGCGACCACGAGCCGAAATTCTGGATCCGGCCGACCTTCACGTCGGGGGAGTGGATGTAGATCCAGTTGTCCGGGAAGCTGGCCGACGCCGGCACGACCAGCGCGACGGTCAGGAAGTCGCGATGGGTGAGGCGGTGCGCCGCGAGCTGCACCGGGTCCGGAGCGGGCGGGTCCATCGCGAGCACCAGCTGCGGGAGCGGCATCGAGCTGACCACCGCGCTCGCCGGCGCCGACGATTCAACGCCGTCGTGCGTCGTCACGACCGCGGTCGCACCCGAGTCGTCACGCGTGACCGCGGCGACCGCGGTCTCCATCACGACGGTGCCGCCGCCGGCGGTCACCAGCTCCTGGGCTCGCTCCCACATCATCCCGGGGCCGTACTTGGGGTACTGGAACTCCTCGATCAGCGTGGTGATGTCGGTCTGCTTGCGGCGCGGGAGCAACGAGTTGACCACCGCGTTGAACAGCGACAGGTTCTTGATCCGCTGGGCCGCCCAGTCCGACGCGATCTCGCTCGCCGGGACGCCCCACACCTTCTCGTTGTAGGTCTTGAAGAACGTGCGGTACAGCCGCCAGCCGAAGCGTGCGGCCACCCAGCCTTCGAGCGTCGACTGGTCCTTGGGCGGGTGGATGCGTACCCAGATGTAGGACAGCACGCACTTCACGGCCTCGACGATGCCGAGGTTCTTCAGTGCGTTCGATGCCTTGAGCGGGTAGTCGAACAGCTTGTTGTCGTAGTAGATCCGGCTCATCCGCGGGCGGAGCAAGAAGTCCTCGTCGGGCAGGATCTCGTGCCACAGGTCTTCGACCGCACCGACTTTGGTGAAGAAGCGATGGCCGCCGATGTCGAAGCGCCAGCCGTCGCGCTCGACGGTCCGGCTGATGCCGCCGACGACGTCATCGGCCTCGAAGACCGTGACCGGCTTGCCCGCCTTCACCAGCGCATAGGCGGCGGTGAGCCCGGCCGGGCCGGCGCCGATCACGACGACGTGCTCGTCTTGCCGCGACACCGATCTCCTCCGGGCTTCTCGCGCATCTGGGACGCAGCGTCCGGATCGGAGCAGCTACGTATCGATGATGGCGGTCGTTCCATCCTAGGATGCGCGGTCGGCCGGCGGCCAAAACCTCCGGATATCGTCTGAGCCTGCTGCCTTGTCGTCGTCATGGCGACACCCCTCACCGACGATCGGGACGACGAACGTGCGCCGCATGCCAGCCGATCGAGTCTCCGGCGCTCCGGTCACTGCGCCCGCGCAATCGGCGGGCCGGCTTCCGAGCTGGCCGGTGATGCTGGTCGGCTGCCTGGCACTGTCCGGTTTGTCGTTGTTGTTGCTTCCGCGAAACATCGCGTACGACCCCTGGTCCTGGCTGATCTTTGGCCGGGAGATCCTGCACCTCGACCTCAACACCCGGCTCGCCGCCACGTCGGTCAAGCCGCTGCCGATGTACATCGACACCGTGCTCGCCGTGTTCGGGTCGAGCGCGGCTCCGATCCTCTGGCTGCTGATCGCGCGAACGGGTGCGCTGCTCGCACTGGCCGTCGCCTACCGGCTCGGTGCGCGGCTCGCCGGTCCGGTGGCCGGGATCGTCGCCGCCGTCGGGCTGGCGGCGTCGAACGAGTTTCTCGCCTACCTGCTGGTCCAGGGCATGTCCGAGCCGATGACCGCCGCGGCCGTGCTCGCTGCGGTCGACACCTATCTGGCCGGGCGGCGTCGCTGGGCTCTGGGCTGCCTCATCGCGGCCGCGCTCTTGCGGCCGGAAGCCTGGCCGTTCTTACTCGGCTACCTGCTCTGGCTGGCGTGGCCGGGGTCGTGGCTTCGGCGGGCGATTGCCGTAGTCGTCGGCATCGCGATCCCGTTCTCGTGGTTCGTCATCGACTGGTTCGGCGCCCGGCAGTTGCTGCGGTCCGCCCATGCCGCGACCCAAGAGAGCCAGGGCGGCCCGCTGCTGAGCCGCCAACCCGGTATCGCGACCATCCGCGAGACCTGGCACCTGCTCTCGGCGCCGGTCGAGATCCTCTTCGTGGTCGGCTTCGTGGCGGCGCTCGTTGCCTGGCGGCGGGACGGCCGCCCGAATCTCTAGGTCTGGCTCGGGGTCGCGGCGCTCGGCTGGCTCGCGGTCGACGCCGTACTCGCGCAGGGACGGTTCGCGACCGGAGCGGCCCGTTACCTGCTGCCGGGAGAGGCACTCGCCTGCGTGGTGGTGGGGATCCTCGTGGCCGATGTCGTTCGCGTCGTACGCCGATGGACGCCGCGACCGGGAGCGAGTCTCGCCGCGGTGGTCGCGGTCTGGCTGGTGCTCGCCGCTTGGCTCGTGCCGCGGGCGCTGGAAACCGGCCGGCAGCTGCACCGCAACGTGGCGTTGGGAAAGCTCGCCGTCCGGTTCGCGGATGGGCTGCCACACGCGGTCGCGCTGGCCGGCGGCCGCGACGCGGTCATGGCCTGCGGGCCGGTGACCACCCGGTCATTCCAGGTGCCGTTCGTCGCATGGACGTTGCGGTTGCCGGTCGGGGACATCGGCTACATCGCGCCATCGACCGGGACCGTGTTCCAGCAGAACCTGGAGCCCAAGGTGCCGATCGCCGAGCGCACGACGTACCACTACGTGGGCAGTGCCGGCCCCACCGCCGAGCGCTGGACCGTCCTCAGCACCTGCTCACCCGGCTAGCCAGACGCCGGCAACAACTCGGGTAGGCGAGTCGTCGGCGCGGCTCGATTGCGAGACACTCGCGTCCATGACGAGTAAGTCCGTTGACGACTACATCGCAAGCCTTGACCAACCGAAGCGGGACGCGCTGGAGACGCTCCGGCGCACGATCCTCGAGATCCTCCCCGACGCGGAGGAGACCATCTCCTACGGCATGCCGGCGTACAAGGTGGACGGCAAGACGATCGCCGGGTTCGCCGCCTTCACGAACCACCTGAGCTATCTGCCACACAGTGGATCGGTGCTGCCCGCGCTCGCCGACGAGCTCGGGTCGTACGAGTACACGAAAGGGTCGTTGCACTTTCCGGTCGACCAGCCGCTGCCGGGAGACCTCGTCCGTCGCCTGGTGAATACCCGGCTTGCCGAGGCGGGCCTGTAACCACACGCATGGGCCATTGGTGGGGTTGGGCAAGGTTACTTTGCGGGGAACTCGGCGACGCTGTACTTCTCGAAGGCGGAGTGCGGGTTCAGGGCGTCGATCGGGACCCCGCGGGCAGCGGTGAATGACGCATAGAGCGAGGAACAGCCGCCGGCGAGGGTCTGATAGCCGATCGCGTAGACCAGCCAGATGGTCTGTCCGTCCGCGCGCTGTAGTGCGGTCTTGGCGAAGGCGAGCGGGTCGGCAGTCTCGTTGCGCTTCGCGTAGTCGACCCAGTCGACCATCGCCGGCGAGCCGAAGTTCGGATAGACGACCTGGGTGCCCTCGTGCGGTGCGATCCGGTTGACGGCGGGGCCGAGCTGATCGGGGCAGAACACGACCAGGTCGTGCGGCCCGGCCGCCTTGAGGATGGTCGCAACCTGGCCGGCCTGGGTCCGCAGCTGGCCTGGGACCAACGCCGCACTCGCGAGACCGAGCACGGTCACCACCGCGATCGCGCCGGTCCGCAGATGTGCGGGCAATGCGGCGAAGCCGGCCGCGATCACCAGCAGGACCGGCCCCACCACGATCGCGCTGTATCGAGGCGAGTACGACGTGGTGGTCAGGTCGCTGGCGATCGTGCCGACGGCCATGGTCAGGATCGCGAGCCCGAGGACGAGGGTCGGCCAGCGGCGAAGCGGCCGGCCGACGCTGATCCGCCCGCTCGCGGTCGCGTAGCCGGCCAGCGCCGCGACGATGAGCAGGTAGTACGCCCAGCTCAGCGCCGGCGCGGTCAGCCCGTTGCCGACCCACGCGCCGATCGTCAGAACCGGCACCTCGAAGCCCGGCGGAGTTCCCCAGGGTGCGCCGGTGTGCGCGTTCTGGTAGGCGAACGACGAGAGCCAGGGGATGAAGGCGAGCCAGCCCACCGCCATCGGCACCAACAGCAAGAGCGCGCGACGGGTCCCGCGCCACGCCGCGACCGCGATCGCCACCACGGCGGCTGCGGTCAGGAAGAACGCCCAGTACTGCGTCAGCACCAGGGCCGCGGTGACCAGTGCAGCGCTGACGTTGGACCAGAGCCCGCCATCGGTCCACACCCAGTGGTAGGTGAGCATCGCGAGCAACACGAGTAACAGCACCAGCGAATACATCCGGGTCTCGCTGCCGTAGCGCACGACGAACGGGCAGGTCGCCAGCAGCAGGACGGCGGCCCACGGCGAGTCGCCGACCAGCCGGAAGCGGCGCGACACGACGTACATGACCGGCAGGGCCGCGACCGAGAAAATCCCGGACAGGGAGCGGACCGCGAAAGTGCTCGTGCCGAAGACCGCCATCCAGGCGTGCAGCAGGAGGTAGTAGAGCGGCGGTGAGCCGTCCTCCCGCAGCGCGCTGAAGAGGTGGTGGAGCGACCGGTGGGCGATGTTGACGGTCTGGGCCTCGTCGAGCCAGAGCGGCGACGGCGCGATGAACCGCAGCGCGATCGACGCCAGGAGTACGACGACCACCCCGGGCCTTATCCAGCGCTCGAACCGGCCGGTCGCCGGCGCCGGCGCGGCCTCGGTTACCGTCAACTCGGCCGGGTCCGACGCCGTAGGCGACCGGGTCGCCAACGTCGCGGAGTCACCGCCTTGAGATGTCTCACCGGGCACGAGTTGTTCCTGTCGAGATCGCTCGATGTATCGCTGGTACCGCCGAACCGTAGGGTATGGGGCGTGTCCGCGACCAACCGCAAGGACCAGCCATATATCGGCCGGGTCAGGTCGGCCGCGCTCGAAGACTTCCGGACCAGGCACGCCTCGCTCAAGCTGGCGCCCACGGTCGCAATCATCGCCGCGCTCAACGAGCAGGACAGCCTCGGCGCGGTCCTCGACGCGATCCCGGCGACCGCGTGCGGGCTCGAGGTCGACACCCTGGTGATCGACGACGGCAGCACTGACGGCACCAGCGACGTCGTCCGGGACCGCGAGGGCGTCTACCTGGCCCGGCTCGAGCGCAACTGCGGCCACGGCGTCGCCCTGCGCCTGGGCTACCAGCTTGCGAGCGAGTTCGCCGCGCAGTACGTCGTCACCCTCGACGCCGACATGCAGTGGGACCCGGTCGAGATCCCGACCGTGCTCGAGCCGCTGGTCCAGGACGAGGCCGACTTCGTGATCGGCTCCCGCGTCCTTGGGGTGGCGGAGACCGACGACCGGTTCCGTCACGCCGGGGTGACGGTCTTCGCCCGGCTGGTGAGCCTGCTGACCCGCACCCACGTCACCGACACGTCGAGTGGGTTCCGCGCGATGCGGGTCGAGCTCACCCAGATTGTGCCGCAGGTGCAGGTGCAGTACCAGACTTCGGAGCTGTTGATCGGTGCGATCTACCACGGCTACCGGATCGCCGAACGCCCGATCACGATGCACAAGCGGCTCGCGGGCGAGAGCAAGAAGGGCCACAACGTCCTGTATGCCGGGCGCTACGCCCGGGTAATCCTCACCACATGGTGGCGCGAGTGGAACCGGGCCCGCCGGGCCGGGCGGCTGGCTGGCGACTGATGTCGATTGCGCCCGAGCACGAAGGTCTCGGGCTCCCCGTCGAGGCGCTGCCCGCAGAGACCGCGCCCGCCGAGACCGCGCCCGCTCGGGCCGGGCTGATGGTCCGTGCGCATCGGTTGCTCACCCGCGGACACGAGCACTTCAAGGAACTCGAGCGCCGCGCCCCCCGGGTGATTGCGATCGCGCGGGTGGTCTACCTGCCGCTCGCGCTGGTCCTCGTCGGCTACATCGCCTACAAGGCCGCAACCAAGATCGACCTGTCGACGGTCCGGATCTGGGCCCTGGTCCTCGCCTATGCCGCGGCTCTGGTCTGGTGGGTCGCGCTCGCCTTCGGCTGGTCCGTGCTGATCACCGAACGGATTCACCGGCTGCCGGTTGAGCAGTGGTGCAAGACACAGGTCACCCGCTATCTCCCCGGTGGGATCTGGGCGCCGCTGACCCGCGCGACGACGGTGCCGGGACGGGTCCGCGACAAGGCCGCCGCGGTCGCGGCCGAGAACGTGATCGTGCTGGCGGCCGCGCTCGGCGTCGGGGCGTTGTGGGCGACCGTGCACAACCCGGTCTATCTGCCGCTCGCCCTCGTCGTCGTGGTGCCCACGTTGTGCGGGCGCTGGCTGGAGCGGCGTACCAGGGTGACCCACTCGGGCGTGGTCCGGGCCGCCGGCACGTACTCCTTCGGCTACATCGCCTACGGCATCGCCGGTATCCTCAGCCAGCTCGCGGTCTCCGGCATCCGCAACCCGACCTACCCCCTGTACGTCGCGGGCGCCTCGTGTGTGGCATGGGCGGTCGGCCTGGTGGTGGTGTTCGCGCCCGGTGGGGTCGGGGTCCGCGAGGTGGTCTACATCTGGATGCTGCGCAACCTGTATCCGCATGCCGAGCTGCAGGCCGCGGCGATCACGTCGCGGTTGGTCACCGTGCTCGCTGAGCTGACCGTGCTGGCCGTGGTGTCGGTGCCCGCCTGGCGGGCGAAACGCTCCGCCCCTGCCTAGCGACCGCGGTGGTCGCTAGGCTCAGGGCGGCCTGCCGGCGATCCCGGCAGCCTGGGTACGGCGAAGGGTGGTCCGGTGAAGGTCCTGATTCTCGGTGGCGACGGCTTCTGCGGGTGGCCGACTGCACTGCACCTGTCGGAGCAGGGCCATGACGTGCGGATCGTCGACAACTTCGCCCGGCGGCAGGCCGACATCGAGCTTGAGGCGTCGTCGCTGACCCCGATCACGCCGATGGGCACCCGGCTCAAGACCTGGCGTGAGCTCATCGGCAAGGAGATCGGCTTCGACCGGTTCGACGTCGCGGTCCACTACCACCGACTGCTCACGTTGCTGCAGGAGTGGCAGCCCGACGCCGTGGTGCACTTCGCCGAGCAGCGCGCCGCGCCGTACTCGATGAAGTCGTCGTGGCACAAGCGCTATACGGTCAGCAACAACCTCAACGCCACCAACAACCTGCTGGCCGCGATCGTCGAGGCCGACCTCGACATCCACGTCATCCACCTGGGCACGATGGGCGTCTACGGCTACGGCACGGCCGGGGTCAAGATCCCCGAGGGATACCTGCAGGTCGAGATCCCGATCGGCAACGGCGAGACGGTGTCGTCGGAGATCCTCTATCCGCCGAACCCCGGCTCGATCTACCACATGACCAAGACGCAGGACCAGCTGCTGTTCGCCTACTACAACAAGAACGACGCCCTGCGGGTCACCGACCTGCACCAGGGCATCGTCTGGGGCACCCAGACCGCCGAGACCAGCCGGGACGACCGGCTGATCAACCGGTTCGACTACGACGGCGACTACGGCACCGTGCTCAACCGGTTCCTCATGCAGTCGGCGATCGGCTACCCGCTGACCGTCCACGGCACCGGTGGCCAGACCCGCGCGTTCATCCATATCCAGGACACCGTCCGCTGCATCCAGCTCGCGTTGGAACAGCCGCCGACCAAGGGCCAGCGGGTGCGGGTGTTCAACCAGATGACTGAGACCCATCGCCTGATCGATCTGGCGAAGCTGGTGTCGCGGCTGACCGGCGTGGAGATCGACCACGTGAAGAACCCGCGCAACGAGGCCGAGGAGAACGACCTGCTGGTCGAGAACGGCCAGCTGATCGAGCTCGGGCTCTCGCCGATCACACTCGAAGATGGCCTGGTGGAAGAGGTCACCGCGATCGCGCAGCGCTTCGTCGACCGGGTCGACGTCGACAAGATCCCGGCGCGCTCGCTCTGGCGCCAACACGACTGACCGCTCGGGTGATCGCCGAACGGGGGAGAGGCACGATGACCTACACCCGCATGGACCAGATGACCGCCGAGGACTGCGCCTATCTCGACACCATCGCGGCACCGCCCACGCTGGACTTCGTGCTCGCCCAGCTCGAGCTGCTGAAGGACGAGGACCCGGGGACGGCGGCGGTCGACCGGTACGTTCACTCGCTGCAGACCGCGAGCCGGGCACTGCACGACGGCGAGGACGACGAGACGGTCGTATGTGCGCTGCTGCACGACGTCGGCGACTCGCTCGCGCCGGACAATCACGCCGAGGTCGCGGCGGCGGTGCTGCGCCCGTTCGTCGGCGACCAGAACTGGTGGGTGGTCAAGCACCACGACCTGTTCCAGGGCTACTACTACTTCCACCACGTCGGTAAGGACCGCACGATGCGCGACGCCTACCGCGGCAACCCGTACTTCAAGGCGTGCGTAAGGTTCTGCGAGCGATGGGACCAGCGGTCATTCGATCCGGCGTACCCGACCGAGCCGCTCGACCGCTTCTTGCCGATGGCCCGAGAGGTCTTCAGCCGTACCCCGCTGGACACCCTGGTCGTCCGGGACTGAGCCGAGCATCGGCCGTGAAGACACGAGAAGAGCTGCGTGGGGCAAGGCCCACACCCGACCCGCAGCGGCTCAGGGTTGTCGGCATCGGGCTCGGCGTTGTGCTGGTAGCGGTCGGGGTCATCGTTCTGCTCAGCGGACAAGCAATCGGCGTCCTGCTGCTCCTCCTTGGTGTCGTCGACGTGTTCTTCATCGGCGGCGTGCTCCCGGCTCTGATCCGCAAGAAGCAGGAAGGGTCACATGACAAGTCGCCTGGGGATCCGTCGGGCTAGGTTGATTGAAGACGCCGCACCGCCGGAGACATCCCAGGGGGCGTACCTCGCGGGGGTGCAGGATGCCACCATGACGCCGTCCACGCCCGCGGTTACACAATCCGGGGCCTCACCGCGTTGACCTGGTTGTGGCGCAAGACTTCAGCGACTGGGTAGCCGCGCGGGGCCCGCGCCTGGTGGGCTTCGGCTACCTACTCTGCCGCGACCGGGATCTTGCCCAGGACCTGGCGCAAGAGGCGCTCGCCCGCCTGCATTTGCACTGGCAGCGGATAAGTCGCGGCGGCGACCCCGAGGCGTACGCGCGCCGCTGCATGCTCAACCAGTTGCTGACGTGGCGACGTCGCCGGTCCTGGTCCGAACAAACGATGGAGAGCGACCGCCTCGACCGAGTCGGCGTCGACACTCCGGACCACTCCGACCGGATCGGTACCCACGAGGCGATGTGGGCGCTGCTCGGCGCGCTGCCGATCCGACAACGAGCCGTCGTTGTGCTCCGCTTCTATGAAGACTGCACCGACGCGGAGATCGCCGACCTGCTGGGTTGCCGACAGGCGACGGTCAGGTCGCACGCGTCCAAGGCGTTGGCTCGGCTGCGAGACCAACTCGAACGTCAAACCCAAGGAGCTCAGCTATGAACGACATCGACACCGTATTGCATGAGGTCCTCGAGGGCTATGCACGGGATGTAACGCCGAGCCCGGATCTTGCGGCGAGAGCCGCCCGCCGCAGCCGGCAGATTCGCCACCGGCGGATCGCCACCGCAAGCGCCACGACGGCGGCCGTCCTCGGCGTGACGGGCGTTGCCGCGGCAAGCGCGGTCGGCAATGGGCGACCCGGCTCGAACCACACCCCGGGGTCCGTCAAGCTCGCCGCTCCAACGGGGACCGTGGGCCCACGTACGACGGTCGCCCCGCTTCCGGACGGCCAGGACTCGTCCGCCGACCCGTCGCCGAGCCCGGGCTTCGGGCCCACCTGTCCGGAGGGTGAGGCACCCATGGTCAGGGCGGCAGGTGCGGCGACAGACAGCGGTGACCAGTCGAACGACACTGCTCAGACGCTCACCCAAGCGCTGATGCAGAGCTATCTCAGCGCTATCTCCAACCACGTGCCGATTAGTGCTTACGGCGTCGGCACCGACTCCGCCAGCGGTCAGGGCGTGGTGTGGATCCAGTTCCACGACCAATCGACGGTCGAGCTCGTCAGCAACGACAGCCACAGCCGATGGTCGTCGTACGACGCCACGCTCGGCCCCTGCGTACCGATCGGCAGTTAACTCGGCCCGTCGCCGTCGGGCATGCTGTCGAGCATGACCGACGACGAGGTGCGCCCCGAGCTGGCCGAGGTGCTGCGCCGCCACGAGATGCTCACCGACGCGGCGCGGCCGGAGGCGATCGCCAAGCGGCACGCGCTCGGCCGCCGCAGTGTCCGGGAAAACCTCGCCGACCTGTTCGACCCTGGCAGCTTTGACGAGTGGGGTGGGCTCACGGTCGCGGCGCAGCGGTCGCGGCGCGAGCTCGCCGATCTGATCGAGGCGACGCCGGCCGACGGGGTCGTCACCGGCGTCGGGACCGTTGCCGGCCGCTGGGTCGCGGTGATCGGGTACGACGCCACCGTGCTGGCGGGCACCCAGGGTCTCGCCGGGCACAAGAAGACCGACCGGATCCTCGATGTCATCGGCCGCGAGCGGCTGCCACTCGTGCTGTTCGCGGAAGGCGGCGGTGGCCGGCCCGGGGACACCGACGTGCCGACGGTCGGCGGTCTCGACGTGCTGACCTTCCGCCGGTTTGCAGCGTTGTCGGGCGTCGTACCGCGAATCGGGATCGCGTCGAGCCGATGCTTCGCCGGCAACGCGACGCTGTTCGGCCTGTGCGAGCTCACGATCGCGACACCTGAGGCCAGCATCGGGATGGCCGGGCCGGCGATGATCGAAGGTGGCGGGCTCGGGGTGGTCGACCCGGATGAGGTTGGGCCGCGCGAGGTGCACATCGGCAACGGGAACGTCGACGTCGCGGCGGCGGACGACGCCGACGCCGTCGATATCGCGCGCCGGGCCTTGGCGTTGTTCGGCCCGGCGGCCGCGCACTGGACCGAGGCGGATCAGCGGGCCCTGCGCGACGTGGTGCCGGCCAACCGGCGTCGCGCCTACGAGGTCCGCACGGCGATCGACCTCATCGCCGACGAGGGGTCGGTGCTCGAGTTGCGGCCGCGCTTCGGTCGCGGCATGGTGACCGCGTTGGCCCGGCTCCAGGGGCGGCCGATCGGTGTGATCGCCAACAACCCGATGCACTTGGCCGGTGCAATCACCGCCGACTGCGCCGACAAGGCGGCCCGCTTCCTTCAGCTCTGCGACGCCTTCGACCTGCCGGTGCTGTCGCTGTGCGACACGCCCGGCATCATGGTCGGCCCGGCGGCCGAGGTCACCGGCCTGGTCCGCCACACCGCGCGGCTGTTCACCGTCGGCGCGACCATGGCCGTCCCGATGGTGACGGTCATCCTCCGCAAGGGGTATGGACTCGGCGCGATGGCGATGGCCGGTGGCGACTTCCACGCCACCCTCGCCACGCTGGCCTGGCCGACCGGCGAGGTCGGCGGGATGGGTCTCGAGGGCGCGGTTCGGCTCTCGATGCGCAAGGAGCTGGCGGCGGTGCCCGACGACGCCGACCGCGAGCGGCTGTTCGACGAGCTGGTCGCTGCGGCCTATGCGCGCGGCAACGCGCTGTCCGCGGCGACGTACGACGAGATCGACGACGTGATCGATCCGGCCGACACCCGCCGTCGGGTGGCCGCGCTCCTGTCGGCCTGGCAACCGCCGCCACGAGACGGCCGGCGCCGGGTCGTCGATACTTGGTGACGCTGCGTCAGGGAGTCGCCGCGACGAAGGTGGTCAACGGGTGAGCCAGGTCACTGCGCCGCTTCCGCGCCGACCGGTCGTGCTCGACACCGCGGTCGACGACCCGCGGTCGGTCCGGTCGCTGATCGACGCGCATCAGCCGTACTGGCCGGTGCAGCGCTATTTCGCGAACAGTGCGGAGTACGCGGCCCTGTCCGGGCAGGCGGAGCCGGCCCAGATGATCATCGCGCCGGTCTTCCGGGGCAACTGGGCGACCGACGGCGAGCCGCTGGACGGCGTCCGCCCGATCCTCGAGAGCGTTCGCTTCGCGGACGCCGCGCGCCGGCTGTTCGGCGCGGAGATCGTCCGGCCGACCACCGTCTACGTCAACCTCACCTGGCAGCTTCCGTTCCCCCAGGGCGCGGGTCACACCGACGTGCCGGCCTTCCGCGGCTTCGACCGTACGACGTACCCGATCGCCCTCCTGACCATCATGGGACTGTCCGGGTTGTTCGAGGACATGCGGGTGAAGGTCGCGACCGCGGTGTCGTGGTTCTACCGGGGATCCGATGGCGGCTTCGAGTACTGGCCGCAGGGGGCCGGCGGTGCGTCGGTCGTGCACGAGGGGCAGATCGACAACACCGCGATCGTCGCCGACAACGACTTCATGTGGCACCGGGTGCGCCCGACCGGGCGGGTCGAGGACGGCATGGTGACGCTGACTCGCGACGCCGAGCTGGTCCGGCGAAGCAGCGGCGACTGGGCGATCGCCGACGGCGGTGTCGATCGCGCGGTCTTTCCGGCTGATCAGCTGCGGGTCAGCCTGTCGTGGAAGGGACTGGTCTTCGACGATGACGCCGACCGGCACCGCCATGACGAGCACACCGAGGATCTCGACCTCGACGAAGTGCTCAGCCGGTTCGCTGCAGACTTCGCCGGCCGCGACGAGCCGCTCGACATCCCGGCCGACCCGGTCGCGGACCCGGACTTCGTCCGCACCCTGGGTGCGGCGTACGTGCGCTACCCGACCTGACGCAGGACGCTCAGGCGGCTGGATACCGCGCGGCGCGGGTGCCCGGCGGGTTGTGGGCGCCTGCCACCGCGTCGGGGTTGGGCACGACCAGCTCGCACTCCAGCCCGTCGGGATCGCGGAAGAAGACGCTCAGGATCGAGCCGAAGTCGGTCACGAAGTCGTCGGCCGCACCTCGGGCCATCAGCCGGCTTCGCAGCTCTTCGAAGCTCTCCACCGATGACGCCTGGAGGGCGAGGTGGTCGATCCGGCCCCGCCCGAACATCGGGGTCTGCCGGTCGGCCTCGGTGTTTCCCTCGATCTCGAACACGTTGAGCTCGGAGCCCGGACCGATCTTGATCACCGACAGCCGGGGTCCGCCCTGGTCGGCGAACTCGGCGCCGTCGCGCACGACCTCGGCGTCGAAGACCTCGCGGTAGAAGGCGTGCAGCCGGCCGCTGTCGTTGGTGAGGGTGGCCACGTGGTTGAACCCGCTGAGCAGCATGCGGCCACTTTAGGGCGCTCAATGGTTTGTGACACGCTCACCGCGTGGCCGACGACCGTGCCGTCAAGGGCTGGTCGATGTACTCCTGGGCGAACCACGGCTGGGAGACCACGGTCTCGACCGTGCTGGCCGGCCCGTGGTTGCTCGCGCTGGTCACGAACCACCACGCGAAGCGGTCGATCCTGGTGTCGGTCGGCCCGTTGCACCTGCGGACCGAGTCCTACCCCTCGCTCGTGATCACGATTGCGGCGCTCGCGCAGGTCGCCGTACTGCCGTTGCTCGGCGCGGCCGCCGACCACCGCCGCTCGGTCGAACGCTGGCTGGCGGTGGCCTGCGTCGGCGGGTCCGCGATCGCGGTGGCGTTCGCGGCCACCTCGGGTGGTGACTACGTTGCAGCCGGCATCCTGATGCTGGCAGGAAGTCTCACCTACGGCGCGTCGAACGTGCTCTACAACTCGCTGCTGCCGGCGCTCGCGGCACCCGAGGAGCGGGACGCGCTGTCGAGCCGGGGTTTCGCGTACGGCTACCTCGGCGGCGGTTTGCTGCTCGCGCTCAACCTGGCCCTGCTCCTCGCCCACCACGCGATCGGGCTCGACAAGTCGACCGCCGTTCGGATCTGCTTCGTCTCGGCCGGACTGTGGTGGGCCGGCTTCGGGCTGTGGTCGCTGCGGATGCTGCCGCCGCCGCGCGAGCTCCCTGCGCTCGCGGACCGGATGAGTGCCCGCGCGCGGTTGGCCGACGCGGTCCGGCTGCTGGCTCAGCGGCCGCACACCCGTCGTTACTTGATCGCGTACCTGTTGTTCTCCGACGCGATCTCGGCGGTCATCGGCCTGTCGTCGACCTTCATCACCCATGAGCTGTTCGGTGACAGCGCCTCGAAGGCGGCGACGTTCCTGTTCGCGTTGATCTTGCTGATCCAGTTCGTCGCGATGGGCGGCGCGGTGCTCGCGGCCCGGATCGCCGCCCGGATCGGCGCACAGCGCGCGATCCTCGCCAGCCTGACCGTCTGGTGCCTGCTGATCCTCTACACCTACCTCGAGCTGCACTCGAAGCTGCAGGCGGTTGCGGTCGGGATCGCGATCGGCATCGTGCTCGGCGGCTCGCAGGCGCTGGCGCGATCGCTGTGGTCGCAACTCGTGCCGGTCGGCCAGGAAGCGACGTACTTCGGGCTCTACGAGGTCGCCAACGAAGGGACGTCCTGGGCGGCACCGCTGCTCTTCACGATCGTCGTCAACGCGACCGGGTCGTTTCGGCAGGCGATCCTGTCCCTGCTGGTGTTGTTCATTGCCGGTGGGGTGTTGCTGGCATTGACCGACCTCGACGCCGGCCTCAGGGAAGCGCGGCCCGAATAGCGTCGATCCGCCCGGAGCGAGGAGATCGTCGGCGCAAAAGGTGTAACGGCGGTCGCCGCGTGCCGATAAACCCCGAATGAGACGACTCGTTGGGTCCGCGGCCGCCGCAGTGCTCGCCGCCGCAGGATGTGTCCTTGCCGTTCCGGCCGCGGGCTCAGTGCCCGCTGGAAAGGTCGCGGCCACCCACCCGCCGAGCTACTTGCCGGGCACGACCTGCACGGTGTTTCCGGCCGACAACGTCTGGAACACCGACATCAGCACGCTGCCGGTCAACAAGCACAGCGCCGAATGGGTCAAACACATCGGCCGGTCCGACCTGCTCCACCCCGACTTCGGCCCGTCGTACGGCGCTCAGCCGGTGCCGTACGGCATCCCGGTCACGGTCGTCGGGGCGAGCCACCCGAAGGTGCACGTGACGTTCATGTACGGCTCGGAGAGCGATCACGTCCGCTACCCGCTGGGCAAGGACACCAAGATCGAGGGCGGCCGGAACGCCGGCGGTGACCGGCACGCGATCGTCGTCGACAAGGCGACCTGCGTGGACTACGAGACCTGGCTCACTCAAGACACTAAGAAGGGCTGGACCGCAGGGTCCGGCGCGGTCTGGAATCTCAACAGCAACAAGCTGCGCTTCAAGCCGGATCTGAACCTCGGCGCGAGCGGGCTGACCTCGGCGGACGCTGCCGGACTCCCGATCCTGCCCGGGCTGTTGCGGCCGAGCGAGGTCCGGGCGGGGTACGTCGGCCATGCGATCCGGTTCACCGCGCCGGTGACGTCGGAGCACTTCATCTGGCCGGCCGAGCACCAGGCCGGCAGCAAGCGCAGCCTCGACTACCCGCCGATGGGCGCGCGGTTCCGGTTGAAGGCGAGCTTCCCGATGACCGGATACAGCCGGGCCACCAGGGTCGTGCTGCAGGCGATGAAGACCTTTGGGCTGATCCTCGCCGACAACGGATCGCCCTGGTACTTCCAGGGCGAGGCGAGCACCAAGTGGTCCAACCTGATGATCGAGCAGCTCAAGACGATCCCGGCGAGTGCGTTCCAGGCGGTCGACGAGTCGAGCCTTCAGGTCGCGCCGCACAGTGGCCAGGCCCGTTGACCTGGTGACGCCCGTCGCACGGCGTGGCAAGGTTTGAGGGGTGAGCGAGACCCCGTCGTACGCCGCTGGGACGAGTGCGCTGCCGCTGCTCGGCGAGACGATCGGCGACAACCTTGCCCGCACCGCGTCGGTTGCGCCCGACGCCGAGGCGCTGGTCGACTGCGCGACCGGGCGACGGTGGACGTATCGCCAGCTCGACGCCGCGGTCGACGAGCTGGCACTCGGCCTGCTGGAGCTCGACCTGGCCCGCGGCGACCGGCTGGGGATCTGGGCGCCGAACTGTGCCGAGTGGGTGCTCGTGCAGTACGCCACGGCCCGGATCGGCGTGATCCTGGTGACGATCAACCCGGCATACCGGACCCACGAGCTCGCCTACGCCCTCAACCAGTCCGGCTGCCGGGTCCTCGTTTGCGCGCCGGAGTTCAAGGGCTCCAACTACGTCGAGATGGTCGGCGAGGTGCGCGGCGACGTCCCCGGGCTCGAGACGGTGATCTGCCTCGGGTCACCGGAGTGGGAGCAGGTCAGCGCCCGCCGGGATCCGTCCGAGTCATTCGATCCGGTGCGCACCAGGGCTGCGTCGCTGTCGGCCGATGACCCGATCAACATCCAGTACACGAGTGGCACGACCGGGTTCCCGAAGGGCGCGACGCTCAGCCATCACAACA
>Ga0265338_10005098_pt1 | contig 17335 bp, 15 predicted proteins | sample 42126metaG_FD_193579 | JGI IMG/M metagenome (GOLD analysis project Ga0265338, IMG submission 193579) | Rhizosphere microbial communities from Carex aquatilis grown in University of Washington, Seatle, WA, United States - 4-21-26 metaG | ecosystem: Host-associated > Plants > Roots > Rhizosphere... | reverse complement strand
ATCCCGTCCGAGATATTACCGATCTGTCCGAACAGCTTGTAGCCGGCGAGCATCGATTCCAGACCGCTTGCCATCCACCGCGAGTACAGGCTGACCCTCAGGGTGCTGAACGCAGCATAGAAGCCGAGCAGGAGACAGACAAATCCCGCGTGAAACCCCCGGGTTCCGCGTTCCCACGGAAAGTGCATGGCAAATACGACGAGAAGCCAGGAACCGATATTCCCCAGATTGAAGAGAAGATTTGCCGCAATGCTTTCATAGGCAAACGGTTTCAGGCATGTGAAGACGAGAGTGAAGAGAGCGGACAGCACGAGCGCCGGGGTGCCCGGCTCCTGCGGGAGGCGCCATGAAAGCGTGAAAGCAGCAGTCACAAGCGCCAGGCAAAAGATGAGAACAAAAGCCCACTCGACCCTCGTCGGGGTAAAGACAGGATCCACGCGTATGGTCAACGTGGCAGCCCCGTCTCTACGTACGACAACCGGAACGGGCTCGAAGCGCGTGATGGTCGAGAGAGCACGTACGAGGTCACGACTGCCGGCAACGGGCACGCCATTCACAGAAACGATCGCGTCCCTCCCCGGAAGGAGGCCGCCCGCCATTGCCGGGGAAAAAGGGGCGCTGGGAGAATAAAGAAGAACATCTCCCTGTGCTTCGACCTCCGGGTAATATCCGACGAGACCTGTGTCCGGTGTCAGGAGGGACCGTACGAAAAAAAAGCTCGCCACCGCAGTGAACACGACACACAGGACGACGAGCAGCAGAAACCTCTGCTGGACTCTCAGAAGCGTCCTCAGGTCTCCCATGAGGAAGTGCCTGCGCGTACGGCCCGGGAGTGCAAGGGCTGCAGCATGCGTACGATGCGTCTGCCTTCGAAGGATCCCGCGGGAACCAGGTGAGCACGGAACACCGGAGGGGCAAGCTCGCATGCTTCCGCCGTCATGAGGAACGGCCCCGGCTGAGTGTAGACGCGGCCGAGGTGAAAAATCGAGTTCACTCCGTCGGAGACGATCCTTCCCGTGTCCCCTTTCTGATAGACAGTAGTGCCGATGGACAAGGCCATGTGGAAAGACAAGGACCCGGGCAGCAGCGACTCGTCAATGTCATAGAACACGCGCGACAGGAGTATTCTCAACCCGCATACGGGAGCGGCGCTTGTGGAGTTGGCGAGGGGAAAGAGAGCGAGCCCGCCGAATCGTCCCCACATCCAGAGTCGTCCGCCGTGCTGCTGGACGATCCTCTCGATGAATCCGCGAAAAGTCTCCATGGCGTTGACCAGGTTTTCCGGCTCGTACCTCTTCTTCAGCTCTTCCGCGTCGTCCACCTCCACGAAGAGAAAGGCGAACCTGTGCTCCTTGCCCGCCGCGATATCCAACCAGCCGTCGGAGACGGGGACAGCCTGATTCATGTCTTTGCGCGCTCGGGCGGAGCCGGTGATACCGTCAGGCTGCCGGGTGCCGTGTAGACTGACTCCAGCATTTCCACCCTTCTGATCATATCACCCCCGGACTCCTGGGCAGAGGCGAGGAACGGACAGGGGCCCGCGAGGTCGACGCGGAGCAGGGCGAACTCGTATGACCGCCCCTCGCGCAGTGTTCCCCACTCCATTGTATGAGCGGCCGCACCGCCCTCGATGAAGACCCCTTTTTCCCTGCTGTAGCTGTAGCCCTGGCTCTCCACCTCGGAAACGATTCGGGACAGAATGGGTATCCGTACATCCCTGCCCATGTCGCCGCAGGATGTGACGTCTATCAGCGCTTCGATGAGCTTGAGGAAATAGCCTTCGCGCGTGAAGTCTTTCAGGATGTGCCGCGCCGCGTCTGCCCGCGGCATGGGAATATTCGAGGGAAACCCTGAGCGCTCGTGCACGTCATAGTCCGGGATGACCGTCCGCGCGACTTTTTCCATGAGGTCCACCGACATCGACTGGGACACGGCGCTGACGAAAAGCGTGGACAGCCGGGCCGGGACCTTCACGGAGACAGGCCCTCGCGGTCGAAGGCCGAAGGGAGACGTGCGAGCTTGCCGCGCGCGTCAACGCAGACCCAGGTCACTTCCGCCTCTGCCACGGTTTCCGCGTCCCGCACGATGCGCTGTGCGAGAACTCCGCCGATCCTTGTCTTGCGCAGAGCACGGGTCAGGATGATAAGAAGATCATCCGTCGTGGCGGGCCGGCGGAAGTCGACGGCAATGCGGGCAACAACGAGCCCATAGCCGGATTCACGCAGCGCTGAGAGAGAGATGCCATTGTCCCTGAGGTATGCATGGCGGGCAAACTCCAGGTAGTGCAGATAGTTGGCGTTATTGACGTGACCGTACCCATCGCATTCGTACGACCGGACCGTCAGGCTGCACTCATGCTCCACGGCGATCCCTCCAGGTGAAAGCGTCCGCACGGCTGCATTTCGTCGGATCGGAGAGCGGCGCCATTTTTCGCATTCTACTTTCAGGCCGGTGAGGGGTCAAGTGAGTCTCGCGGGCCGCCCAAGTGCCGCCAGGAGCGGCTGCGCTGATTGACAAACACACACCCCGCCGCTATAGTCCCTGCGAAAGATTCCACGGCGGCGTAGCTCAGATGGTAGAGCATGCGGCTCATATCCGCAGTGTCAAGGGTTCGAGTCCCCTCGCCGCTAAAACAGGCCTTCTGTTGTAGAGTACCAGTTTGTTGAAGGGTGCTGTTCGGCCCAATCACACCATCGCGGGAAATTTCATATCCAGCGGCATCACGGGATGGATGTTTCTGACGAAAACGGCGCACCTTGTTGGAGTGCGCCGCTTACCATATGACTTCCGGAATACCCTTGGAAGGGCGCCTGTATAGCAGCGGCAGGATTTGAACCTGTGACCTCCTGGGTGTGAGTGGGAGCCGCCACCATATCGGCTTGTGTCCTTACATGTAGTTCCAAGTCTTCCTGTAGCTCTGTGAACAAAATGAGTATTTCCAAAGTCCGCGTTGTGCTACATCTTTTGGGTTCACTGATTACTCACCAGGCCGGCGGTGTCACAAAAGGTGGGCGCTGCGTCCTCTGAGTCATGAACGGCTTCAGGGAGAAGTTGCCCGAGGATCTCACGGTGCTGCACGGCGACTTCCACGCGGGCCTATGAGGCAGCGAGACAGCTGCTCCTGGGCGCTCATACACATTTGCAGCGAACTTGTGCGGAAACCTGCATGGGCGGAGGGGTGAACGATGAAAACATATAAGCGCTGATCGCTCAAATCTGGTCGTGAGCTCCGGCAACCTGCAGGAAGTTATTGCATCTATACCAGGGCAGCAACTGAGTCACGTCATTCCTCTTCGCTGCCATGACATAGACCGCAAGGGGAGGCCCCTGAGCTTCGGTAACTATGTGGTGTTCTGTTCCTTTTTTCCGCGGTCTGTCGCTTCGGGGGCCTCCCTGCTGTCAGACTGCGACCACGATGATAACGACCAAAAGTGCTACAAGAAGAACGGTCCACCAATAATGGCTCATAACTTCCCTCCAGAGACCAATTTTCTTTCTCACGTTAAGGTCGCCAAAGTAGACCCAGCGGTCAAGGCCGCGGCATGAAGATACTATAGCGATCAGACGGCCCGACAGCACCAGCTCCTGGACGGCCGCGCTATTCTCCTGCAGGCCAAAGTGCTTGTTTCAGCCTTGTTTTTCTAGTGATTTTGAGCAGCGCCAAACAGACGAAAAGTCCTACACCTTTAATCTTACACTTAACAATCCGTTTGCCCGAGCGTCAAATCCTACAGCACGACCACGGGGGGGCGAAATCCGATCACCCCCTGGGGCGTGGAAATCGAACCCCCCTTTTCGATCCCGCGCGGGTAGCACCTCTCCCGCGCCGATCGCCTGGCAGTACATGACCAGCCATCGAAGAGCCCTCGCCACACAGGACGATCCGTTGGTTGTCGTCTATCCAAAGGGGGGCCATGCTTTAGCTGCGATGTCGGCCAACTATAATTCCAGGTCCCTGCGCTTCTTCTTCGTACTTCTCGTTTCCCGCACCACTTCGTTAAAGGCTTTCAAGCACAGCCTTCCTACTGCAGGATCGTAGCCCTCGAACATTTCCTTCGAAAACTTGACGAGATTGTTCTTTATCAATGCCTGGACGTCAGCGAGATCTTTTGCCGCAGTGGCCGGGCCATGCTCTCGCAGCTTATCGAGGTAGACTGCGGTTTTCAATTGAACCAACGCGTGCAGGCTAATGAAGTTTGCTCCGAGGGACTCGTCGAACTCGGCAACTTTTCGAGGATCCGGCATGGGGATGACCATCCCCCAATCTTCATCGGCGAAAAAAATGTCAATCCGGATTCCTGTCTGCTTGTCCAGGCAATTATCAATCCCCTCGCTGGCGATTTCTCCCTCAATAGGCAGCGCCTTAAGCCAACTCTTCTTGAGAGTCAGGACGTCCACATCGATGGTTGTACGTGCATAGCCATTGCGAATTACAGCCATGCCTCCAATCACGCAATAGGGAAGCTCGCGCGAGCTACATAAGGCATGGATTCGTCGAACTACGTCCATCATAGGAGAGTCGCGCGTCATGTCGCCGTTAAGCTGCAGTATCCTGGCAGCGATCATTTCCATGGGCTCCCGAGCTTTCCTTTCCTTTTCAAGTATACCACGGAACGGTCTTAGTGTAATCGTTTCAAATCTCTGTCGACAGACAGCGCAAAGTAGGAGTAATTACCGGCATTTGCTTGATATTTTGTGTTCAACGTGTACTTCTTTTTCATATCAGGCATTTTTCATTCAGAATCCCGCTATTGCAGGGCCGGCAGCAGGATTGGAGCCGATCAGCTCGTTTTCGGCAGCCCATCGCAGGGCGACCGTGCCGGCCGCCCTGACGTTGTTGATGGTCTTGGGCTTCAAATTCTTTGTTTCTGCCAACCACAGGGAAAAGCCTTTCAGGTCCGCTTTGGAAAGGTCACCCAGCTTTTGCCCCGCGAAAAAGGGTCTCCAGTGCATCCTCGTCCACATCGACATATCGTAACAGTGGCGGCGGCCAATCCGGTGTCCATGAGCAAGTTTCTCACGGACGTAGGGCGAAGAATCGAAGGTCCAGAATCGGTCCAGGAAAGCGATCAGGTCCTCGGAGCCCTGACTGCCCTTCACCACTACTGTCTCGATCAGCTGTCGGTCTTTCAGCGCTGAGACAATCCTCTCAGCATCCGCGCCATTCAGGGCTGCGCTTCTAGTCCCGGTCAAAATGGTGTTGACTTCGAGAGTCTCCCCCACCGCGGCTCCAGGGTTTGGGGATCCCGTCGAACAACCATCCGGCGACTGCACTTTTCATTTTACATTAAAGCATCCACCGCCTGAGGCGGCGGATTTGAGCCCCGGCCTCTAAAAGAGGCCTGGGTCTTCGCGCTCCTTCCCTAAGTTCCTTCACCACATGTTGCGGGAAGGTCGTTAGTCGCATCACTGGGCAAAGGAGAAGGTAACGGGTGCGTCCTCCAGCTACATGTCAAGGGTGATCGCCGTCGAGCTGTGTCCGAGCTGCGCTGCCACTTTCCCGGCCGGCCAGCCCGCCTTGATCGCTACCGTTGCGAAGGCGTGCCGCAGGTTGTGGACACTATAGCGCGCGCCCTCCACGCATGTCTTCACTTGGGATTACATCTGTGCGTAGGTCGCCCGACGCTGCCCCTGAGTCATGGCCGCTGGGTCAGCGCCATCGCTTTTCTCGCTTGTGGGATCGTGACGTTCCCACGAAAAAGGCTATGCGTTCCAACACCCACAAAAGCACTTGCGTTTTGGAGGCGTTCTCTCAATAATAATAGGTAAGCATTTGTCCACGTGGCCTTGTCATCAAATGCCTGAAGAAGGAGTCCCGAAAATGGCAGACGAGCCTTCGTACGTATCTATTGCCGATGCAAGCAAGCCCAACCCGGGCCGAATCTATGATTTCGTGCTGGGCGGGAACCATAATTTCGAGGTGGACAGGCAGGCAGCACAAGAAGTCCTCAAGCAGATACCCTTCTTCCCGAAACTTGCCCGGCTTATGCGCTGGTTTCTAGGCGAAGCGGTGCGAAGACTGGCAGCGGACGGGTACATGCAATTCATGGATTTCGCCTCAGGATTGCCGACGAACGATCACATTCACCAGATCACACCCGCGGGTACGAAGGTCATCTATTCCGACATCGACGCGGTGACCGTCGCCTATGGGCAGGAAATACTGAAGGACAACCGCGATGCCCGTTACGTGAAGTGCAACGCAGGAAAACCCGAGAATCTGCTAGGCGCGGCGGTCACCTCACAACTTTTCGGAAATAATCGAAGGATCGTGATCGGCTTCAACGGTATCGCGTTTTTCCTCAGCAACGATGATGTCGGCCATGCAATGAAGGTCCTCTACGATTGGACAGCCCCGGGCTCCCGGCTCTTCCTCTGCGACGCCTGTTTCGAGGGCGCCAGCATATCACCCACACTTCAGGAGACCTTCAATATATACGAAAAGCTCGGCCAACCCATGACATTTCGGAGCTTGGATACCCTCAAGCAACTTATACAGCCGTGGAAAGTGAGGGAGCCGGGGTTCCTGCCTCTCGAAGAGTGGATCGGCATGAAGGCAGTAGTTGCCGAGGAAACCCAGAAAGCCGACGAAGTAATCGTCCGAGGTGCCATTCTCGAAAGATGAGTAAGTCTGCTGATCTCCTCAGGCAGAAGGAAAAGAAGCTTGCTGATGCTCTCGACTCGAAGCTGCGCGAGACGGCGTTCGAGAACCGGTATTCCCTGCACCCGCAGCGTCTGGTGGATCTCGGAAAAGAACTCGGGAAGTTTTTCCTCCAATTCATCGAAAACGACGAGACCACTGATCCGTTCGGACTGGGCGAAAAGCTCGCCCGCGAGGGACTCGGCGAAAAAACGATCCTAAAGTTAGGCACCCAGATCCGGCGCTTCATCAGAGGGGAACTCGACCGCGATCGGGAATCACTCGCCGGGGCTCTCGACGCCGTGGACGTGTTTACCGAAGCGCTCCTTGATGGGTTCATGAGAGCCCGGGAGGTGCAAATTCTCACAGATCAGGAACAGCTGCGCCGCGCCCTCTCAACCGCGCTCGAAAGCCAGAGCCAGGAGCTTCTTGTCAAGAACCACGCAATCAACACCTCGATCAACGGGATCATCCTGGCCGACCTTGACGGGAAGATGACATGGTTGAACTCCTCATTTCTCGAGATGTGGGGCTATGCGTCCGCGAAGGAAGCGCTCGGCGTTCACATCGGTGACATCTGGGTTGGCGAGAAGGCTCGCGGCCTCATGCAGCTCCTTTCCCGCACAGGCGGATGGCGAGGGGAGCTCGTTGCGCGTCGCAAGGACGGCTCCGAGTTCAGCGTCGAGGTGTCTGCTTCGCTCGTCAGAAACGAAAAAGGCAGGGCCATCGGCCTCATGTCGTCTTTCGTCGATATCACCGAGCGCGAGCGACTGCAGGCCCAAGTCCTCCAAAGCCAGAAGATGGACGCCCTTGGACAGCTGGCCGGAGGGATCGCGCACGACTTCAACAACCTTCTCACCGCGATCAGCGGCTACATGCAATTGCTTCTCCTCGACACCCCCCTTAATACAAAAATGCACCAGGACTTGATGCAGATCAAGGTAGCGGTTGACCGAGGCGCGGGCCTGACCCAGCAGTTGCGGTTTTTCACCCGGCAGGCATCTGGAACGCGGCTGAATATCTCTCTTAATGAGGTGGCCCGAGGGACATACGAAATTTTTCATCGGACCTTCCCCCCGGAAATCGCCGTTGAACTGGCCCTTTCTCCTTCGTTGTGGACCGTTGATGCCGACCCGAATCAGATGAGTCAGGTCTTGGTGAACCTCTGCGTGAACGCCCGTGATGCGATGATGCAAAGAGACAATGGCGTAGCACGCGGAACGCTTACAATCGAGACGATAAACGCGGAGCTTTCGGAGGAGCAGGCAGGACGGTACCTGAATGCACGACCGGGCAGATACATCGTGTTGAAAGTCCGCGACACGGGAATCGGGATGCCTCCAGAGCTCCTCGAGAAGTTGTTCATCCCCTTCGTCACAACAAAGGGAGAGAGGAGCGGAACGGGTCTCGGTCTCGCTGTGGTCTATGGAATAGTGGCGAGCCACCGTGGATTCATTGACGTTCATAGTACGGTGGGGAAAGGCTCGACTTTCGAGATCTTTCTTCCAGTGACGGCTCGTGGGGTCGAGGTGCAGCAGGAGCAGGTCGTTGTGCCGACACTCGTCCGGGGCCGGGGGAAGATCCTGGTCGTAGACGATGAGCCGCAGGTACGCGACGTGGTTTGCCGTGCCCTGCAGGCGTGCGGGTACGCTGTTATCTCGGCTACGAACGGACGTGACGCCCTCTCACGTTTCTCTCGAGACGGGGATTTCGACCTCGTTATCCTGGACATGGTGATGCCCGACATGGGGGGCCGGGAATGCCTTGCGCGGTTTCTCGAGGCGGACGCGGACATCAAGGTCTTGGTAGCGACTGGCTTCACGGTCGACGACTCGGCGCTCGAGCTTCTCAAGGAGGGCGCGTTGGAGATCCTGGAAAAGCCGTTCGAGCTCAAGATCCTCACGGAAAAAGTTCAAAATTTGCTCGGCGGCGGGTCCGCCTGCTGACACGCTTCGCGCATCACACTATGGGGAATTGCTCATCAAAGACTCGCTTGGACACCTACCGGCTTTCATGGAGGCGCGGGATTGTGCCGGCCTGCCGTGCCTGAAAACGTTACCAAGCCGGCAGCCGGATTCGAGCCGATGAGCTCGTTCTCTGCAGCCCATCGCAGGGCCACTGTCCCGGCCGCCAGGACATTGTTGATCGTCTTGGGCTTCAAGTTTTTCGATTCTGCCGCGTCAACTTCGAGGGTCCCCCCACCGCGTAGCGCTTGTTGCTCCAGGGCTTGGGGATCCCGTCGAACAACCATCCGGCGACAACCAGGGAGGCTTCGTTCCTGGAGCTTTCTCCTGTCGACGCCCGCTGGTGTACCTTCGAGTTCTGGAGTTGTAAAGCTGCGCGTACCAGATTCTTCCGCGTCGATACAATGAAAAACGGCGCATCCCCTGCTCCGATCCGACGGAACATCCTACAGTTCCATCTGACACTTAACAGTGAATCGCGCCGGTCTCCCGGTAGCCTTCTCTAAACCCTTACTTTGTAAGACTCTATATAGCAGGGGCAGGATTTGAACCTGCGACCTCCGGGTTATGAGCCCGACGAGCTGCCAACTGCTCTACCCTGCGTCGTGTCACGAAATATAGAATGATCAACCGCGATTGTCAAGCGCACCCGCCCAATCCTGCTCCATCTCGAAGCTTTGATCATGGCTCGCCCTTGACATTTGCGCTCATTCCGTGAATAACGAATAAAAATACGAACAGGAGGTTATTTATGCTCAGAAAGGTCATCACCGCTCTCATGCTGGCTATTCTCGTCCTCGGCGTGATGTCGTGTGCGAAGAAAGAGCCTGCAAAAATCACCATCGCCACGGACGCCACCTGGCCGCCCATGGAAATGGTAGACACCACCAAGAACATCGTCGGATTCGACATCGACCTGATGAACGCAGCGGCCAAGGCAGGCGGATTCGCGGTCGAGTTCAAGAACACCGCATGGGACGGGATTTTCGCCGGCCTCGAGAACGGCAAGTACGACGCGGTCATGTCGTCCGTGACAATCACGGATGAGCGGAAGAACACGATGGACTTCTCCCTTCCCTATATCAACGCGGGACAGATCCTCGTGGTGAAAACCGAGACAGAGGGCGTCACGAAGCTCGACGACTTGAAGGGAAAGACCGTCGGGGCGCAGATCGGCACGACCGGCGCTTTCGAAATCGACAAGGTCAAGTCGGCGGACAAGATCACGGAAAAAACCTACGACGAGATCGGGCTTGCGTTCGCTGATCTTGCCAACGGAAGAATTGCCGGAGTTGTATGCGACAATCCGACTGCCGCCCAGTACGCCTTGCAGAATGACACGTACAAGGGCAAGCTGAAAATCGTGGGGGATCGCTTCACCCAGGAATTCTACGGCGTGGCGGTCAAGAAGGGCAACGCAAAAGTCCTTGACGTCATCAATGCCGGCCTCAGGAAGGTCCTGGATTCGGGCGCCAACAAGGCGATTGAGGACAAGTGGCTGAAATAGGAATACCGGGGGTGCAGGGCGCCGAAAGGGCCAGCGGCGTTTCGAAAGGAGCGCCGCAGTCCCCCCGCCGGGAAATGCGGGAGACTCGGATCGAGGTCACTGACGGGGCGCTCATCCCCGGACGGGGAGAGAAGTCGACTTTCTCAGCCTGGCGGATCTCCTTTTTCGGGGCTCTCGCCCTTCTTGTGATTCTCTTTTTCGCGAAACCCCATCCCTACCGGGACATCATGCTCTTCCTGCCGGACGGGATTCTGAAGACCTTCGAAGTGACCCTCATGTCCATCGCCTGCGCGCTGGTCGTGGGGCTCCTCACCGGTGTAGGGCGGATCTCCCGGATCGTTTTCGTCAACAGGATCGCAACCATCTATGTCGAGGTGGTCAGAGGCATCCCCCTGCTGGTCCAGATTTTCTACATCTACTACGCGATGGGGAAAATCGTCCAGGTCCCGGACATCTTTGCTGCAGTCATCGCTATGACCGTCTGCTACGGGGCCTACCTGGGAGAAATATTCCGCGCCGGCATCCAGTCCATCCACAAAGGTCAGATGGAAGCGGCCATCGCCCTGGGGCTTTCGCGCGGGCAGGCCCTGCGCAGGATCATCCTTCCCCAGACTGTGCGGGTCGTGCTTCCCCCGCTGGGCAACGAGTTCATCGCGCTGCTGAAGGACTCCTCCCTGGTGTCGATCCTGGCTGTCTCCGATCTCCTGCGGCGTGGAAGGGAGTACGCTTCCAAGACCTTCGACTACTTCGAAGCGTTCACCGTGGTCGCGCTGGTCTACCTGGTCATGACGCTGTTTTTCTCCCGGCTTGTCGCCCTCATGGAGCAAAGGATGAACCGCAGTGGCAGATAGAGTGCGGATTGTGGATGCATGCAAGAACTTCGGGAAAATAGTCGCCCTGAAAAATGCAACCCTTTCCGTGAAGCCGGGCGAGGTCGTGCTGGTCATCGGACCATCCGGAAGCGGGAAGAGCACGATGCTGCGCTGCATCAACCGGCTGGAGAACCTCACGTCCGGCCAGATCTGGGTGGATGAGGACCAGGTCACGGACCGAAAGTCGGACATCCGAAAGATCAGGGAAGAGGTGGGAATGGTGTTCCAGTCATTCAACCTGTTCCCCCATCTGACGGCGCTGGAAAACATCACGCTCGCCCCGCGCGTGGTCAAGGGAACTCCGGAATCGGAGGCCAAAGACCTCGGCAGAAGCCTCCTTGCCCGGGTCGGCCTGTCGGAAAAGGAAAGCTCCTACCCCGAACAGCTCTCCGGCGGCCAGCAGCAGCGCGTGGCAATAGCCCGCGCGCTGGCCATGAGCCCCAAGGTCATGCTTTTCGACGAGCCCACCTCCGCCCTTGATCCGGAGATGATCAAGGAAGTGCTCGACGTCATGGTGGAACTCGCCCGGGAAGGCATGACAATGCTTGTCGTGTCCCACGAAATGGGATTCGCACGTGCCGCAGCGCATACCGTCGTTTTCATGGATAATGGGGAGATTATCGAAAGGGGTCCCCCGGAAGCTGTCTTCGCCTCGCCTCGAGAGGAACGGACCCAGCGTTTCCTCAAGCACATTCTCTAGCACGTATGACCAAAAAGGCCCCCTGCACGGGGGCCTTTTTCATTTGCTCGATGTGTTTCAGTAACTTTTCATCGCGGATACCTTGCGCGCTCTCTTCATGCGCTTGCGCTCAAGGGCCTTCTTCTTGCGATTGAGAATGGCCGAGGGCTTCTCGAAGAACTCTCTCTTCTTCCATTCCCTGATGATGCCTTCCTTCTCGACCTGGCGCTTGAAGCGCTTGATCGCTTTCTCGAGGGGCTCATCGTCGCTTACTTCGATATAAGCTATGGCAATCACCTCCCTTCGGTGCTATTGCGGACTTCAATGTCGCGGAAAGCGGCATTCGTGTCAAGGAGCGGACGCTGGGTCAGCTCATCCGGATCGACCGCGATTCCCATGGACTGGACCTCCCAATGCAGGTGGGGACCGGTGGCGAAACCGGTCATTCCGACCTTTCCTATGATCTGACCCTTCTCCACCATCTGGCCTTCCGCCGCTGTCAGCTCGGACATGTGATAGTAGATCGAGAACAGGCCAGGGAGGTGCTCGACAATGATCGTGTTGCCCGTGAGGATCCTGCTGGAGGCGAACACCACCCTGCCCCGTCCGGAGGCGGGTACTGGTGTACCGGTGGGCTCAGCCAGGTCAAGGCCCTCGTGGATGGACAGCTCGCGGGCGGCGTCAGCGAGCACGTATTCACGCCTGTCCCCGTAGCCGGATGTTCGCCGGGCCTGCGGAAAAGGCATGAGCAATGCACCGGTCTCGAACACGGCGTCGGGATGGGGCGTTGTCAGAACGCGTGACAGGACCCGGTATTCGGCGATCTTCCGGACATCGGGGACGGTGTACAATGTCGTGAGATCCTTTGTCAGGCCAATCCGCTCGGAGAAGAACGCGCGCCGCTCCAGCGTGAACGTCTTCAGAAGAAGGCAGCTTCGCGGTCCCGCCGCGATGCGCAGCTCGAGCGAGTACGCCCGGGCAGACGCATCCGCAGGCACTCCTAGGAGTGCGGCCCATGTCTCCCGCGAACCTTCCGAGGAAGCGCGAAATCCCGCGCCGCGTGACAAGTCCTGCTTTCCGGGATTCTGCAGGGCTACCGTGACTGATGCCAACGGCTCTCCCGAAGAAACGAATACCTGCAGGAGATCACCGGGCCGTCCCTGTGAGGGAGCTTTGATCCGCGGCTCCAACGGCCGCGTCGACGGCGGAAAGAGGGAGAAAAGCCCCTGGGTGGGATGAAGGGCCCCATCCACGAGGCTGTAGCGGGCATCAGAGTCGGTGACACACAGCATGAGGGAAGGATCGGTGAGCAGCACGGTTCCCGCGTGGAGGGGATGCACGAGCAGGAGAAGCAAAAGGGCGGGAAGCGCGGCGCTCCCAGGGAGCCTCATCTTTGCAGATCCAGTATGGTGAGCTGGAGATTCTCCCCCCCGGCGTATGAGTTCCTCCCTAGCCGGTACACGACATTTACGACATCCCCGATTGCGAACTCGCCGGGGAAACGCGATGCGGCGTTCCAATAGACAGCCGGCCACTTGTTTCTTCCCGAGTCCAGCAGCAGCTTCAGATGATTGAGGTCCTTCCTGCCGATGAGCTCGCACTGCAAGATGCGCATGCCCCGGGTCAGAAAAGTGAGCGGCGGATTCCCCTCACCGTATGGCTCGAAAAGATCGACCGTTTTCTGCAGATCGGGAGAAAGGAACGTGGGCGGGATCTCTGCGTCGATGGTGATCGTCTCCTCTCCCGGTGCCGGCAGAGCGATTTCCTCGACGTGGGAGAAAAAGGAGTCCAGGAACGGCACAAGCCGCGCGCGCTCGATGCTGAACCCTGCGGCAAAGTCGTGCCCGCCATGGGTAAGAAAGTCGCCGGCATGCCGTGAGAAAAATTCGGCGATGACTTTTTCGCGATTGCACCGGATGGACCCCACGGCCGTATCGTCTGACTCCGCTATGACAATCGCCGGAGTCTTGAAGAAACCCTGCAGCCGTGACGCCATGATTCCCGTGATGCCGCGTTGAATGCGCGCATCGTGGACGAGCACGCATCGTCCCCCTGTCTTTTCGAGGGATTCCTTTGCCTGCTCCAGCATGAGGTTCCAGGTATTCTCCCCCACACTCTTTCGCTGCCCATCCAGTGCAAAGAGCTGGTTGACGATTCCTTCCGCTTCCTCCGTCGTCTTCGCAAGGAACAAGCTCGTTGCGACGCCCGGCTCTCCCATGCGCCCCGCCGAATTGAGGAGCGGGGATACCTGCCAGGCGATGTCCGTCGTGCTTATTCTCTTTCCCAGCAGGTCCTTGCGCTTGAATACCTGGCGCAGACCGCTTCGCTCGGAGGCGCGCAGCAGCTCCAGCCCCCTGCGCACCAGGATCCGATTCTCGTCCACGAGCGGCATCAGGTCCGCGAGCGTGCCCAGGGTCACCAGATCCAGGCGGGCGAGGGCGGGGGCCAGGCGCGCCTCCTCACGCTTGAGCACGAGGGAGATGAAGAGCTCTTCCAGGGTGTCGATCTCCGTGAGCGCCTCCGTGCGGTAACGGGCAGAGCGGGAAGATTCCTGAATGCGCAAAAGTGACTTTCCCGCGAGGGCCGGAAGGAACTCAGCAATCAGCGGAGACAAATCAGAGAGGGAGACAGGCGCAGCTCCGAATGCCCGAGCGAGGAAGCGCGCATGCGCCGGGGCGTCCATGACCAGCACGTCATCCTGACCGATGAAACCGGCGAGACGCGTTTTCTCGAAAGCCACAAGGCCCGGCACAATGTTCTCCACGATCCGGTCGGTTTCCGCCAGGTTCGTCAACCGCACCGCCTCTATGACGAATGTGTCGTTTGCCGGCCGGGCGTTCAGGAGGCATACGGAGACGCCGAAAAACGGAGAGCGGGAAAACCGGAGGGCCCACTCCACCTTCGAGGCCACGGCGCAGCCGCATAGATCGCGGAATGGGTATCCGGGGAGCTTGGGGTCCACGATGGCGAAAGCCGCCGGAAGCTCGACCGGCGGATTGTGGTGGTCGAAGACGATGGTGTCGAGCCCCTTCTCCGACGCATAGCGGATCTCGGCCACGTTCGATATTCCGCAATCCACCGTGATGAGAAGGCCGGTGCCGGCCGCAGACGCTTCATCGATCACCTTTTCGGACAGCCCATAGGTGGCGTCCCCCTCCGGAAGCATCCAGCGAACGTCGGCCTCCATCTCCACGAGGGCCTCGTACAGCAGCACGGTGGCGGTGATTCCGTCCACGTCACGGTCGCCGAAGATCAGGATCTTCTCCCCGCTGTCCACGGCTGCATCAATCCTCTCCACGGCTTCCCCCATGGATGCCATGAGAAAGGGATTGTGGAGAAAACGGGGATCGCTCTCCAGAACAAAGCGCATCGGTTCCGGCGCCGTCATGCCCCGCCGTGTGAGTATTGCAGCGGAAAGGAGCTCGACTTCGTACCGGCGGGCGAGCTCCTTCACTGCATGGGAGTCGACGGGGGTCTTGTTCCAGATCATGCCTGGGTAATCTCCTCCAGGACCCGCGGACCCGGGATTCTACGAACGTCGCTCGTTTCGAACGCCCCTTCCAGGGAACGAAGCGCTGCGGCCACTTTCGTTTCGTCCTCTCCATGGACAAGGCAAAGCTCTTCCCCGACGGTCACCGCATCGCCCTGCTCCTTGAGCAGCGTGATGCCGACGCTCGGCAGGACCTTGTCCCCCTGGCGGGACCGGCCTGCTCCAAGTATGACGGTGGCGATGGCGACCTTGTATGCGTCTATCCGGCCGATATAGCCGGAAGAATGGGCGCCCAACGGCCGGATGATCCTGGCGTGCGGGCCTTTCTCCGGATGCAGCATTGTCTCAACGTCCCCGCCCTGGAAGGCGACATTCCGCAGAAAAGCCTTCCAGGCCGAGCCGTCTGCAAGCTTTTCCCGTGCGCGCGTCTCTCCGGTGTGCGGGTCAGGGCAAAGCCCGCCGAGCGTCAGCATCCAGCCGGCAAGCCTGAAGGTAAGGTCCATCTCGTCCGCCGGCCCCCTGCCCTGCAGGCAGTCGATCGTTTCCTCCACTTCGAGGAAGTTCCCGATCTTCCTGCCCAGCGGCCGGTCCATGTCCGTGATGAGTGCCACTACCGGGCGGCCCAGGCCGGCTCCCGTGGCAACGAGAGAGCGTGACAGCATGCGCGCCTCTTCGCGGCTTTTCATGAATGCGCCGGCCCCGCTCTTCACGTCGAAGACAAGGGAATGCGCACCTTCGGCGAATTTTTTCGACATGATGCTGGCGGTAATCAGAGGGATCGATTCCACGGTGCCCGTGACGTCGCGCAGGGCGTACATACGGCGGTCTGCCGGAACGACCGTTTCACTCTGCCCTGTCATGGCATATCCGACCTCCCGCAGGCCGCGCTTGAACTTCTCCAGGGAAAGGTCCGTACGGTAGCCGGGGATGGATTCCAGCTTGTCCAGTGTCCCCCCTGTGTGCCCGAGGGACCTGCCGCTCATCATCGGCACGCGGAGCCCGCACGCGGCGGCAAGGGGCGCAAGGATGAGGGAGATCTTGTCACCCACCCCACCCGTGGAATGCTTGTCCACCAGGGGGCCGGGAATCCCTGACAGGTCCCACGATTCCCCCGAGTCGATCATTGCGCGGGTCAGCCGCGCCGTTTCTGCCGGCACCATTCCCTTCAGCACGATTGCCATCAGGAGCGCGGCAAACTGGTAGTCCGGGATCTCATCCCGCGAAAAGCCCTGCACGAGAAAGTCGATCTCCTCCGGGGACAATACTCCGCCGTCCCTCTTTTTCATTATCAGTTCAACAGCCCTCATCCCTGCCCCCTCTCCAGAGTGATCTTCTTCAGAGGAACGTAGTGCGCCCCGGCGCTACCGAGGATGGATTGAAAGAGCACGCACTCTTCCATCAGGAAGTCCGAGGGCATTTCCAGGTCTGCATCCAGGGTTCCGGCAGCCGAACGCCCCGCGCGCGCGATCGTGATGTGGGCTGAAAAGCCCCTCTCATCAGGAGTCCAGCCAAGCGGAGAGAGTTTCCTTTCGAAGAGGTCCCAGTACGCACGAATTTCCGCCTCTCCCCGTGCCAGACCCACCCAGAGAACCCGCGGATTTCCCCGTGCAGGAAACTGCCCGATTCTTCCCAGCCGCGCCGGAATAGCCGGCACGCGCAGCTCAGCATCGTCGAACACCCGCTGGAGGGCTGTGACGCCCTGTTCGGGCACCTCCCCGAAAAAGTGCAGCGTGATATGGAATCCTGTCGATGACACCCAGCGAAGCCCCGGAGAGGCGAGCCGGGCGCGGGCCAGCGCCGAATCCAGGGTGCCGGCAACGACTGGGGGGAGAGGGAGCGCGGCAAAAACTCTCACCGGGGAGCGCCTATCCAGCGCAGGGAAGCAAGCTCGCCTTCGAGGACTGACTGCACCATGCGCGGGAGGGTTTCCCGCAACGCGCGAAGCCCCGCAGGCTCCAGGCGGACTTCGATGGAACGGTCCAGGGGAAGCACGGAGATCGCGTCGAGATAACGCAGTGAACCCGCGGGAAGCATGTCATCCCGCGGGCCCCTGCAGGAGGGACAGAGAATGGCGTTCGAAAGCGAGGAGTAGTATGCGGACTGCGTGTCGCCGTGTGCGGCCCCGCACCTCTCGCAGGTCTTTGTCTCGGGCTGGTAGCCCGCCAGGGAGAGGAACCGCCACA
>Ga0265338_10005097_pt1 | contig 17336 bp, 19 predicted proteins | sample 42126metaG_FD_193579 | JGI IMG/M metagenome (GOLD analysis project Ga0265338, IMG submission 193579) | Rhizosphere microbial communities from Carex aquatilis grown in University of Washington, Seatle, WA, United States - 4-21-26 metaG | ecosystem: Host-associated > Plants > Roots > Rhizosphere... | reverse complement strand
CGCGACGGCTTCGACCGGCCGGTCACGGCCAGCCACGCCGTCAGCCTCGGCGTCCAACCCGCCGAGCGCCAGCAGGCCACCGCCGAGGCCTTGGCCGGGCTGGGGATCGCCGTGGTCACCCTGCCGCAGACCAACCTGTTCCTTCAAGGCCGCGGTCTCGGCAGCGCCGCCCCACGCGGGCTGACCGCCGTCCGAGCACTGCTGGAGGCCGGGGTCGCAGTGGCCGCCGGCGGCGACAACCTCCAGGACCCGTTCAACCCGATGGGCCGGGCCGATCCCCTCGAAACCGCATCCCTCCTCGTAGTGGCCGCCCACCTGCTGCCGGCCGAAGCACACCGGGCGGTCACCGCCGCTGGTCGCGTCGTCCTCGGGCTCCCGCCGGTCGCCGTGGAGGTGGGGTCACCGGCCGACCTGGTGGCGGTCCGTGCCACCTCCAGTTACGCCGCCCTGGCCACCGGTTCCCCCGAGCGGGTCGTCGTTCGGCGGGGCCGTGTGGTCTCCCGCACGACGGTGCAGACGGATACGGTCCTGGCCCCCGGCTTACCCACCCCGGACCTGGCGGGGTCGCCGTGGGCCTGACGACCGATCAGGTCGGGGCGCCGGCCACCAACGGGAACCACCCGGCGGATCCGGCGGTGGCGACGGTGCCGGCCCTGGCCTTCCGCCAGGTCACCAAGGTATTCGCTGACGGCACCCGGGCGCTCGACGACGTCTCCTTGGACGTGGCCCACGGGGAGATGGTGGCCATCGTCGGGCCGTCGGGCTGCGGCAAGTCGACCCTCCTCCGCCTGGCGTCCCGGCTGGCGCAGGCGACGTCCGGCTCCATCGACGTGGTCCCGGGCCATCTCGGGTACGTGTTCCAGGACGCCACCTTGTTGCCGTGGCGAACGGTCCAGCGCAACGTGGAGCTCCTGGCCGAGCTGGCCGGCATCGACCGGGACGAGCGGGCCCGCCTCGCCGCCGAGGCCATCGCCCTCACCGGGCTGACGGGGTTCGAAGGCCACCGCCCAAAGACCCTGTCGGGCGGCATGCGGATGCGGGTGTCCCTCGCCCGATCGCTCACCATGCGACCCCGGGTGTTCCTCTTCGACGAGCCCTTCGGGGCACTCGACGAGATCACCCGGGAACGGCTGAACGGCGAGCTCCTCGACCTGTTCCTCCGCGAACGGTTCGCCGGGGTGTTCGTCACGCACTCGGTGGTCGAGGCGGCCTACCTGGCCTCGCGGGTCGTGGTGATGTCGAGCCGTCCCGGGCGGGTGGTCGCCGAGGTCCAGGTGCCCTTCGGCTACCCCCGGTCACCCGAGCTGCGGTTCGCCCCCGAATTCGCCGAGCTGGCCGGCCGCATCTCGGCTGACCTTCGAGAGGCCAGCGCGTGACGGTCGATCAGCTGGACGAGCCGGGGGTGCTGCCGGCGGCCGGCACGGCCGCCCCGCCTCCGCCGCCGCGCCCCCGGCGGCGATGGCGGTTGGTGGACGTGGCGGCGCCGGTGGCGGTGCTCGTGCTGGTCATCGGCGTCTGGTTGCTCATCAGCTACGTCGTCCTCGACGCCACACGGCGGTTCCTCCTGCCGCCTCCCCAGAGCGTCGTCCAGGTGGGCTTCTTCGAGTCCGCCAATCTGACCCAGATCCTCCATGCGCTCTGGTCGACCACCCAGGTGGCCATTGTCGGGCTCCTCATCTCCATGACCGTCGGCACCCTCGTAGCCGTGGCCATGAGCCAGGGCCGGTGGGTGGAGTCGGCCATCTATCCCTGGGCGGTGGTGCTCCAGACCATCCCCATCCTGGCCATCGTGCCGCTGATCGGGTTCTGGTTCGCCTACGGGTTCAACAGCCGGGTGCTCATCTGCGTGCTGATCTCCCTGTTCCCCATCATCACCAACACGCTGTTCGGCCTGAAGTCGGTCGACCGGTCGCACCACGACCTGTTCACCCTGCAGCGCGCCACCAGGCGTCAACGGCTGCTCAAGCTGCAGCTGCCGAGCGCTCTGCCGGCCATCGTGGCCGGATGGCGCATCGCCGCCGGCCTCTCGGTGGTCGGCGCCATCGTGGGCGACTTCTTCTTTCGCCAGGGCGAGCCCGGGATCGGCAGGCTGATCGACAACTATCTCTCGGCGTTGGAGACCCAGCAGCTGTTCGCCGCCATCATCCTCTCCTCCCTCCTCGGCCTCGTCGTCTTTTGGATCTTCGGCCTGCTCGGCCGGGTGCTCGTGGGCTCTTGGCATGACAGCCAACGATCCCGTGACACCGAATAGGGCCCCGCAAACCACCGACACGACAGATGAAAGGGAATCACTGATGTCTCATCCCCCTCACCACCGGCGACGGCTCCACTTCGGGCGTCACCGGGCGGTCCTGCTCTCCGGCGCCCTCGTCGTCGGCGTCGCGGCGGTCGTCGTCCCGACCTCGGTGGGAGCCTCGAAGCCGGCGACCGACCTGGTGTCGAGCTCGTCGAGCGTCGGTGGCGGCAACGGGACGCCGGGGTCGTTCACGACGAACCTGAAGGGCGTCTGCCCGTCCAACATCACCATCCAGACCAACTGGTGGCCCGAGCCGGATGCCGGCGGGCTCTACCAGCTCATCGCCCCGTCGCAGGGCAAGGCGGACATCGACGCCAACAGCTACAGCGGTCCCCTCGGGCACACCGGGGTAACCCTCACCCTGCTGGCCGGCGGACCGGCGGTGGGCTACCAGACCGTCAGCTCCCAGCTGTACGCCAACCCCAACATCCTCCTGGGGCAGGTCCAGACGGACGAGTCGATCCAGCTGTCGGCCACCCAGCCCACCACGGCCGTCTTCGCCAGCTACGAGTGGACGCCGCAGGTCTTCTTCTGGGGCAACCCGAAGTGGAACTTCAAGACGGTGGCCGACATCGGCAAGTCGGGGGCACAGGTGCTGGCCTACACAGCCACCTACCTGTCGGTGTTCGAGAAGAAGGGTTGGCTCAAGGCCAGCCAGGTCAACACCTCCTACCAGGGCAACCCGTCGGAGTTCGTGGCCGACAGCGGCAAGGTCGTCTCCCAGGGGTACATCGACGACGAGCCGTACATCTACCAGCACGATCTGTCGAGCTGGGACAAGCCGGTCAAGTACCTGTGGGTCGGCAAGTCGTACCCCGTGTACGCCAACTCCTTGGTCATCCGCTCCGGCGCCCTCCAGCAGAACTCGGCCTGCCTGACCAAGTTGGTCCCCCTGCTCCAGCAGGCCGAGATCGACTACGCCCACAATCCGACCGCCACCAACAAGGTGATCTACAACTACGCCAGCCAACTCCAGGGCGGGGCGCAACTGAGCCTGGCCGGTTCCGCCGCCGCGGTGAAGACCCTCCTCAGCCACGGCATCATCGGCAACGGCAGCGACGGGGTGTTCGCCTCGTTCAACAGCACCCGGTTGACCAACCTGATCAAGACACTGGGGCCGATCTTCGCTTCCGAGCAGAAGCCGATCAAGACCGGGCTGAGCGCATCGGACCTGGCGACCAACCAGTTCCTCGACAAGAACCTCCACCTGTGAGCGCGCCCGACGAACGCCTCTCGGCGACGCCGACCACCGGGCCGGACGGACTGGGCGACAGCCCAGCCGCCGGCCCGGGTGGGCCGGCGGACGTCGGCGGTGGGGAGGCACCGTGGATCGCCACGGTGGACTGGGAAGACGCCGAAGGCACCCTGGCGGAGGCCTACGCCTGGCAGGCGGTCCGGCTCGGTGAGCCGGCCGCCTTCACCAAGCTGGGCAGCCTCTACCCGGATCTGGTGTTCGAGCGGCTCCGCCTGTACAAGGTGGTGGAGGCCGCGCCGTCCGCTCTCAGCCCGTTGGAGCGACAGCTGGCGGCGTTCGTGACCTCGGTCTTGAACGAGACGCCCCACTGCTCGTCCGGCTTGACCCACAAACTCGGCGAGCTGGGAGCGCCCGCCGGCTTGCTGGAGGAGATCCGGCGGGATCCGTTCGACCTGACCACCGACGACGGACGGCTGCGGACGATCGTCGGCTACGCGGCGTCGCTCACCAGCGACCCCGGGTCGATCGACCGGGAAGCCATCGAGCAGCTGCGCCGGGTCGGGCTTTCGGACCTCGACATCTTGGACCTCAACAACGTCGTGGCGTACTACAACTACATCAACCGGGTGGCCAACGGCCTGGGGCTGCGGACGGTGATCCCGCCGGCCCACGCCCTCAACGCCGTACCCGTCTGAGGTGGGCCTGTCTCAGCTGAAGGCGACGGCGGCGACCGCCGCCGACGAGGTGCCAGCGACCGGCGTGTGGTTCTTCCCCGACGCGCCGGCCGGAGCGGTCGTGGACACCATCGTGGCCGCCGAGGCGGCCGGCATCGACGAGGTCTGGCTCGGGGACGAGGGACCGGCCAGAGACCCCTTCGGCCTCCTCGCCGCCGCCGCCGGAGCCACCACCACCGTCGGGCTCGGCATCGCCGTGACCAATCCGTACCTCCGGCACCCGGCGGTGACTGCGTCGTCGGCGCTCACCGTCCAGGAGCTGTCGGGGGGCCGGATGCGGCTCGGCTTCGGGGCCGGGGGCGACCTGGCCCTGGGTCCGGCCGGCCTGCACCGGCACCACCCGTTGGCGGACGTGCGCCGGGCCGTCCGCATCGCCCGGGCGGTCAGCCGGGGCGAGGCGACCGACGGGTACGTTCCGGTGACCCATGCGGTGGCGCCGGCCCCCCTTCCCCTCTACATCGGCGCCCGCGGCGAGCAGTTGAACCGGCTGGCGTCAGAGGCGGCCGATGGCGTCTTCGTCGGCGGGGTGCCGTTCTCGCTCCTCGGCCGCACCCTCGGCTGGGCCCGCTCGACCAGACCCGTCGCCGCCGCCGTCTTCGTCAACGCCGTCTTCGACACCGAGGCCGCGGAGTCGGCCCGGGCCCAGCTGGTCTGGGTCTTGCGTGACTCGCCGACCGGGACCCAGCGTGATCTCGGCCTCGATCCCGGCGACCTCCAGCGGGCGGCCGACCAGCTGGCGGCAGGGGACGACGGACCGGCCCGCAAGCTGATCGACGACGACATCCTCGACGACCTCGTCCTGTACGGCACCCCCGAGGTGGTGGGCCGGGAGCTGGCCCGGAGGCTCCGGCCCCACCGGCCCGACACCATCGGGCTCTCCGTGCTGACCGCCGACCCGAAGGCGGCCGTTCCCCTGGTGGCCAAGGTTCTGACCGCCGCCCGGAAGGCCTGGATCCTCCCGTGAGCACGGTCGGCGTCATCTCGCACCTCCCGGCCCCGACCTTGGCCGACGTCCGGGCTCTGGCCGAGGAGGCGGAGGCCGCCGGCGCCGACTGGCTCGGTCTGCCGGACGCTTTCTGGTGGCGTGACACCTGGCTTCTTGTGGCTGAGGCCGCCCGGGTCACGGACCGGCTCAGGGTGGGCCCGGTGGTGACCAATCCCTACCTGCGGCACCCGTTCCACACCGTCGCCGCCGTCGCCACGGCCCAGGATGTTGCCGGCGACCGGATCTTCGTCGGGGTCGGCGCCGGAGGCTCCGAGGTGTCGGGCTCGGCCGGGATCTCCCGTGGTGACGCGCCGGGCCGTATCAGTGAGCTGGCCCGGCTGATCCGGGCCGTGGCGGCCGGAGAGGCCCTCGATCCGGCGAGCGGCCGCTGTCTGGACGTCCCGCTGCAACGTCCGACCATCCTGGTCGCCGGCCGAGGGAACGGCGTCTTGGGGGCCGCCGGCCGGGTGGCCGACCAGGCGCTCCTGTGGGCCGTCCCCCGGAGTGATCTCGACCGGAGCGTGCGGGTGATCGCCGACGCCGCCGCCCTCGGCCGGGAGGCCCCCGGCGCCCGGCCGGAGCTGGTGTGGGCACCCCTCGTGGACCACGGCGATGCCGACGGGGCCGCCCGCTCGTCGCTCGGCTACGCCGCCCTCAACAGCCGTCCGGAGCTGGTCGCCGCCTGGGGCATCGACCAGACCGCCGTCGCCGACATCCAGCGACGCTTACTGGCCGGGAAACCGGTCGGCGACGACCTGCTGCCGGCCGCCGCCGTCGACGATTTGCTCATCGGCGACCCGGACCCGGAGGCGGTGGCCGAGGTGGCCCGCCGCATCGGCGCCGGCTCGCTGGCCATTCCCGCCTTCGGCGTCGCCGGTTTGGGGGACAAGGTCCGTTGGGCCCGGGCCGTGCTGGCCGCTTCCGAGGTCAGCTGACCGGGGGGACGGCCCTCGGCCAGGTCGCCATGACGGCCTCGACGAAGGCCGGGTCCTCAACGGTGGCCGGCCGTCCGTCCCAGTGGCCGCGCTCCGACAGCGCTTCGATCAGGGTTCGTACCGCCTGTTCCAGCGCCAACCGGTCACTGGTCCCGGCGACGGCGACATCGGCCTCCCAGCGGAGCCGACGGACCTCGGCGTCGTCCAGGGCCACGGCCGCCTTCCAGGAGAGGCTCACCCGCAGCTGGTCGAACCGATAGGTGGCCACGGTGGTGTCGCCGTCGCGGATCTCCCAGCGATCACCGCCGGCGTGGTGCAGCTCGGAGGTCCGGGGGACAGCGCGCCACAGTTCCGGGTCGCCGATGGCCTCCACCCGGTGGAACATGTTGTCGTTGTCGCCGACGATAGCCGTGTTCGGTACCGGGTCGGCCAACGCCGAGGGGCCTGCGGGCCCGTCCGGCCAGTACCGGAGCTGGCCGCCCAGCCCTTCGTAGAACCAGACGACGGCGGTGGCGGTGCGCACCGCCCACCGCTCGAACAACCCCGACCGGTGCATGGCGAGCAGCAGCCACCCCGGCGTCGCCGGTCGGGTGAGGCCCCGGAAGGACGGCACGTCGACGTGGCCAGCGTCCACCTGGGGCATGGGGGCGGTCAGGTTCACGTACAGGAACGTCGGCGCGGCCGAGGCGCCGTCGAACAGCCGCCGGGCACCGTCCAACAAGACCGGCGCCTCGACCAGCTCGGTCACCCCGTCGACCTGTTGCGGCCACTGCAGCCAGTCGCCCCGGAAAAGGGGCGGGGCGCCGCCCTCGAGGGCGAACGGATGGCCGGCCGGCATGGTGGCCGCGGCCGCCCGGGTGCCGGCCGGCGTGTACCGCACCTGGTTCCAGTACGGGGCGTGCCGAACCAGGAGGTCCTCGATCGCCGCGGGGTCGTCGAAGACCCGGTCGAGCAGGAGGGGAGCGACCGCGGCCATCAGAGGGGGGCCATCAGAAGGGGGCCATCAGAAGGGAGACAGCCCGAGCTGGTTCCGGGTGGCGATCATCTCGCCCAAGTGGTTGCCGACATGGCCGAGGAGGGGCCAGCGGACGAAGAACGACGCCGGCTGGTCCTGCCAGAGCTTCCACAACCAGCCGAACCGATCGACGTCTATCCCGGCCAGGCCCAACGAGGTGGCCACGTCGGGCACCACGTCCAGCTGGTCCAGCGGGGCCTCCGCCAGGTATCGGCCGGTCTCGTCCAAGGTCCGCCCGAGGAGGGTGGCGACCAGGACGGGGTCGAGCTCTTCGGACCAGGGCTGCTCCGCCTCCTCGAGCCCACCGCCGCCGATGGTGGCTACCCAATCGGACAGGTCCAGTGAGAGGCCCGGCTCGAACGGCCTACCCCGCAGCACCCACAGCGCCAGGCCGGCGTGCCGGGCCGCATGGAACAGGTTCCAGACGATCGAGTTGCCCCCGGCGGCCCGTTCCCGCCGTCGATCCGGCGGCACGTGGGTGAGCACCTGATTGGACAGCCGGTCCTTCATGTCGCCGACATCGTCGACGAGCCAGGTCCGCAGATCCGTCACGGCGGCCCACGATACTCCATAAATCTGATCGACAACATCGTAATAGGAGGATATGATGACGCCCGGCGGCTGTTGGCCTGGGGGGCATGGACCGGGTCGCGGGTTAGAGACGACGGACGGAAACGACGGAGGAGCACCCATGCCGTGGATCGAGATCATCGCCCCCGACGAGGCGACCGGACGCCTGGCCGAGGCCTACGGGTGGCAGGCGCAACGGCTCGGTCGGCCAACCGAGTTCACCCAGCTCGGCAGCTTGGAGCCCGAGATCGTCCACGCCCGGCTGGTCCTGTACAAGGCCACCGAGAACACGTCGTCGACGCTGACCGACCGCCAGAAGAACCTGGCCAGTCATGTCACCTCCGCCGTCAACCGGACGCCGCACTGCACCTCGCGCTCGAGGATCAAGCTGCGCCAGCTCGGGATCGACGGCGCGTTGCTCGACGCCGTCGAGTCCTTCCGGTACGACGGGCTGCCGCCCGAGGAGGCGGCGGTGGCTCGCTATGCCGAGAAACTGACGAGGGACCCCGGGGCGGTGACGGTCGAGGACATCGAGGACCTCCGCCGGGCCGGCCTGGGCGACCACGAGATCGTCGACGTCAACAACCAGGTGGCCCACCTCAACTACACGAACCGGGTCGCCAACGGGTTGGGCCTGCTCAGCGAGGTGGCCGACGACTTCCCGGCGTTCGACACCGTCCCGGCCTGACCGCGATGTCCACCACCGAGGCGCCCGAGCGGCGCGACGACAGCGACGGCGGTGCCTGGATCGCCACCGTCTCGCCGGACGAGGCCACCGGCACCCTGGCCGGGGCCTACGAGACCCAGCGCCAGAAGCTGGGACACGTGACCGAGCTGACCCAGGTCGGCAGCCTCTACCCGGACCTGGTGGCCACCCGGCTTCGGCTTTACGAGGTCGTCGACGCCGCCCCGTCGGCCGTGCCGAGCTGGGCCCGCCGGGCCGTGGCCCTGCTCACCTCGGTCCTCAACCACTGCCGGTTCTGCACCGTCGGCCACACCGAGAAACTGGGGGCCGAAGGCCATGGCGACCTGGCCGACGCCATCAAGGCCGACCCGGCCACGGCGTCGTCCGGCGTGGCCGAAGTGGACGCCCTCCTCGTGTATACCCGGGTGCTCGTCCAGACGCCCGGGGCCGTCACCGAGGACCACATCGAGGCGCTGCGGACGGCCGGGTGGGACGACCTGGCGATCCTTGACGTGAACAACATCGCCGCCTACTACTGCTACATCAACCGGGTGGCCACCGGGCTCGGCCTCACCCGAGAAGCATGACCCCCCCGACCAGCGATACGACGCCCAATGGCGTCGAGCCCATCCGGACCGCCCCCACCGACACCCGGGTCCGGCTGGCGGTGTCCCTGCAGGACGACCGGCCGCTCGCCGAAACCCTCGAACTGGCCCGGTTGGCCGAGTCTCTGGGGTTCGCCGAGATCTGGACCAACGAGAACGGTCACTACCGCGGTGCCTTCACCCAGGCCGCCGCCATCGCCGGGGTCACCGAGACCGTCGGCATCGGCATCGGCATCGTCAACCCTTTCCACCGCCATCCGTCGGTGATCGCCATGGAGGCGGCCACCTTGGACGAGCTTTCCGGCGGCCGGCTGCGATTGGGCATCGGCGCCGCCCTGTGGAACCTGAAGAACCTGGGGGAGGCCGATCCCCGTACCGCCCGCCCGCTCACCGCCACCGTGGAGGCCATCCGGATCATCCGAGCCCTGCTCCGTGGCGAGCCGGGCATCGAGAGCGAGATCTTCACCGTAAGCCCCGACGCCCACCTGGACTTCCCCACGGTCCGACCCGATCTGCCGGTGTACGTCGGCGCGGTCAACGAGCGGATGCTGCGGGCCGGTGGGATCTGGGCGGACGCCGTGGAGCTCGGGGCCATCATGTCGGTCGGCTACGTGCAATGGGCCCTCGACGTGATCGGTGAGGGTGCCCGATCGGTCGGGCGGGACCCGTCGAGTTTCGACATTGCCGCACCCCTCATGGTGTCGGTCGCCGCCGACCACCGGGAGGCTCGGCAGGCCGTCCGGGAACAATTGGCGTACTACATCTACCGGGTCGAGGCCGTGGTCACCGACAAGGCCGGAGCTGACCCGGAGGCGATCGCCGCGGTGCGGGCTGCCGTGGCCGAACGGGGGCCGGTCGAGGCCGCCCCGGTCGTCAATGACGACCTCATCGACCTGTTCGCCATCGCCGGCGAGCCCGGTCACGTGGCCAAGCGGTTTCTCGAGTACGCCGACGCCGGGATCAAGGGCCTGATCGCCCAGCACATTCCCGGACCCGGCCGGCTGGCCGGACTGCGGCTGCTGGGCACCGAAGTCCTCCCGGTCATCGCGGAGCGGGCTCGCGCCGACGAGAGAGGCGCCGACGAGAGAGGCGCCGACGAGAAGGGGGCCGCCGGGCCCGCCGCCGGGGGAGTCTCGTGAGCGAGGACCGGGCCACCGGGTGGGCACTGTGGATCCACGCCGTCCGTCCCGTCCCCGAGCTGGTGGACCTGGCCCGGCAGGCCGAGGAGCTCGGGGCGGCCGCCCTGCTGGTCGCCGACGAGGGCATCGACCGGGACCTGTACGTCACCCTGACCGCTGTGGCCGGGGCCACCGATCACCTGCTCCTGGTGCCGGCCATCACCAATCCCCACAGCCGGCACCCGGTGGCCACGGCCGCCGCCCTGGCGTCGCTGGAGGAGGTGGCGCCGGGTCGGGTGGTGGCCGGGCTCGGTGCCGGTGGGAGCCTGGTCTTCGACCCGATGGGCCTCCACCCGCCGCGGCCCTACACCGCCCTGCGTGAGGCGGTCGACGTCATCGGCCGGCTGCTCGACGGACAGACCGTCGACCACGAAGGCCAGTTCACGACGGCCGGCGCGGCCATCGGGTGGTCGCCGGGGCGGCTGCCCGTCGCCATCGCCGGTCGCGGGCCCAAGGTGGAACGGCTGGCCGCCGAGCGGGCCGAGGTCGTGATCCTGTCGGGGAAGGCAGTGGTCGAGGTGCCGGAGGTCGTGGCCCGGCTGCGGGCGGTGCGTTCTGACGGGGGACAGACTCCCGGGGGACCGGTCGTCATCTGGAACCCGGCGGCGGCGTGGCGCCCTGAGCACGTCGACGAGGTCCGCTCGCACTTCGCCTACATGACCGTCGACACCCCGGCTGAGGAGCGCCGGGCCCTCGGTGTGTCCGACGAGGCGGTGGCCGAGTTGCGGGCTGCCGTCCACCGGGACGGCCCGCAGGCCGCGGCCCACCTGGTCCCCGACGCGGTCACCCACCGCTACGCGATCGTGGGCAGCCGCGACGAGGTGGTGGCGAGGTTGGACCAGGCCAGGCGGGAGGTCCGCCCGGAGCTGATCGCCTTCAGCGCCCACGAGTACACCGCCGAGTTCGTGAAGGAGACCGCCGAGGTCGCGGCCGAGGCCGGTCTGGTGGCGGCGACGGACGGCGGCCGGCCGAGCCTTCCCCTCCACGGCGTCGGGGCCTGACGGCGGCGCAGGCGGTGCCCCGCTCGTCCAGTCCCCTGCGGCTCGGGATCTCGCTGTCCAACGAGGTACCGGTGGTCGAGACGGTCGCCCTGTCGCGCCTGGCCGAGCAGCTGGGACTGGCCGAGGTGTCGATCCCCGAGAGCCGGCACGGCCGTGGGGTCTTCACGGTGGCTTCCCAGGTGGCGGCGGCCACCGACCAGATCACCATCGGCATCGGGGTCGTCAACCCCTTCTGGCGTCACCCCAGCCTGATCGCCATGGAGGCGGCCGCCCTGGACGAGGCGTCCGGTGGCCGCCTCCACCTCGGCCTGGGGGCCGCCCTGTGGACCCTGCGGGCGCTCGGTGAGGACGACCCTCGGACCGAGCGGCCGCTGGCGGCCATGCGCGAGGCGCTCACCGTCACCCGGGCCCTATTGCGGGGTGACCTCGGCGTCGACGGCAGCGTCTTCGCCGTCCGCCGCGACGCCGCCCTCGACTTCGCCCCGCTCCGGCCCGACCTGCCGCTCTACGTCGGCGCCGTCAACGCCCGGATGCTGGAGACCGCCGGGGCCCTGGCCGACGGGGTCCAGCTGGGGGCCATCACCAGTCCCGGCTACGCCCGCTGGGCCTGGGCCCGCATCGAAGAGGGCGCCAGAGCCGCCGGCCGCGATCCGGCGTCGATCGATCTGACCTCGAACGTGCTGGTCAGCGTGGACAACGATCCCGTGGCAGCCCGGGACGCCGTTCGTCACGTCCTGGCGTACTACCTCCACCGGGTGGAGGGGGTGGTCGTCGACACTTCGGGTGCCGACCCCGCGGACGTCAATGCCGTCCGCCGGGCCGTGCAGTCCGACGGGGTGCGTGCGGGTGCGGCCGTGGTGACCGAGCATCTCATTGACGTCTTCGCCGCCGCCGGCACCCCCGAGCAGGTGGTGGCCCGACTGGCCGAGTTCGCCGGCGCCGGGATCCGCGGCCTGTTGGCCTGGTACGTCTTCGGGCCCGATCCCCTGGCCGGTATCCGGCAGATCGCCGCCGACGTGGCGCCGTTCGTCGAGGATCCCGCAGAGGTCGGTGGGGCAGCGGAGGGCAGCGTCGACGGCCGCGGCCAGCAGGCGTTGGCGGGCAGTTGAGGCCACCCGGCCAGAACGACGATCGGAGGACCATGCGTATCGGGATCTCGCCCTGGGGCTCCTCGCGCTCCGGGGTCGTCGGCGTGGCGGCGGCGGCGGCCGACGCCGGTGTCGACACCCTCTGGTTGGGCGACGGCCTTCTCGCCGTGCCCGACTTCCCGCAATGGTCGGGCGGCATGGAGCCGTTCGTGGAGCTGTCCTGGCTGGCCGGACGCTTCCCGCAGCTGGCCGTCGGCGTTGGTGCCGCCGTGCTGCCACTCCGGGACGTGCTGTGGGTGGCCAAGCAGGCGGCCACGCTCGATCAGCTGACCAAGGGCCGGTTCTTCCTCGTCGTCACCCCGGGCATCTGGGAGCGGGAGTTCGTCTACCGCGGGCTGTCCTACGAGAAGCGTGGCCGTCGGTTCGACGACGCCGTCAGCGCGTTGCAGGCGGCGCTCGCCGGTCGGGGCTATCAGGGCACCGAGTTCACCCTCCCCGACGACGGCCGGCTGTCGCCCGCTCCCTACACGGCCGGCGGACCGCCGCTCTGGCTGGCCGGCGACCGGGCCACCTTCGAGCGGGCCCTCCGCCGGGGGCTCCCCTTTCAGGCTCGAGCGCTGACGCCGACCGGGCTCGAGCCCCTGGCCTCGGAGTGGTCCAGCCGCGGCGGCGGGGAGCTCGCCGTAAGGATCTCGATCCGGCTGGCCGACCAGGTGGAGACGGCCACGGTCAACGCCACCAGCGTGGCCAGCGCCAACGAGCTGGCCGGCCCGGCCACGTACCTGGCCGACCAACTGGCGGGCTACCAGGCGCTCGGGGTTACCGACGTCTCACTGATGCCCGGTCGGGACGATCCCACGTCTCTGCTGACCATCGAGGCCCTGGCGACGACCATCCTTCCGGCTCTCCGGAGATGACGGACATGGACGACCACCAGTGGGGCTTTCGCACCAGAGCGGTCCACGCCGGCAACCGGCCTGATCCGGCCACGGGGGCCCGGGCCGTGCCCATCTACCAGACCACGAGCTTTGTCTTCGAGGACGCCGCCGACGCCGCCGACCTCTTCGCTCTCCAGAAGTACGGGAACATCTACACCCGTATCGCCAACCCCACCGTGGCCGCCTTCGAAGAGCGCATGGCCAGCCTCGAGGGGGGGATCGGCGCGGTCGCCGCGGCCAGCGGCCAAGCGGCCGAGCTGTTGGTGTTCGCGGCTCTGGCCCAGGCCGGCGACCACATCGTGTCCAGCGCCGCCCTGTACGGCGGGACGTACACCCTGCTGGACGTGTCGTTGCGGCGTCTCGGCATCGACACCACGTTCGTGCCGGCCGACGATCCCGAGGCCTTCGCCGCGGCCGCCCGGCCGGAGACCAAGGCCTTCTACACCGAGGTCGTCGCCAACCCTTCAGGTGTCGTGGCCGACCTCGCCGCGCTGGCCGACGCCGCCCACGCCGTGGGCGTGCCGCTGGTGGTGGACTCGACCGTGGCCACCCCGTACCTCTGCCGACCCTTCGAGCACGGGGCTGACGTGGTCGTGCACTCGGCGACGAAGTTCATCGGGGGCCATGGCACCTCGATGGGGGGAGTGGTGGTGGAGAGCGGCCGCTTCGACTGGGCCAACGGGCGCTTCCCCCGTATGACCGAGCCGGTGGCCAGCTACGGCGGCCTGAGCTTCTGGGGGAACTTCGGAGAGTACGGGTTCTGCACCCAGTTGCGGGTGGAGCAGCTGCGTGATTTCGGCACGTGCCTGGCTCCGCTGAACGCCTTCCTGCTCTTGCAGGGACTCGAGACGCTGCCGCTGCGCATGGACGTCCACGTGGCCAACGCCGTGGGCCTGGCCGAGCATCTGGCCGGACATCCCGCGGTGGCCTGGGTCTCCTACGCCGGCCTCGACAGCTCCCCGTACCGGGCGCAGGCCGATCGCTACCTGCCGCGCGGACCAGGAGCGGTCTTCTCGTTCGGGGTCAAGGGCGGCCGGGCCGCCGGCCAAGCGTTCGTCGAAGCGGTCGAACTGGCCAGCCACCTGGCCAACATCGGCGACACCCGGACGCTGGTGATCCATCCGGCATCGACGACCCATCGGCAGCTCTCCGACGAGGCCCTGGCGGCGGCCGGGGTAGGGCCGGACCTGGTTCGCGTGTCGGTCGGCATCGAAGATCTCGACGACATCGTGTGGGACTTCGACCGAGCCCTCACCGCGGCGAGCGAGGCGGCCTCGTGACGACCAGGGAGGCGAGCGAACGCGCTACCGATGGCGGTCGATGGCGGCCGCCATCCGCCGGGGTTCGTCTGCAGATCCTCAGCCAGACCCGAACGGTCGCCGTCGTCGGGGCGTCGTCCAACCCGGCCCGGGCGAGCTACTTCGTGGCCACTTACCTGCTCAGCTCGAGCACCGACTACACCGTCTGGTTCGTCAACCCCCGGGAAGCATCGATTCTCGGCCACGACGTCTACCCGACCCTGGCCGACCTCCCAGAGCCGCCGGACCTGGTCGACGTGTTCCGGAGGGCGTCCGAACTGCCGGCCGTCGCTGGAGACGCGGTCGCCGTGGGGGCGAAGACGTTCTGGGCCCAGCTCGGCCTGTACAACGAAGAGGCCGCCACGGTGGCCCACGGTGCCGGGCTGTCGGTGGTCATGGACCGGTGCCTCAAGGTCGAGCACGCCCGGTTCGCCGGTGGCCTGCATCTCGCAGGGTTCGACACGGGAGTCATCAGCTCGAGACGAACGGTTGGCCCAGGCCGATTGGGGCGGTGACGCACTCCGGGCCGCCAGTGGGGCACTGGCGCGTGCTCGAAGAGGCCGCCACCGGGACGATTCCCGACGGACCCCGCTTCCGGGCTCAGAACGCCCGGTACTCAGAACGCTCGGTAGGGGGCCCGGTAGACGGCGTCGAAGGCGTCGTACTGCTCGCGCAGCGCCGGCGACGGGTCGCCGAACACCTGCAGCTGCTCGTACTTGTCGGGGTCGAGCAGTTCACTCAGCCGAGGGAACAGCGGGCCGACGTTAGCCAGGTGGCCCAGGGCGTCTTCGGAGCTCTTGTAGATCTCGACGGCGTAGTAGCTGCCGGGGGCGTCGCCCTCGAAGAACCCGAAGGCCAGCGTGCCGGGGTCACCCGCCTGCACCGTGTCGACGAACTCGTTCAAGAGGCTGGCCAGGGCCTCCTCGGAGCCGGCCTTGGCGTACAGCGTGCCGACGCAGTTGATGGTTCCCATCTGTTCTCCTCTGTGGTCCGGGACGGACCTATTCGAACGGGTTCACCCAGGTGACCGTCGGTTTCGGGCCCTCGTCGTTGTCGGCGCCGATGGCCTCCACCCAGCTGGCCCCGTCGATCTGGAACAGGGTGATGGGCAGGCCGTGGAAGTGGGTCTTTGTCATGAAGTGCTCGTGGAACCCCGACTCGGAGTCCATCGAGTAGATGACCTGCGAGCCCAGCTCCTCCATCTTGCGCCGGGTCTCCTCCAGGTCGTCCACCTGGATCTCGATGGCCGTGAGGACGCCGTTCCACGCCTTCTCGATGTTGGACGGCACGTTCTTTGTCGCCAGGCTGGCCAGCACGATCCCGTAGTCGCTGACCGCCACCCTCATCTGGATGAATGTGGCCTCGACGATGTTGAACTTCACGCCGAACACGTACTCGAAGTCCTTGACCGCGGCGTCGAGGTCATCGACGTAGATGGCCGTCTGGCCGGTCCGGAGCATCGCCATTTTGCACCCTCCCATGGTGTCGCCGATTGGCAGGCATCTTTCGGGGCGAGACCTTGCTCGGACCCCCCTGCAGACGACGACACCCCCCAGGTCGACGCCATCAGCAGTGTACCGACAGCCCCCTCAGTTTTCAACCGAGAGTTTGGTTGATTTTTAGGCGGCTTCTCGATCTAGACGGCGGTGGGGGCCTTGGCGAAGTGCGGCATGACCTCCTCGGCCATCCGCTGCATCGACCCGTACACCTTGTCCTTCGGCATCATGCCCCAGCCGATGTTCAGCAGCGGGTAGGTGAGGCCCATCTCCTCTTCGTGCTGCTTCAGCTGTTCCACCACCGTCTTGGCGCTGCCGATCACGTGGTTCTTGATGGGGAACACCGACATCTGGGCCAACCACTCCGCCGGGTCGGCGACCCCGAACGCCTCCATCACCATCTTGGCGACCTCGGGATTGCGGAACATCTGGTAGTGCTGCTCGTTGATGAACATGAACTGCCGCATGTACTTCTCGGCGGTCTCCGCCGCCTCGGCGTCGCTTTCGCCGACGTAGCTGTACAGCAGGCAGGCGTTGTCGTTGCCGGACACGTCCACGTTGGCCTTGGCCGCGGCGTCCAGGTAGATCTCCCGCTTGTGCCGGTACCCCTCCATGATGGTCAGCGGCCAGGCGATGGTGGCGTACGGCAGCCCCTTCTCGGCCGCCCACACCGCGCTCTCGTCGCTGGCGCTGCCGATCCACAACGGTGCGTTGGCCTGCACCGGCTTCGGCAGCATCGTGAGGTCGTCGGGGAATTGGTAGAACTCGCCCTGGTGGGAGAACGGCCGGCTCGTCCAGGCCTGCATGAAGATCTCCACCTGCTCCCGGAACCGCCGGTTGGAGGCCTGCGGGTCCTTCGGCACCCCGAACACGTCGCCGACGTTCGGGCTCGGGCCCCCCCGGCCGACGCCCAGCTCCAGCCGGCCGCCGCTCAGCACGTCCACCATGGCCGCCCGCTCCGCCGCCCGTACCGGGTGGTCCCACGGCAGGCACAGCACGGCGGTGCCCAGCTTGATCCGTGACGTGCACGCCGCCGTGTAGGCCAGCAGCGTCAACGGGTCCGGGCTCAGGTCGTACTCGGCCACCACCGGGTACTCTTCCTCGCTGGCGTCGTACGGGCGGTAGCTCTTGTCCGGCGAGAAGTGGTGCTCGGTGGTCCACAGCGACCAGAACCCCAGCCGCTCGGCCTCCCGGGCGTAGTCGACGAACTGCCGGTAGTGGTCGGCCGGGTCGGTGCCCACCGGCGAGAACGTCTGACTGAACAGGCCGAACTTCATCTATCTCCTCCGATGTTCATGTTGCGGATCGGCCGGCTCG
>Ga0265338_10005095_pt1 | contig 17341 bp, 12 predicted proteins | sample 42126metaG_FD_193579 | JGI IMG/M metagenome (GOLD analysis project Ga0265338, IMG submission 193579) | Rhizosphere microbial communities from Carex aquatilis grown in University of Washington, Seatle, WA, United States - 4-21-26 metaG | ecosystem: Host-associated > Plants > Roots > Rhizosphere... | reverse complement strand
GAATCGGGCAGCACATCGGTGGTCCACAAGATTCGACAGCGATTCTCCCCCACCGGAGTCACCTGCATCGAGGCGTTGTGGTGCGTGGGCCGGCCCTGGACGGATGCGTACGCAACGCGGCGCAATGAATCATCGACCGAGACGATCAATTCGTGCACCACCCAGCCGGTGGCGAAACGAACATGGCGCAGGCCGGGTTCCAGGGTGACTTCAGTGACGAAGCCGGGAAAGAGCCGATCAACCGCGCCGACGTCGCGAACCGCAGCCCAAACAAATTCCGCACTCGCGCCAATCTCAATATCTCGAATAATGGTTGCCATAATAAGAAATAAATCCGTGCCAGAGTTTCAAACAATTAAGCATAGTTGCCGGCTTCGCGCCACGTGGCGGCGGCTTGACACCGCACGTGGAAAAAATTACCACGATGCCACGTTGATAACCACCAGAAGCCAGTGACGATATGTCATTGAACGAGTTAATCTCTTCATGAAAATAAAACTCCCGTTTCTCCTGCTTGTTTGTTCACTGCCGACATTTTGCCCCGCCGCCAGCCAGTTGACCGTGAAGGCGACTAACCAGCTGCCACTTCGGCGCGTGAACCAGACGATCGAGCTTTCCGGTAAAGATCTCGCCGCGCTCGGCGACAAGGATCTCGAAACCATTCACCTCAAGGACGGCGCGGGAAAGGAAGTTCTCTGCCAGGCGGTCGACACCGATTTTGACGATTACCACAAGCCGGACCTGATCATTTTCCAGGCGGATTTCGCGCCGAACGAGACCAGGATTTTCACCGTGAGCAGCGGACGGAAAAACACTTATCGGAAAGAGGATTTTAAAGCTTACGGCCGTTTCGTGCGGGAACGTTTTGATGATTTTGCGTGGGAAAACGATTTGATCGCGCACCGGACCTACGGCACCGCGCTCATCACGTGGAAGGGCGAACCGCTGACGAGCAGCGCCATCGATATCTGGTCCAAGAACACTTCGCGGATGGTGATCAACGATTGGTATATGGTGGATAATTATCACAGCGACCAGGGCGAGGGTTGCGATGATTATTCCGCCGGCGCAACGCGCGGCGACGGCGGCATTGGGCTCTGGGTGGCCGGCAAACTTGAAGCGCCGGTTAATTTCATCCATTCGCGCGTGCTGGCCAACGGACCGATTCGCGTCTTGTTCGAGCTCGATTACCCCGCGTTCGACGCCGACGGTGCGAAGATTTCCGAGACGTTGCGCGTGTCGCTCGACGCCGGGAGCCAGTTGGATCATTACGTCGCGATGTTCAAAGGCGGCAAGGGGCCGTTGACCGCGGCGATTGGCTTGAAGAAAACGGCCGGCGCACAAATCGATTATGATTCCAAAACCGGCGCCTTGACGAGTTGGGAGCCCATGGAGAAAAACCTGGGAATGCAGGGCCTGGGGATTATGGTGAACCCGAAATTGCTCGTGCAGCAAGCTGAGGACGCCAAAAATAATTTCGCGCTCGCAAAAACCGACTCCGACGGCGCCATTTCGTACTGGGCGGGTTTCGTGTGGGATCGCCCCGGCAAAATCACCAGCCAGGACGCGTGGAAAAAATATATCAGCGACTTCGCGCAAAGCGTGGCGTCGCCGATTGATGTCAGTGTGTCGGAGTAAATAGTGACAATGGTGGAGCGTATCGGATGTGTGTCGCTCACCGTCTCCTTGTCCGCGAATTCATCCCGGAATACCGTGCTGGACCGAAGCCGCATCTGCGCCCGTGCGAGGGACACATCTGTTTTGAACCACATCAACTTGAGGTCAGGTTCTCTCTCCAACGCCCTTTGGTTCCTCGCACGCAAAAAAGGTGGATTGCACGAAATTAGCCACAGGAAGATGATGCACAAACGCGAAACAAAGTCCGAGGTTAACCTTCGCAGCAGCCCAAAAAACAGGTCCGATGAAAACCCAGCACTGCATTACCAAGTCTCTGATATTCCTAGTATTGGCACCGCTCTCAGCTTTTGCCCAGAGCACAGCTTTTACTTACCAGGGCCGCCTCAACGACGGGATGAACCCCGCCAGTGGAATCTACGATTTGCGATTCACGATTTACGATTCCACCAACAGCCCCGGCAATATCATTGCGGGGCCGCTCGTCAACACAGCGACCAAAGTCAGCAATGGGTTTTTCTGCGTGACGCTGGATTTTGGCACCGGCGTATTCACCGGCGTTCCCCGCTGGCTGAACATTGCCGCTCGCACGAACGGTTCCGCAAGTTTCACCACGCTCTCGCCTCGCCAAGAACTAACGTCCACGCCCTACGCCATCCTCGCGTCGGGGGTGGATGCGGGCGGCATCACAGCAAGCATGCTGGCGAGCGGCGCGGTTACCACCGACAAGATCGCAGCGGGTGCTGTCAAGGGATCCCAAATTGACGATGGCGGCAGCGCGGCCTACCTGGGGCTGCAGAGCACTTTGGAAGCTATCGGCGGGGATGCTTCCATCTCCTTTGCCGGTCTGGCTCCCGTCACCGCGACGAATGGCGCACCCCCCGCGCTCACTTTGGCCATCAACGGCGCGAACTTCGGGACGGTCATGGGGTTTTCAGGGAGCGAGGGAATTTCCCGCCCTTATTCGTACGTCGTGCAAGTGCGAGACACTGGCGCAGCGGTGAATCCGGATTCCGAAATCGGCCTCTCAGCCAGCCTGAACTTCACGCGCAACGGTCGCACCACCAGCTTCGGCGGAATTATCACCGCCTGCGCATTATCAGCCGCAACTGGAACCAGCCTGCTTTACACGGTGCGAATAGATTCTCCGCTGGCTTTGATGGCGCTCACGACCGATTACCGAGTCAATCAGGGGCTAACCGCGCCGAATGAGGCTTCGACGTTGTATCAGACGGTGACGTCAAACAACGCGACCCTCAGTTTAATGTCAAGCTATACGCCGCACGAAAACCTTATCCAATATGCCGAGACGGATTTGAATTTCTTCAGCCGGCTACTGGAGTACGAAGGTGTCTTCTATTTCTTTAACCAGGCGGCGAATCCCCCGGGCCTGATCCTTGGAGACAGTTCTTCCGCTTACCTCGCTGCTCCCAACTCGCCCTTCGCTTACGTTGGCGACACGGCAAGCAACACTCCAGCCGGCGGAGAATTCATTCGCACTTTTCAAAAAGCCATTCATCAATCCTCGCTTAAATCCTCGGTCTATGCCTACAACTTTCAGACCCCGTCCACATCATTGCCGGGGTCAAGTTCCGCCGCCGAGGGTGTCGGTGAACTCTATGAATTCGGCACACCAGTCAAGACCGCGGCTTACGACAGATCGGTGGCGCAGTGGCGCCTGGAACGGCAAACGGTGGAACGCCAGACGATCGCCGGTTCCGGAACGGCGCCGGATTTGCGGGCTGGTTACTCCTTCACGCTTACCGATCAAACCGGCGCGGGATTGTCGGGTTCTTACGTGGTCACAGAGGTTCACCACGCGGGATTTGTGCGGGTGACCAACGGGGTAAGCACACTGTTTTATGGCAACCAATTCAAAGTGGTCCCCGCCTCTCTGCCTTACCGTCCGGCGCTGCAAACTCCCAAGCCGCAAGCCCAGCCTTGCACGGCGGTGGTTACTGGCCCTGCGGGTCAGGAAATTTCTGTGGACCAAGACGGCCGGGTAAAGGTGCAGTTCCACTGGGACCGCTACGGTGTCAAGGACCTGAATTCAAGCGCGTGGCTGCGGATCACGAGTCCAATGGCCAGCTCCCACTCCCGCGGGATGCTGTTCTTGCCTCGCATCGGAGACGAAGTACTGGTTTCTTTCGTCCAGGGAGATCCTGATCAACCACTGGTCACCGGCAGCCTCTACAATTCCCAGAATTTCCCCCCTTTCGCGCTGCCGGCCGGCCGAGCCGTTTCCACCATCCGAACCACCGGCACGCCCGCCCAGCCCAACCAAATCAATGAAATCAAGTTTGACGATACAGCCGGAACCCAGATTCTCAGCTTCCAGGCAGCCAAGGATCTGATTATGAGTGCGGCCAATAACCTTTATCTCACAGCCTCGAACAGTCTGGCGGTCCAAGCCAAAGGCGGCGTGAACCTCGTCACCGGCGGCGCCGGAATGTCCTTGGACGGCCCGCTGACCGCCTCGGGATTCAACGGTGACGGGAGTGGATTGACCGGTCTCAACGCCAGTCAACTGACAAGCGGCACAGTGCCGCTGGCACAACTGTCGGGTGCCGTGGTCACAAACAATGCTGCCGGCGTGAGCCTCACTGGCACGTTCAACGGTGCGATGCGGCTGAACGACAACACCATCTGGTTCCGTGGCGGTAGCGATAAGTTTCATGGATTAGGCTGGTTCAGCACCGGCAGCTTCGCCGGTGCCAATCCGGACGGCCCGGTGCTTTTCGGCGCTGCCGGCGGCGGCTTGGGTTACACCGGCAACGGCACTAATCTCGTTTTGGCATGGAACAACAGCAGTGGCGGTGATGTGTTCCTTGATCCCAACAGCCTCAACGGCGGGAGCTTGCTGCCGGGCCTGACTTTTGGCCCGAACAGTGGCGAGGGCATTTCCTCCAAACGGACTGTTGGGACCGGACAATTCGGCGTGGATTTCTACTCCGCCAGCGCCCTGCGCATGCGAATCAGCAACACTGGCAATGTGGGAATCGCCAACAGCAATCCAACGAATCTGCTCGTGGTGGCCAGCGCCCGCTGTGACGGCACCACTTGGATCAATGCCTCGGATCGCACTTTGAAACAGGATTTTGCATTGGTGGATCCCCAAACGGTGCTGGCCAAAGTGGCCGCGCTACCGGTGCAGACCTGGAGTTACAAAACGCAGCCTGGACAGAGGCACCTTGGCCCAGTTGCCCAGGATTTTCATGCCGCCTTCAACCTTGGAGCCGATGACACAAGCATCGCCACGGTGGATGAGGGCGGGGTGGCACTGGCAGCCATTCAGGGGCTAAACCAAAAGCTGGAAGAAACCCGCACCGAGAACGCTGAGTTGAAACAGCAACTGAAGGAACTCAAAGAGTTGGTTCTAAAACTGTCCGGTAATCAAAAAGGAATAGTAAAATGAGAACACGAATTCTCATCTTCAGCCCTTTGGATTCCGGCCTATGCCCTCGGGTGACAGCCCAAAGTTACCATGCAGCAAAACAGCAATCTCGGCACGACGAACTGGGTGACCAGCACCGACTCTGAAGATCCCTGTCAGCCCGGAATCGGAAGTTCGAAATCCGAATCCCGAAAGAAATCCGAATCCCGAGCCCCGAAAGATCGCCGTCCCGAACCATTGGTTTGAGGTATTTTGTCGTCCGGGAGGTAAAGCCGCTTTCGGTCTTCGAATTTCGGGATTCTTTCGGATTTCGAGATTAGGACTCGACCCGTGCCACTTGGCTATTTCCCGGCTCGAATAGGCATCAGGCCGAAGTGCAAGACCAACCAGACCGGCACGGCAAACAACGCAATCGCGGCCACGAAATTCCATTCCCAATGCAACACGCGCGCCTGGATGGGAAAAATGGTGATCATGAAATAATTGGCGAACCGCGTGTGCCCGAGGAACGCGCAATATTTCGGATAGCGCCGCCGGACTCCGCTGATGAAGGCGACCACGCCGAGCACGAGCACCAGGAAGGTGACGAAAAGATTCACCGGTGTCATGTTGCCCAATTCCAAACGCGCTTTCGTTCCGTGATGAATGAAGTAAGGGTAGAGCCATTGGGCGCTCGCCCAGACGAAACTGAACCCGGTTTGGATGGCCGTGCGAAAATTTGCTTTTGCGGATGTCATTTCGCCCAGCAGCAACGCGAAATAAAGCGGCACGATGCCCCAAATCAACGAGGGCACCGTAAACGGCGTGCGAATCAACAGCTCGAAGTCAGCCCAATATTGTTGCATCACGCGCGCGGGCTATTGCACCTTCTGCTTGATTTCGCCCACGAAATTCGTCACGGCGCTTTCGACTTTTTGCGCGCCTTCCTTCGTTCGGGCGGCGACGTTCGTGGCCAGGGTCGTCGTTTTGCCGGCGACATTCGTCGCAAACGCGGTCGCCTTCTGCACGCCTTCCTTGCCGGCATCGACCGCCTTTTGCGCTGTATCTTTGACGGCGTCCTTGGTCCTGGCAGCGGTGTCCTTGATGGCGTTGCCGGCTTTCTCCGCGGCGTTATTGGAATCTTCCGTCACTTTTTCAACGGGAGATTTTTTCTCGCAGCCGCCGGCCAACATGGCAATTAAAGCCACCGAAAAATATACGGCGCAACATTTCGCGGGCATCACTTTCATCGTTCCTTCATAACACGTTCGAAGCATCGAGCAAAGTCGGAAGCGGACCAAGTAACGGCCTGCTTGGTGGGGCGAGGCTACAGACGAGCTTCGCGAGCGCAGTTTCCGCGGGAACGCCGGCTCCCGCAGCTATTGGCCGCCGAACCGGGCGGGTTGTCCTGTACTGGCCAGCACGGCCTGCCACTCCGGACCATCGGGATCGACGCGCTTCTGCTGCGAGGCGAGCAACTCAATCGGCACATGGACAAAGCGATCATTGATCAACCCGATGACCAGGCCGGTTTTGCCGGCCAACCCGGCGTGCGCCGCATGGCGCGCCAGCAGGTCGCAAAGAATCGCGTCCTCCGAATCCGCGGCGCAACTGCGAATAAAATAACTCGGGTCCATATAACGAAAAACCGCCGGGATTTTCTCCGCGCGAAAATACGCCTCAATGCGTTCGCGAAGAAACGGCCCGATGTCCGCGAGCTTCGCGTTGCCGGAATCATCGCGCGCGGTCGCACCGCCCGCCGACAGCAATTCCTGCCCCGCGCCTTCCGCCACGACAATCACGGCGTGCGAACGCTTGAGAATTCTTTTTTTCAAGGCCGCCAGCAAGCCAGTCGGCCCGTCGAGCACAAACGGCACCTCGGGAATCAGACAGAAATTCACGTCCTGGCTCGCGATGGTAGCGCCCGTCGCAATAAACCCGGAATGGCGTCCCATCAGTTTCACAATCGAAATCCCATTTTCGACACTGTGCGCCTCGCGATGCGCGCGATCGATGATTGTGCAGGCTTGCTCCACCGCCGTGAAATACCCGAACGTGCGCGACACAAACGCGACGTCGTTATCAATCGTTTTCGGGATGCCGACCACCGCGAGCGGATGTCCGCGCCGTTGCGCCTCGAGGAACAATTCGCGTCCGCCCCGCTGGGTGCCATCGCCGCCGATGGTAAACAGCATATCGACACCGCGACGCACCAGGTTGTCCACCGCGACCGCGGAATCCACCGGACCGCGCGAGGTGTTCAACATCGTGCCGCCGGTCTTGTGAATGTCCTCCACGATTTCCGCGGTTAATGGGATCGGCTCCTTTCCGCGCGCCGGATCCAGTCCGCGATAGCCGTCACGAAAACCCAGGACTTCCTTCACGCCGTAGCCATGGTGAAGCTGCAGGAACAGAGAGCGGATGACGTGATTGAGCCCCGGACAAAGGCCGCCGCAGGTGACAATGCCCGCGCGGGTTTTCGCCGGATCGAAAAACAATTTCTTTCGCGGACCGGCCTGCTCGAAAAGCAATGGTGACACCGGCGGCTGCCCGTTGCGCCATTCGATTTCCGCCGGGATCAAAACGCCGTCCGCAGCGCAGTGATCGAGCGGCGAGGCGAACCGGCAATCGCCGAGATTGATGATGGAGGTGTGTGGCATTTCCGTGGCGGCTTGGATTCGTCGCCGGAATCACTGTAGAGACGCTCACGGGATTTGCAATCTGCGGATGTTGTTCCGCCAATAACAACGCCGGTGTAGCGCGTTCGCGCTCGTCAGACGAGTATCACTTCGCCATCATCTTTCCCTCGCGCAACTCCCGCACGAGTTCCCTGGCGTGATAGATTTTATCGAGGCCTTCGAGGATCGCGGCGGAATCCACCGAAGTGGCGCGGGCCTGCTGGTCTTCGTAGGCATAATCCAAAGGCAGGCTCTGCAAGTTGCCATCGAAAATAATCCCCACGAATTCGCCGGCGCGATTGACGACCGGACTGCCGGAATTGCCGCCGATGATGTCCGCTGTGCTCACGAAATTATACGGAGTTTTGAGGTCTAAATGTCCCCGCCCTTTTTCCCAACTCGCGGGCAAATCGAACGGCGGGCGTTCCTTCATCTCCTTCGCGCGCCCGTAAAGCCCGGCCAAGGTCGTGAACGCGGGAACCGGCTGCCGGTCTTCTTCGTAGCCCTTCACCGTGCCGAACGACAGCCGCAGCGTGCCGGTCGCATCCGGGTAACGCGAGCCGCCGGTGCCGAGCAACGCGTTCGCCGCGCGCGCGATGGCGCCATGCGCCTGCTGCTTGATCTCGTTCTGCTCATCGGCAACCTTGCGCAGCGCGCGCGCTTCGGGATCGACCAGGCGCGCCAGTTCAATCATCGGATCGTTCGCCGCGGCCACCGCGCTCGCGCCGCCGTCGTACAACTTTTTGCGAAAATCCACGTCGCGCACCTTGGTGCGGTTAATCAATTCCAACGCGCGTTCATGCGGCGATTTGCCGGCGAGAACTTTTTGCACCAGCGAATCGTCGCCGCCGATTTCAGTTGCGAGGAACGTCAACGAATCCGTGAGAGTCAGGATTTCCAAATCGGTGTAAATCGGCTGCGTGGAAAACAAATCGAGTTCGAGCGACACCCGATTGGCGTCGGAGAATTCGCGCAAACGTTCGCCGTTGGGTTTCGGTCGTTCTTCGCCCGCGCGGAGCAACGTTTTTGCGTAGCGAAAGCTCGCGGAATCGAATGCGTCCCCGCGTTCGAGCAACGAATACCGCATTGACTGCGCGGCGAGGGCTTTGGTCGCGGCGGCGATTTGATCGTAGGCGGCGAGCGCGGCGGAGAATTCCGGTTTGCCGGCGAGTTGCGCTTTGAAATCCGCTTCGGCCTTGAGTTTTTCGCCCATCAATTGCGGGTCGAGCAACCCGGCAAGGCGGCCATCGAGGGCTTTCCGGCTGTTTTGCACGCTGAAGAAATATTCCCGGGCGCGGCGGGCGTTTTCCTCGCTGCGCGCGCTCCAATTGCCGAGCAACACCTCCTCGCGTTTTAGCGATGCGAGCCGAAAGGGCAAAGCCAGGTCGCGTAGACTATCCAGTTCCGCCACGGTCAACAACCGGCTCGTGCCGCCCGGATGACCGGAAACAAAAACCAGTTCGCCATCGCGCGGGCCGGTGGTGGAAAATTTCAAAAAGTCCTTCGTCTTCGCGGGCCGGCCATTTTCGTACGCGCGAAAAATGCAGATGTCGAAATCGTAACGGGGAAATTCAAAATTATCCGGATCGCCGCCAAAAAAGGCAATCTGCTGTTCGGGCGCGAAGACGATGCGCACGTCGGTGTAGCGTTTGTAGCGGTATAAATGATACGTGCCGCCCTGCCACAGCGTGACCACGTCCGACCGCAGGCCGGTTTTATCGAGCGATTCCTTTTCGATGTCCGCGATGACGTTGCGGCGGGCGGCAAACGCGGCCGCGGCATCGGCATCTGCCGGGATCGCGGCGTTGACGCGCGCGGAAACGTCTTCGATCGATTGCAGCACGTTGATTTCGAGGTCCTGGCATTTCAATTCTTCCGCCGGCGTGCGCGCATAAAAACCGTCGCGCAAATAATTTTTCTCCCTGGTGCTGAGCTTCTGCAGGGAACCGCCGCCGACGTGATGATTGGAAATGAGCAGACCGTCTTCGCTGACGAAACTGCCGGACGCCCCGATGCGCACCGAGGATTTCTGCAAGTGCTCGAGCCAGGCGTCGGTGGGTTCGAACTGGTAACGCTCACGGAGAATCGGGCGCGGCGGGTGGTTGAACAGCCACATGCCTTCGTCGGCGCGGCTCGCAAAAATGAAACTCAGAACCAGTGCTGTAGCCAAGGAAAGTTTCATGGCGCGAACTTAATCGAAGTCAGCAGGAGCCGCGACTGGAAATTGGCGGAGGGAGGCGATTGGTGTGGGGGCGGCGCGGCAGCGCCGACCCCTGCCAGATTAACCGTTTCAATTGCCCTTCAGGCGAAAGAACTGATTGACGGAGAAAGGACCGTTGGTGACCGAATACCGGTTGGCAACAATTACGGGCGTCCCCGGCACGTTTGCCCAGTTGTTTAAAGCGAGATTTGTCGCGGACTGGAGGGTGAAACCGCCGTAGTAGAACGGCCAGGTGACGATTGAGTTCGAGGCGATCGTCTGAATAGTGAGGGTCGGACTTCCCAACTCAAAGGCCCCGATGTCGCTGCCATCGCCCCCAGCAGCATTCCCGACGGATGCGAAATCGAAAGGACGCGGCGCGCCGCGCTGATCGGTCAATAAACCGTTACTGCTGCCTTTATCAATCGCCGGGCTGCCAGGTTTCAAAGCGTGCGTGAAAGTCGGTCCACCGTTATCCTGGAGCGGACCGATGAGCGCGTTTGTCGGCGAAGCGAGCGAGCCCACCAAATCGTGATTCAAGTTATTGGTGAGACCGCTGGTGGGGACTCCCGCCGCGCCTCCGCTGCCAGGCGTGCTGTAATCCATTTTACCAATCAAATTGTAGCCGCTGGAGGTGAAATCCCCGATAACATCCGGGTGAGAGGCGGCGCTGTTTCCTGCGACAATGGTGCTGCCGATATTGTTGCTCGTTCCGATCACGGGGCTATAATTCAAAATACCCCCGCCTGTTCCGCTGGCGCTGACGGCCGTGTTGGAAACGATCGTGCAGTTGCGCAAGGTCACAGGTCCGGCATAGGTGTAAATGGCGCCGCCGTTGAGCGCCGCCTGGTTGCCGGAGAACGTGCAGTTGCGCGCGATCACGCTCCCGTTATTGGCCAGGCCACCGCCATTGTCGCCGCCGATATTCGCAACCACGGCGCAATTGTTCAAAGTGAGGACGCAGCCAAAATTGTTATAAATGCCGCCTCCACCGGCGCTGTTTCCGTTGGCAATCGTCAGCGAAGAGATGTTGACGGAGCTATTGCTGGTGACGCGGAAGACACGGCTGGCATTATTGCCGCTGATCTTGATAGGTGTGGTGGTCGGTCCCTGAATGTTCAATGGCTTTCCGATCACCAACTCACCGGAGGTGAGGGTAATCGTGCCGACCACGTTGGAGGCGAATGTGACAATCATGTTGGTTGCCGCAATCTGAATCGCGTTGCGGAGCGAGCCGCCACCGAAATCATTGTTGTTCACTACAATAATTTTCTCGTCGCCCGGATGAAACTCCACCGCACCGATATCGCCACGATCCCCCCCCGAGAGGAATCGAGGACACGGGATTGTTTGTGCAGGGGCGGACTTGCCCGCGTTGGTCCGTGAAAATGCCGCTGCTGTTCCCCTGATCAATCACCGGGCTTCCAAATTGCGGCGCCAGCGTTATTGTCGGTCCGCCATTATCTTGCGGAGGGCCAAGCAACGGATTGAGCGGGCTGTTCGTTGTCCCCAACTGATCGCCGAGTCCGTTCCAACCGGTGCTGTCATTGATGGCGCCCACTAAATTAAAGCCTGCGGAAGTGAACGCACCAAATGAATCGGGCCCCTGGTCCGCTAAGTTGCCGGCGATGATGGTATTGCGAATGATGGCGGTTCCGGAAGCCTGGTAGATTCCGCCGCCGGAACCCGACAGAGCGGAGTTTGCGGAAATCGTGCAGTTGGTCAGCGCCAGAACGCCACCTGCATTGTTGATTGCGCCACCCTGGAGAATGAACGAACTATTGCCAGAGAATGTGCAGTTGATCGCAGTAAATTGGCCGGTCATATAAACCGCGCCGCCGCCGGGAACACCCATACTGGAGTTGAAATAAAAAGTGCATTGGCTGGCGGTAACGGTGCCAATGGCGGCTATTCCACCGCCGGGTCCAAACTCATTTCGGTTGTTTGCAATAGCGCAATTGCTCAATGAGAGAGTCCCGGAGTCCTGGAGAATGGCAGCGCCCTTGACCCCTAAGTCCACCAGATGGCCGCCTTGAATCGTCAAACCCGAGATGCCGACTGCGGCATTGTTCGTCACGTGAAGAACTCGGTGCGGAGCGTTGCCGTTGATAGCCAGCAGGTTCGCACCCGGTCCTGTGATCGTGACATCTTTGCTGATGAGTAATTCCCCCAGGACGTTTGTGAGAGTAATGGTGCCGGTGACAACGTTTGAAAATACGATCGTGTTGCCGCCGCCCAGCGACTCGTTGAATTGAATGGCCTGGCGCAGCGTGCCGTTGCCGCTGTCAGCGTTGTTGGCGACGACGATGTCGATTGCCCGGGAGCGTTGCGGACAGATCGCGCTCAACGTGATGAGCACGCCAATCCAAAGATGATTGAACGGAAATGTCTTCCGGTTTTTCATGAGTGCTGTTCGTGGGTGACGAGCTGACCCTAACGAAAAAACGTCGCGATTGCGAACTTATTTCTCGCGAATCCGGCGGAAAGCCGCAACTGGAACCGCCTGAAGGCGGAACTACAAACTTTGACGAGTCCTAACTTTGCGGCGGGTCACCAATATGCGCCTTCCACGAAGCATACGCCGCGGCGTCGGCGAGCATGGAATCAATTGCGGCAACCAGCGGCTCGACGCGCCAACAACCGGAAAACACGGCGCGATCCGCGATGTTGCTGTCCAGCACGAACGTGGGCCGTTGCGTCACCTGCAGCGCGTGAAATCTCGCGGTGCTCGCGCGCACGCGTTTTTCAATTTCCGGCGAGCGCGCTTTCGCGACCAGACTGGTCTCATCCAATTTGCCAGCTTTGGCCGCGACGCCCGCGGAGACTTTCCAGTCCGCGACGCTTTTGCCTTCACGCATCGCGGCTTCCATCAGCGCCAGGCGCACGCGATCATCGGTGACACCGAAATCTTTCGCCGCTTCCGCCACGCAATTGGGCGCGAGATATTCATTCAACCCGGCTTCCAGCCATCCGGAATGCAGCATGAAGGGCGAGCGCGTGATGGTTCCGCTCCGGCGATAAAACCAATCCGCCTGCGCGCGCGATTTCGACATGCTGGATTCGTCGAGCAACGCGATTTGCCAGTCGAATTGCACCGGAGCATTCGCATAGCGACGCTTCAATTCCGCCCAGGCCGGCTCGGCCCAGTAACACCAGGAGGAAACGGTGTCGAGATAGTAGGTGATTTTGATGTTCACGATGAAATCGAAATAAACGCGATCCTCTCACTTGTCAAACGCCGCTGCAAACCCGTGATTTACGGGCCACCGCGCAGGCGAAAGAAATTATTCCCTTTTGGCGCCGCAATGGTAATGGAGTTTGAGCCGTTGGATTGCACAACCGTCCGCCCGCTGTCGGACCAGGCGACCGCTGGATTGAGATTCGTTTTTTCCTGCAGGACATTGTTTGTGCCTGCCCACCAGAGCACGACTTGTCCACCGCTGGAATATGCGTGGAACGGCTGCAAGCCTGGGCCGACGACGACTGTTAACTTCGGCCGCAAGGCTGACGTCCCCGATTCGCGCTGGTTGAAGGTCAGGTGATTTCCGTCCTCGCTTTTCAACAACAAACCGTAATTGGTGGTCACATGGCTGACCCACTCCTGCACCAGCGACGTGACATCCCACCCCACCGTTTGGCCATTGGTTGGCGAACTCGTTGAGATGGCATACGGCTGGCCGCCCACCCCGACAAAATCTCCGCCGCCGGTCGTCCACGGATGGGTCGAGTCGCGATTCGACCAGGTCACACTTCCCTCCGTCCAGGGCAACAAGACTCGATAGATTTCCATCGGCCGAAAGCCGATATTGTTGCCGAAGGATGTTCCCGCCGTTAGCGTCAGCGTTGCCGACTGCACGATTTGAGTCGGCGCGAGGGTAATCCCCGAAAGGTCAAATTGGATGAACGTGCGTTGCGTGTTGAGCCCGGAAGAATCGGTATAGCACGACAAAATATCCGCGGCAAAGTTCAGGTTTTGATAGCCGGAAAAATTGATGACCCGCGCGTCGGCGACCGGCTCCAGCGAATACGTGGTCGCCGCAGCCGTCGTCAAGCCAGCCAGCGCGGCCATCGTGGCAAAAAAAATCGCGCTCCATTTCATCATCGGGCAAGTGGTGAGCGCGACCATACGCCGGCCCGGGGCGTGGCGTCAATCGGACGTTTTACGGACGAAGCGCACGCACGGTTCTCTTGAGGAGCGCGGAGCAATGCTCCGCGTTCCGTTTACGCGCGCCGCTCTTTGATCGAGGCCAGAATCTCGGCGATCACTTCGCCTTTGGGCTTCGCGCCGACGTTGCCTTTGCCATGCAATCGCACGCTCACGTTGCCGGCGTCCATGTCACGGCCACCGATGACGAGCATGGTGTGCACTTTGGCCTGCTCGGCTTCCGCGATTTTGGCTTTGATGGGATTGTTGCCGAAATCAGTTTCGCAACGGACGAAGTTCCCGCGGAGTTCCTGCGCGATCGCCTTGGCGTAGTTCACCAGCGGCTCTTCCTCGCCGAGGGTCATGACGCGCACCTGCTCCGGCGCGAGCCAGAGCGGGAAATTGCCGGCGTAATGCTCGATCAAAAACCCGATGAACCGCTCGTGCGTGCCGAGCGGCGCGCGATGAATGCACAGCGGGGTTTTCTCGGTATTATCGCGATCGCGATAAGTAAGGCCGAACTTGGCCGGCACGGCGAAATCCACCTGGTTGGTCGCCAGCGTGAATTCGCGCCCGATCACGCTCCACACTTGAACGTCGATTTTCGGACCATAGAACGCCGCTTCGTTCGCTACCTCCACGTAGGGAATCTTCGATTCAATCAAAACTTTACGGACCAGATCTTCGGTCTCCTTCCACAGCTCGGGCTCGTTGACGAACTTTGCGTTGTCGCCGGTCAAGCGCGACGGGTCGTGCGTGCTGAATCGCATGACATATTTCTCGATGCCGAAAATCTTGAAATATTTCAGATACATTTCATTGACCGCGTTAAATTCGGCAGCGAATTGCTCCCGCGTGCAATAAATGTGGGCGTCATTCATGTTCAGCGAACGCACGCGCATGAGACCGAACAACTCACCCGATTGCTCGTAACGATAGCAAGTGCCGTATTCCGCGAGACGCAATGGAAGATCGCGATAGCTCTTGGGCTCAGCGGCGAAGATGCGATGGTGGTGCGGGCAATTCATCGCCTTGAGATAGTAACGCTCACCAAGTTTCTGAACCGTTTTATGAAGTTCCTTTGCTTTTACGTTTAAAGCTTCTGACTCCGTCTTGTTTCCTTGTTCTTCGAGCGTGGCTGACTCGTTGTAAATTTGTTCCATCTCGAGAAGAACGGCATCACGCCTTTTTCGAGCGTCTTCCTCCACAAGCTCCATCGGCGGAAACATCGAATCCGCATAAAGCACCGGCAGATGCCCGCTCGTCAGATACATCTTTTCCTTGGCGATGTGTGGAGTCTTCACCCGCACATATCCCGCGGCAAACTCCGTTTCCTTCGCCAGCTTTTCCAACTCTTCGACAATCGCAGTGCCCTTCGGTAGCCACAGCGGAAGGCCAGGCCCGACGTATTCGGTATCGATCGCGAACAAGCCCATCTCCGTGCCGATCTTGCGATGGTCGCGGCGCTTCGCCTCTTCGAGCATCTTGAAATACTCCTCCATCGCGGTCTTGTTCTTGAACGCGGTGCCATAAATGCGCTGGAGCTGTGGGTTCTTTTCGTCCCCCTTGTAATACGCGCTCGCCACGGTGGTGAGCTTATACGCGCCGATGTTGCCGGTGCGCATCACGTGCGGTCCGGCGCAGAGATCGACGAAATCGCCGTTCTTGAAATAGGTAATCTGCTCGCCCTCGGGAATCGCCTCGAGGTTGCCGAGCTTGAACTTGCTGGGGTTGCCCGGCCGCTCGGTCAATCCGCCCAAGCGCCCGCTCTCGGAATCCTTTATGGCCTGCTCGCGCGTGACGACGATTTTTTCGAAGACGTTGTTCGCCTTGATTTCCTTTTTCATCTCCTCCTCGATCTTCGGGAAGTCCTCGGGCGAGATGCGGTGCTTCAAGTCCACGTCGTAATAAAAGCCGTTTTCGACCGGCGGCCCAGCGGCGAATTGCGCATCCGGCCACAAGCGCAGGATGGCGGTGGCGAGGACATGGGCGCAGGAATGGCGGATGCGTTCCAACTCCGTCATCTTGGCGCGGTCGTCGAGAGTTTTACGTTCGGGATTCGGTGTCTGTTCTTCGGGCATAAATTTTAACGCAGAGGCGCAAAGTTACAAAGACGCAAAGGACTTCCGAAAAGCGCTCTCCTTATTTCTTCGCGCCTTTGCCTCTTTGCGTCTTTGCGTTGAATTTGCATGGGTAAATAAAAACGCCTCGAACGATGAGTGCGAGGCGTCGGCGTCCATCCCTATTCGGGAAGGACGCTAAATCGTTGTCGTTGCATTGAGACCAACCAACATGCCGGAACAGTAGCGAAAACGCGGCGGATTGGCAAATTGCAATTTTGAACACGATATGGAGGCCACAGATGGCCACAGATGAAACACAGATGGGGGCGGATAAAAATGAGTTTCAAGGGAGGGCAAGACGTCTTTTATCTGTGTTTCATCTGTGGCCATCTGTGGCCAAAAAGTTGCATTGCATTAAGTAAACAACTCGTTACTCTTGCTCCGGAGCTGCAAATCCATGACCGCGCCCGCAAAACATACCGAAGCCCGACGCCTTAAAGTGCTCTGGCAATATGAGATTCTCGACACCGTGCCGGAAGAGGTGTTTGACGACCTCACGGAACTGGCCGCGCGCATCTGCGAAGCGCCGATTGCGCTGATTTCCCTCATCGATGAAGACCGGCAATGGTTCAAGGCGAAGGTCGGCGTGACCGTCAAGGAAACTTCCCGCGATATTTCGTTCTGTGCGCACGCGATCAAGCAGCAAGGATTGTTCATCATTCCGGACGCGACGCAGGACCTGCGTTTCGCGAACAATCCGCTGGTGACTTCCGATCCGAAGATTCGTTTTTACGCGGGCGCCCCGTTGATTACTCCGGACGGCTATGCGCTGGGGACGCTGTGCGTGATTGACAAGGTGCCGCGCGAATTGCGCTCCGAGCAGCAGCAGGCTTTGCGCGTGCTCGCGCGTCACGTGATGATGCAACTCGAACTGCGGCGTCATGCCAAGGATTTGAATGAGGCGCACAAAGCGCGCGAAGCCACCCGGGAAGAACTGGACCAGGTCCAGGCTGAAAACGCGAAACTCAAACGCGAGCTGGTGACTTTGAAGAACGGCAAGTCACGGCAAACAGTCTCGAAAAAGCCGAAAACCGCCAAGAAGCGCTAAAGGTAGGGCACGTCACTCCGTGCGCGCCGAAAAGAGTACACAGAAGGGAACGAAGGACACAAAGAATTTGGAGTCCACCTGACGTCCCCCCGATTTGACGGACACGACGTCGAACTAGAAAGCGATATACGTGCCTGTGG
>Ga0265338_10005094_pt1 | contig 17342 bp, 20 predicted proteins | sample 42126metaG_FD_193579 | JGI IMG/M metagenome (GOLD analysis project Ga0265338, IMG submission 193579) | Rhizosphere microbial communities from Carex aquatilis grown in University of Washington, Seatle, WA, United States - 4-21-26 metaG | ecosystem: Host-associated > Plants > Roots > Rhizosphere... | reverse complement strand
GTGCGTGGCGACGACGACGGTGGTGCCGCGGCGACCCGCCAGGCCGGCGAGCAGCTCGATCACGTCGGCGCCCGTCTTCGAGTCGAGGTTCCCGGTCGGTTCGTCGGCGAGGATCACGCGCGGCTCATTCCCGAGCGCTCGCGCGATCGCGACGCGCTGCTGCTCGCCGCCGGAGAGATGGGAGGGGAGATGGTCTGCGCGCGCGGCGAGCCCGACCTCGTCGAGGAGGCTCTCAGCACGCGCGCGCAGCTCCGGTCCGCGCAGACCGCCCGGGGCCAGCACTACCTCGACGTTCTCGAGCGCGGAAAGCGTCGGGATCAGGTTGAACTGCTGGAAGACGAAGCCGAACGCGCGCAGGCGGAGATGGGCGAGCTCGTCGTCCTTGAGCGCGACGAGGTCGCGGCCCTCGAACGCGATCGTTCCTTCGGACGGCCGGTCGAGCGCGCCGAGCAGCTGGAGGAGCGTCGTCTTGCCCGAGCCGCTCGGCCCCTCGATTGCGACAAGCTCGCCGGCGCCGATCTCGAGGTCGACGCCGTCGACCGCGTTGACCGTCGTGTCGCCGCGCCGGAAGCGCTTCGCGACGCCGCGCAGCTCGAACAGCGCCTCGCTCATTCGACCCTCCGCAGCGCGTCGGCCGGGCGGAGGCGCGCGGCGCGCAGGCCGCCGGCCGCGCCCGCGAGCAGGCCGCCGAGGATCGCGAGCAGGACGCCGAGCAGGACGAGTCCGAGCGTGAGCGGCGCGTGGAGCGAGATCGTGTCGCTCGCTGTGCGCAAGGACGCGTTGCCGAGCCCGAGGAAGTCGCTCGAGCTGCCGCCCGTGGTTGAGCTCGCCTGCAGGGTCGGGCCGAAGGCGTCGAAGAGCGCGGCCGCGGCGACGCCGAGGCCGAGGCCGGCGATCCCGCCGACGATCCCCTGGGCGAGCGACTCGCCGACGATCTGGCGGATCACGAGCCGTTGCGTCCAGCCCACGGCCTTCAGGGTTCCGAGCTCGCGGACGCGCTTGCCGATCGAGGAGAGCGTCAGCAGCGCAGCGAGCATGAACGCGGCGGCGGCGACGACGATCTCGAGCACGAGCCCGAGGTTGTGCGAGAGGTTCGAGGCGTCGACGAGCGAGCCCGAGATCTTGTCGGCGACGTCGGCCGCGCTCGCGACCGAGGCATCGCTGCCGAGCTTGCTCTGGATCTCCTTCTTCACGCTGCCGACGGAGCTGCTCTTGTCGGCGCGGATGAGCACGACGTTCGCGAGGCCCTTCTGGCCGGCGAGCGTCTGCAGCTGCTGCAGCGGCAGGTAGACGTCCGCGGTCTGCCCGCCGAGCGGTGGCGAGACCAGCCCGACGACCGTGAACGACTTGCCGTTGAGGACGAGCGTCGAGCCGACCTTGAGCTTCTGCCTGCTCGCGTAGCCGGTCGCGATGAGAGCTTCCTGGCCGCCGGCCTTCAAGAAGTAGCGGCCGGAGACGACCTGCTGCGTCGTGACGAGGCCGATGTTCGGCTGGGTCTGGTCGACGCCACCGATCGTGTACGGGGTCGTCTTGATGTTGGTCTGCGGCGGGTCGAGCACCTGCTTGAGCGTCTGCTGGGGAGTCGTGAAGCTCGTGCGGAACTGCTGGAAGCGTTTCGGCAGGCACTTGGCGAACGCGCCCCCGCCGGGACCCGTGCGGAAGCCGCCGCGTCCGGAGCTCCCGCTGCCGCCGCCTTGGAAGCCGCCGCTTCCGCCCGAGCCCGGGCCGCTCTGGGCCCCGGGCGAGGGGATGGTGATGCCGTTCTTCTGCAGGCACGCTTGCAGTGCCTGCTGCTCGGCAGCCGTCATCGGCGTGATCCGGCGCCGGATCTGGAAGGTCTGGCCGCCGGTCTTCAGCTTCGCGACGATCTTGGGAACGGTGCCCTCCTGGTGCTCGGCGACGAGGACGAGCCCCTGGGCCACTGCCGAGACGCCGGCGAGCTGCTCGATGTTCCGCGCCTGGCTGGCCGGGAAGGTGAGCTGCGTCCCCGGCAGGAAGAAGTCGTGGACGAAGTGCGTTCCGGGCTTGCCGAGCTTCGAGAGGTCGGTGATCACGGACTGGTTCGCCTGGATCAGGTCGCGGTTGGCGCCGCCACCGAAGCCGGAATTGTCGGTCTGGGCGTTCCGCGTGATGGTCAGGTCGGTGCCGATGCTGGAGAGCGGATTCAGTGCCGTCTTCTGCGCGTGGTCGAGCCCGTTCGAAAGGCCGGAGATGACGATCACGAGCCCGACGCCGAGCGCCAGCCCCAGGACGGTCAGGATTGTGCGTGCCCGCCGCCGGAGAAGCTCGTGCTGCACGTAGCGGAGGTAGAACACGAGACTCATTAGGCCACCCTCGTGTGAGGGTGGCCTAAGAACTCGTGAGGGTGGCCTAAGAAGTCGCTAAGAGCAGCTGGTCGCCCAGGCGCACACGTCGAAGCCGTCGTGCGTCGTGGTCGGCGCCGACGGGGTGCCGATCACGACGCCATTGGCGTCGATCAGGTCGACCTCCTGGGACGAATCGAGATTCGCGTTCTGGCCGTTCGCGGAAGGAGGTTCCCGGCGTGTCGCGTCGAAAACCCATGCTCGTTCGGTCCGATACAAACCCAAACGGGAGAGGTGCGATGAACGTTGGACTGAGGGCTTTGCTGCTGCTCGCGGCGTTGGTCATCTTTGTCATCGCGATCTTCGTCTCGGTCGCCAACGAGATGGACTGGATCGCCGCAGGTCTCGCCTGCTCGGCCGCCGCGGTGGTCGTGCGGGAGATGGGCTGGGATCGCACGATGGGTGCCAAGCGCCCGTAGCGCGCCGACCGCATCGAGCAAGAATGGAAAAGCCCCGCATCTGCGGGGCTTTTCGTTAGCAGGCCTGTAAGCCGGATTCTGTCGAGGGTGACCATCCATCTTGGCGGCTACCCGGCTCCTCGGCGGGCCGCCTCGGCGGAGCCTGTTCGCCTTGCACCGGACGGGGTTTGGCGAGCCGGCCCTGTCGCCAGGGCCGCTGGTGAGCTCTTACCTCACCGTTTCACCCTTACCGGCTGCGTCTCCGGAGAATCGCAGCCGGCGGTCTGTTTTCTGTGCCACTTTCCGTCGGCTTTCGCCGCCTCCCTCTCGGGAGCGTCCTGCCCTGCGGTGTCCGGACTTTCCTCGAGCCTTGCGGCCCGCGGTCACCCGGCCTGCACGGGAATCGTAGCCTCGCCTTCGTGTGTCCGCTCTTCCGCGAGCCTGGATCCGCACTCCGGGCAGAAGACGGCGCCGCCCTGCATCCGCATCACGAACTCGCCGCAGACGAGGCACTCGAGCGAGGCCCCGCGCAGCAGTGCGAGCAGCTCCTGCTCGAGCGTGCGCTGGAACGGGGCGACGCTGCTCATCCCCGCTCCCGGCGCCGGCAAAGCCGGCACCTCCGCTCTTTGATGAGCTCCGTCGAGCCTACGCTCATGTCAGCCCAGCTCCCTGAAGACGCCGACCACCTTGCCCAGGATCTGGACGTGGCTGGCGTAGATCGGCTCGAGCGCGGCGTTCTCCGGCTGGAGCCGGATGCGCCCGTTCTCGCGGTAGAAGGTCTTGACGGTCGCCTCGTCCGCGGACTCGTCGTCGCCGGCGAGCGCGACCACGATCTCGCCGTCGCGCGCGTCCTGCGCCCGACGCACGACGACGAGGTCGCCCTCGAGGATCCCCGCCTCGATCATCGAGTCGCCCTTGACGCGCAGGAGGAAGTCGCCGCGGAGCGTCTCCGGAACGGCGATCGAGTCCTCGACGTTCTGCTCCGCGAGCAGCGGCCCGCCGGCCGCGATCTGGCCGAGCAGCGGCAGCTTCGGCAGCTCCGCCGTCGCCGGGGCGGTCTTCTCCCGGCCCAGGAGCTCGAGGGCGCGTGGCTTCGTCGGGTCGCGCCGCAGCAGGCCTGCGCGCTCGAGGTTGGCGAGGTGTGCGTGGACGGTGGACGGCGACGCCAGCCCGACCGCTTCGCCGATCTCGCGGACGGTCGGCGGGTAGCCGTGCCGGTCGACGTACTCGACGAGGTAGCTCCAGATCTCGCGCTGGCGGCCGGTCAGCTCGGATGTCGTCTCCATCTCACTCTCCAGGGGTCGCGAACAGAGGTCGAACGTGTGTTCGGGATCAGAGTAGAGACTCCTCCGGACGGCGTCAAACGCCGTCAGTGCCCGAAGATGCTGAGTGCGCCCTGGACGAACGGCGTGCTCGAGACGGACACCTGTCCCGAGAACGGGTAGTCCAGCACGAGCGCGACCAGCAGGTTGAAGCCCAGGAGCACGGCGACGGAGATGACCATCGCCTGGTGCAGCCGCGCGTTGCCCACGCCGAACAGGAACGTGAAGCCGAGCAGGAGCAGCGCGCCGCCGACCAGCAGCACCTCGAAGGTCGAGGGGATTCCTTGCTCCGCGTCATTGAGTCGTTCGCGCCGCGCGTCTACGAGGTCGTTCACGCGCCCGACCACCTCCGAGTAGAACGCCTGCTGGCTCGTCGTCTTCGGCTCGTAGGCCTGGAGCGTCGTGTAGAAGGCCGAGAGCTCCTGCCAGGCGCGATCGCTCTCTCTGCCGTCGCGGAGCGAACGCCACTCCTCGTTCCTGACCGTGCCGATGTACTGGCCGACCTCGAGCTTGATCTTCGCGGCGACGGGCGGCGCGAGCCCGCGCGTATCCCGGTAGATCGTCGAGAGCGCGCTCGCCTCGGTGCGTATGTCGCCGCTCGTCTTCTTGTAGTCCTCGTAGAGCGAGACGATCACGAAGGCGAGCACGATCCCGTAGATGGCGGCGAGCACGCCGAGCATGACGCCGGCCACGTCGTTGCTCTCGCCCTTACGGATCTCCGGGACGAGCCGCTGGAACACCACGAGCCCGGCGAGCGCGAGCACGACGAAGCCGCCGATGACGATGACACCGAGCTCCCAGGTGGAGAACGTGTTGAGCAGCCAGCGATTCACGCCGGCGGATCATCCGCTAGGTCATCGGGACTTGCAAGAGCAGCCTCGGCGCGATGCGCTCGAGGACCTCGTCCAGGCTCGCGCCCGTGGCGGTGATGCCATGGTTGCGCAGGCCGATGATCGCGTGCGCGGGATCGGGCTCGGCGGCGAGCAGGTCGGCGACGTTCTGCGCCAGTTCCTCCGTCCCGCAGGGGTAGTTCACCTCGGTTGCGACGACCCCGTCGACCCACGCGTGCACGTGCAGGATCGCGTCGACGTCGGGATGGTCGCGGTAGATCTTCCAGTGCTCGATTGCGTCGACCGAGACGCGGCGCGGCTCGACTCCCGGCGGGACGCTGAGGATCATGCGCATGTTCTCCGCGTCGTAGCCGGACACGAGCAGGATGTCGCGGCCCGGCGTCTCGAGCTTGGACTTGTCGACGCCGCTGGCGCTCATCCAGAACCGCGTCTCGTCCTTGCGGGCGGAGAGGTTCCCGTACGAGAGGCCGCCAAGCCCGTAGAGGCGCTTGATGTGGCGGAGGTCGTGCTCGTCGACGAGCTCCTCCACCGGGAACGGTGCGGGGAGGAGGCCGAGCTCGTCGAGCGCGCGGCCGGCAGTCGCGATCGACGCCGTGATCTCGTCGCCGCCCCACAGCTCCGGCTCGAGGTCGGGGCGGAACTCGTTCTCGATCACGAGCCGCGAGCGGGCCAGCGGCGTGAGGCGCGCGACGACGGCCTCGGCCATTCCCGGCGTCTCCGGGACGAGGTAGCTGCCGCGCTCCAGCGTCGTGAACCAGACGCCGTCGCCGGGGACATACGTGAGGGAGACGTTCGCGAGCGCGCGCACGAGGATCGGGTAGCCCTCGCGCAGCGGGTCCGGCGGCGCCTGCTCGACCACGTGGAGCGCCGCGACGTAGGTTCCCCGCGAGCGGCGCCGGAACGGGCGCGGGCGTTCGCGGTCGACGACGTTGAGGACGAGCTCGGGCGGGTTCTCGTCCGAGGCGGGGACGAATCCGGCGCGCTCGAGCTCTGCGCGCAGTTTCTCCACGAGCGGGGCGAGCGCAGGCGACGGCTCTCCGGCGACGATGTAGGCCATGGTCCGAGGCTAGGGCACCGGACGCGCAGCGAGATCCGGATTAGCCCGCAGCGGTGCACGAAAAAGCCCGGAGCGAGTCCGGGCTTCAGTGCATGCGCTGGAGAGGACTTGAACCTCCACGGCCTACGCGGCCACTAGGCCCTCAACCTAGCGCGTCTACCAATTCCGCCACCAGCGCGAGAGCCTGCGCAGTGTAGCGCCGGAACAGCGACGCTTCGGCGGCCCGCCTCCCACCTCAGTGCAGGAAGTGGAAGAGCGCGATGCTGTTCGCGAAGAAGAGCACCGCCAGCGCGACCGTCGCCCGCGTGAGGTTCCGCTCGACGATGTGCGTTCCACCCTGCGAGGCCGGCGTGAAGCCCATCCCGCCCATACCTGCGTCGCGGCCGCTGTGCATGAGGATCAGCGACGTCAGGGCGACGACGATCAGCACCTGGGTGACGGCGAGGAACTGGAGCACGGCCGCAGGGTAGCGGACTAGCTCGCAGCGACCTTGACGATCGCCTCGAGCAGCTCGGAGGCGATCCGGTCCTTCGTCACGTAGCCCGCTGCGCCGGCCTCTCGCGCACGGTCGACGTCGGCGCGGGCGTTCGAGCCGCTCAGGATCAGGACACACGCCTCCGAAGAGGAGCGGATCTCGCGCGTGGCCTCGAAGCCGTCGAGCAGCGGCATGCTCACGTCCATCAACACGACGTCGGGCGCGAGCTTCTCGACCAGCTCGACCGCCTCGCGACCGTCGCCGGCGAGACCGACGACCTTGATCCGCCGGTCGCCGGAGAGGATCGCCTCGAGCGCCTCCGCGAACAGGCGATGGTCGTCGGCGATCAGCACCCGAATGGAGGAAGCGCGACCCGGCACCTCCTCCATCCTGCCCGCTAACGTCGTCTCGTGGAAGAGGCGCGGGAGCGGATCCAGCACCTCCTCGTCACGGGAGACAACCGCTTGAAGCAGGGCGTCGACCCGGCGAAGGTACGCGAGAGCTGGGAGCAGGCGCTCGAGGTCGCACGCGAGGCCGGGCTCGAGGAGCAGGTCCGCCCGCTCGTCGAGATCAGGCTTGCCGACCTGCCGCCCGAGTGAGCAGCGCCTCGATCCGCTCCGCCTGACGGCGCACGTCGTGCGCCGCGCTCGCCTCGCGGGCGGCATCGTTCGGGCGCGGGAAGGCGGCGGCCTCGCGCAGAGCGCGGGCGATGTCCGCGACGTCGAGTGGGTCGACGAGCACGCCGGCCTCGGGCGGGACGAACTCCGGCGGGCCGCCGACGCGCGTCGCGACGACCGTCCGTCCACAGGCCATCGCCTCGAGCAGCGCCTGGCCAAGCGGCTCGAGCAGGCTCGGTTGCGCGAGCACGTGGCTCGCCGCGAGCAGGCGCGGAATCTCGTCGTGCGGGACGCGGCCGAGCAGCTCGACGCCGGGCCGTCCCTCCAGTTGCGCGCGTGCGGGGCCGTCGCCCGCGAAGGTCAGCGTCCCGTCGCCGAGGGTGGAGAACGCGTCCGCGAGACGGACGACGTTCTTGCGCTCGTCGAGCGTGCCGAGGCAGAGGAAGCGCGGCGGGCCGTCCGGCGGCGGCGTCACGGCGAAGCGCTCCCGGTCGACGCCCATCGAGATCACCTCGGTCTTGCCGCGCGCCTCCGGCACGCGGAGCTCCAGCTCGCGCCGCAGGTGGTTGGAGACGCAGACGACCGCGGACGCGCGCCGCACGACGAATCGCGTCGCGGCCGCGACCCCGGGAATCGCGCCGACGTTGCGCACGTCGCGCCCGTGTGCGGTGACGACGAGCGGCGCCCGTCCGGCGAGCGCCGCGACGAGCCCGGCGGGGACGAGGAAGTGCGCGTAGACGACGTCGGGCCGGCGAGCCGCGAGCGTGCGCCGGGCGAGCGTCAGGTAGCGGAGCTTGCCGCCGGCGCGCGTGTCGAGTACCGCGCGCTCGATCTCGTGCCCGCGCTCCGCGAGCGCGCGCTCCATCTGCGCGACGAAGACGCCGAGGTCGGGCGCGTTCGGCCCGGGGTACATCTGGGAGACGAGCAAGATCCGCATTCGGGGCAGCGTACGATGCCGGGCGGTGGCGGTCGTCGAGGTGGCGGGGTTGGAGAAGGTCTTTCGCGTGCCCGAGCGCGAGGCCGGGCTCCGCGCTGCCGCGCGCGGGCTGGTGAAACGCCACTGGCGTGAGGTGCGCGCGGTCGACGGGATCTCGATCGAGATCGAGGCCGGCGAGATCGTCGGCTTCCTCGGCCCGAACGGCGCCGGCAAGACGACGACGCTGAAGATGCTCTCCGGCCTGCTCTATCCCACCGGCGGCGAGGCCCGCGTGCTCGGCCACGTTCCCTCGAAGCGCGAACGCGACTACCTGCGCCGGATGACGCTCGTGATGGGCAACCGCAACCAGCTGCAGTGGGACCTGCCTGCGCTCGACTCCTTCGAGCTGAACCGCGCCATCTACCGGCTGCCGCGGGAGGACTTCGTGCGCACGCGCGACGAGCTGATCGAGCTGCTCGACATCGGCGACCTCGTCCGCAAGCCGGTGCGGCAGCTCTCGCTCGGCGAGCGGATGAAGGTCGAGGTCGTCGGCTCGCTGCTCCACCTGCCGCAGGTGCTCTTCCTCGACGAGCCGACGATCGGGCTCGACGTGACGATGCAGAAGCGGATCCGCTCCTTCATCGCCGAGTACAACGCCCGCTACGACGCCACCGTCCTCCTGACGAGCCACTACATGGCGGACGTCGAGGCGCTCTGCAAGCGCGTGATCGTCATCCACCACGGCCGGATCCTCTTCGACGGGCAACTCGAAGCGTTGACCGAGCGCTTCGCCCCGCACAAGACGATCCAGGCCGTGCTCGCCGACGGCGAGACGATCAGGCTTGACGTGCCGAAGAACGAGACCTCGGCGGCGACGGCGAAGCTGCTCGCGGAGCACGAGGTGCTCGACCTGACCGTGGAGGATCCGCCGATCGAGGACGTGATCGAGCAGGTGTTCGCGGCCGAGGCAAGCACGTGACGGAGATCTCCGCCGGACGGTTCGAGCGCCGCGAGTCGGGGCTGCGCTCGATGCTCGACTTCTACGGCACGACGATGCGGACGCAGATCCAGACGCAGTTCCAGTACCGCGTCGCGATGTACATGTACACGGTCGGGATGGTCGCCGAGCCGACCATCTACCTCGTCGTCTGGCGGACGATCGCCAACACGCACGGCGGCGCGGTCGACGGCGTCACGGCTACGCAGTTCGCCGCGTACTACATCGTCTGGACGTTCGTCCGCGTGATGAACATCGTCTTCACGCCGTACGGCTGGGAGTACCGGATCCGCGAAGGCCAGCTCTCCGGGCAGTTGCTGCGGCCGCTGCACCCGATCCACTACGACCTGGCCTCGTTCGCCGGCCAGAAGCTCCCGTGGCTGATCCTCTACCTGCCGATCGCGATCGGCCTCTCGCTCGTCTTCCACCCGGCGCTGCACCCGATCCACTACGACCTGGCCTCGTTCGCCGGCCAGAAGCTCCCGTGGCTGATCCTCTACCTGCCGATCGCGATCGGCCTCTCGCTCGTCTTCCACCCCGCGCTGCACCCGAGCGCGCTCGGCGTCGTCGGCTTCCTGATCGCGATCTGGGGCGCCTACCTGATCCGCTCGCTCAACCAGTTCACGCTCGGGATGATCACGTTCTTCACCACGCGCGCCGGCGCCATCTTCCAGGTCTGGTTCCTCGCCGAGCTGCTCCTCTCCGGACGGCTGCTGCCGCTGCCCCTGATGCCGCAGTGGACGCAGACGATCGCCGACTGGCTGCCGTTCAAGTGGACGTTCTACTTCCCGATCGAGGCGCTCGTCGGGCACATGTCGAACCTGGCGCTCCTGCGCGGGCTCGGCTGGCAGGCCCTCTGGTGCCTGATCTGCGGCGCGGGCGTCATGGCCGCGTGGCGGCTCGCGCTGAAGCACTACACCGCGGTGGGGAACTGACGGTGCGGCCGCTCGTCGTCGCGTGGACGTACCTCCGGCTCGGCGTCCTCAACGAGCTGCAGTACCGCGCCAACTTCTTCGTCGCGCTCTTCCAGTCGGCGCTGCAGGTCGGGGTCGGTCTGGCGGTGCTCGCGCTCGTCTACTCGCACACGCAGACGCTGAACGGCTGGACGGAGTCGCAGCTCCTGATCATCGTCGGCATCCAGATCCTGCTCGGCGGCGTCGTCCACTCCCTCATCCAGCCGAACATGGAGCGCCCGGCCGACGAGGTGCACGACGGGAAGCTCGACTTCGCGCTGACGCGGCCCGAGGACGCGCAGCTGATCGTCTCGGTGCGGCAGGTGCAGCTCTGGAACCTCGTCGAGGTCGTCTCCGGTTCGATCGTCGTCGCCGTCGGCGTCGCCCGGCTCGAGCACGGCGTCGACGCCGGGCACGTACTCGCCTTCGTCGGGCTGCTCGGCGTCGGCGCGGTCCTCCTCTACTGCTTCTGGCTCGTGCTCGCGACCGGGGCCTTCTGGGTCGTGAACATGTGGTTCCTCTCGGAGCTGTTCGAGGGGCTGTACCAGACGGGGCGCTGGCCGATCGGGATCTATCCCGGCTGGCTCCGCTACTCGATGACGTATCTCGTGCCGGTCGGCTTCGCGGTGACGGTGCCGGCGCAGGCGATGACCTCGCGGCTCTCGTGGACGACCGTCGCCGTCGCGCTCGTCTTCTCGCTCGCGCTCGTCGCGTTCACCCGCTGGTTTTGGCGCTTCGGGCTTCGGCGATACTCCGGGGCGAGCGCATGAGCGGCTGGTCGAAGATCAACCTCGAGGAGGTCGAGGACGTCGCGTCGAAGTTCGGCATGCCGGACGGGATGTCGGCGCGCTTCCCCAAGGGCGAGCTCGGCTCCGAGAAGGTTGCGGTCAGCCAGCAGAGCCTCGGTCCGAACATGCGCGCGCCCTTCGGCCACCGGCACGAGGAGCAGGAGGAGCTGTACGTGATCCTCGCGGGCGGCGGCCGGATGAAGCTCGACGACGACGTGATCGAGATCCGGCCGCAGGACGTGATCCGCGTCGCGCCGCAGACCATGCGCGCCTTCGAGTCCGGGCCGGACGGGCTGGAGCTGCTCGCGATCGGCGGCCCGATCGGCGGCGACCGCGGCGAGATCGTCCAGGGTTGGTGGGCCGAGGACTAAGCCCGCGCGCGGAGCGAGTCGTACATCCCCCACTCGTCGCGGAGGGTTTCGCAGATCTCGCCGACGGTGCAACGGGCGCGCAGCGCCTCCCGCATCGCCGGCAGGAGGCTCGTCTCGCCGCGCGCGGTCTCGCGCACGCGCGCCAGGGCCGCGGCCGCGTCGTCCGCGTTCCGTTCGGCGCGCACGCGGGCGGTGCGCTCGAGCTGGCGCCGCTCCGCCTCCGGATCGATCTGCAGCAGCTCGACGCGCTCCTCCGACTCCTCGGTGAACGTGTTGACGCCGACGATCGCGCGCTCGCCCGACTCGACCTGCTGCTGCCACTCGAAAGCGGCCTGCTCGATCTCGTCCTGGACGAAGCCCTGCTCGACCGCTGCGACCGCGCCACCGAGCTCGTCGACGCGGACGATCAGCTCCCACGCGCGCCGCTCCAGCTCGTCCGTCAGCGCCTCGATGAAGTAGGAGCCGCCCAGCGGGTCGGCGGTGTCGGTGGTGCCGCCCTCGGCGGCGAGGATCTGCTGCGTGCGGAGCGCGATCCGCGCCGCGCGCTCGGACGGCAGCGCGAGCGCCTCGTCGAACGAGTTCGTGTGCAGCGACTGGGCGCCGCCCGCCACGGCCGAGAGCGCCTGGATCGCGACGCGGACGATGTTGTTCTCCGGCTGCTGCGCCGTCAGCGTCGAGCCGCCGGTCTGCGCGTGGAAGCGCAGCGCCATCGCCTTCGGGTTCGTGGCGCCGAAGCGCTCCTTCATGATCCGCGCCCACAGCCGCCGCGCGGCACGGAACTTCGCCACTTCCTGGAAGAAGTGGTTGTGCGCGTTGAAGAAGAAGGACAGGCGCTCGCCGAACTCATCGGGCGACAGGCCTGCCGCGACCGCGGCGTCGCAGTAGGCGATCCCGTTCGCGAGCGTGAACGCGAGCTCCTGCACCGCGGTCGAGCCGGCTTCGCGGATGTGGTAGCCGCTGATCGAGATCGTGTTCCACTGCGGGATCCGCTCCGCGCAGTAGGCGAACAGGTCGGTCGTCAGCCGCATCGAGGGCCGCGGCGGGAAGATGTAGTTCCCGCGGGCGATGTACTCCTTGAGGATGTCGTTCTGGACGGTGCCGCGCAGCTGGGCGGCCGCGACGCCCTGACCCTCGGCAACGAGTTCGTAGAGGAGGAGCAGCAGCGACGCCGGCGCGTTGATCGTCATCGAGGTCGAGACCTCGCCGAGCGGAAGCCCGTCGAGCAGGATCTCCATGTCGGCGAGCGAGTCGATCGCGACGCCGGTGCGGCCGACCTCGCCGAGCGCGCGCGGGTCGTCGGAGTCGTAGCCGAGCTGGGTCGGCAGGTCGAAGGCGATCGAGAGCCCCGTCTGGCCGCGCTCGAGGAGGTAGCGGTAGCGCGCATTCGACTCCTCCGCCGAGGCGAATCCGGCGTACTGGCGGATCGTCCACGGCCGGCCGCGGTACATGTCCGGGTACGGCCCCCGCGTGAACGGGAACTCGCCCGGCGCCTCCAGCTCGCGCGGTGCGTCGGCCGGCCCGTAGACGGGCTCGACCTCGATCCCGGACTCCGTGCGCCTCTCGTCGGCCATACACGGATCGTAGAGGCCGATCCCCCGAACAGGGGGTGGCTTCACACAGCCAGGTCGTGCTTCAATGCGTGAACCTTCGTCATCCTGGCTGGGAGGAGCGGCAACATGAAGCGCATCGTGCGGCGGATCGTGGTAGTTCTCGCGACTCTGGTCGCGGCATTCGTCGCCGCGAGCCCGAGCCTCGCCGGGATGAGCGATGGCGGCGGTTTCCAGGCGAACGCCGTGACCGCTCCGGGTTCCGGTTCGCAGCCCACCTGCGGTCAGGCGATCAGCGCTTTTGTCGCGGCGATCCTGAACGGCCAGCGGGCCGACGTCAGCGCGATCCTCAGCGCCTGCCGCCCCTAGGCAACCGGTAACGGCTCGAGCTCCGCGTCGCGGCTGACGAGCGCCGCGTAGCGCCCGCCTGCGGCGACCAGTTCCTCGTGCCGTCCGGTCTCGACGACGCGGCCGCCGTCGAGCACGACGATCTGGTCGGCGTCGCGCACCGTCGAGAGCCGGTGCGCGATCGCAATCGTCGTCCGCCCCTCGCTCAGCCGGTCGAGGGCTTCCTGGACAAGCCGCTCCGTCTCGGTGTCGAGTGAGCTCGTCGCCTCGTCGAGGACGAGGATCGGCGGGTTGCGGAGGATCGTCCGCGCGATCGCGATCCGCTGCTTCTCGCCGCCCGAGAAGCGGTAGCCGCGCTCGCCGACGACGGTGTCGTAGCCGTCCGGCAGCGCCGCGATCACGTGATGGATCCGCGCCGCCTCGGCCGCGGCCTCGATCTCCTCCTCCGAGGCGTCCGGCTTCGCGAAGCTCAGGTTCTCGCGCACCGTCGCATGGAAGAGGTACGTCTCCTGCGAGACGACGCCGACCAGCGACGCGAGCGCCGCGAAGGAGAGGTCGCGCACGTCGGTGCCGCCGATCGAGATCGAGCCCTCGTTCGCGTCGTAGAGCCGCGCCGCGAGATAGCCGAGCGTCGTCTTCCCCGAGCCGGTCTCGCCGACGAGTGCGGTCGTCGTCCCGGCCGGGACGACGAAGCTGACGTCCTCCAGCGTCCAGGCGTCGCCCCGGGCGCTGCCAACGGCAGCGCGGTCTTCCAGCCGGGCGCCGGCGGCTTTGCCGACGGTGCTTCCAGCCCCGTAGCGGAACCAGACGTGGTCGAAGACGACGTCGCCGGCCTCCGCGATCTGCAGCGCGTCCTCGCGCTCCGCGATGTCCACCGGCTGGTCGAGGTACTCGAAGATCCGGTCGAACAGCGCCAGCGACGTCTGCACGTCGAGGCTGACGCCGAGCAGCGAGCCGACCGGGAAGAAGAGGCGCGTCTGCAGCGTCGTGAAGGAGACGAGCAGCGGCACCGACACCCCGTGCGAGCCGTGCGCGAGCGCGAGGCCGCCGAACCAGTACACCGCCGCCGGCATCACGGCGAAGCTCGTCTGGATCGAGGCCATCACCCAGCGGCCGGCCATGCGCTGCTGCACCTCGAGCTGCGCGAGCCGCAGCGAGTCCGACTCGAAGCGGTCGGCGAGCTCGGCCGACCGGCCCATCGTCTTGCCGAGCAGGATGCCGCTGACCGAGAGCGACTCCTGCACGAGGCTCGAGATGTCCGCGAGCGTCTCCTGCGTCTTCTTCGCGATTCGCCGCCGCTCGTTCCCGACCCGCCGCGTCAGCAGGACGAAGAACGGGATCAGCGCGAGCGCGAACAGCGACAGCTCCCAGTTGAGGAAGAACATGCCGACGGTCGTGGCGGCGACGGTCGTGAGGCTCTGCGCGATCGACGTCGCGGTGTTGGTGACGACGTTCTGGACGCCGCCGATGTCGTTGTTGATCCGCGACTGCACCTCGCCGGTGCGCGTGCGTGTGAAGAACGCGAGCGAGAGGCGTTGCAGGTGGCGGAAGACCGCGGCGCGCAGGTCGTGCATGACGCGCTGGCCGACCTGGTTCGAGAGCAGCGTCTGGATCACGCCCAGGACGCCCGTGATCACGGCCACGGCGACCATCCCGCCGGCGTTCCACGAGAGCGCGGTCGTGTCGTGGCGGCCGATCGCCTCGAGGACGCGCTTGAGCAGGAACGCGGGGGCGACCCCGAACGCTGCGCTGACGACGATCAGGCTCAGCAGCCCGCTCAGCCGGAGCCGGTACAGCTTGAACAGCGACCCGATCCGGCGGAGGTTCGCGCGGCGCACGGCGCGGTCGGCGGGGCGCTCCGGCGGCGGCTGGCCGCGGTCGTGGAAGAACATCCCCATCTCGTTTCAGCGTACGTTCTCGGGCAAGATCTCAGCGTGCGTAGGCTTGACGGAGCACGCCCAGGAGCGGAGACGCCGGCTTAGCCGGCGTCGGGAGCGGGATTCAGCCAATGCGCGTCACGGTGCGGTTTTTCGCAGGACTGCGCGAGCAGGCGGGTCGCTCGCAGCTCGAGCTGGACGGCGTCTCGCGGGTCGAGGACGTGTGGGCGAGGCTCGGCCTCGGCGACGAGCCGCCGGGCCTGCTCTACGCCGTCAACCGGGAGTACGCCGAGCGCGGGCACGAGCTCGCGGACGGCGACGAGGTGGCGCTGATCCCGCCCGTGTCGGGCGGTGGGTTCCGGATCACGGCCGGCCCGCTCGACGTCGCCGCGGTGATCCGCGAGGTCGAACACGAGGATGCGGGCGGCGTCGCGAGCTTCGTCGGGACGGTGCGCCGGCGCTCGCGCGACCGCGACGTGCTCTTCCTCGAGTACGAGGCGTTCGAAGAGATGGCGGAGCCGATGCTCGCGCGGCTCGCCGAGGAGCTGACCGCGAAGCACGGCCTCTGCGCCGTCGCGATCCACCACCGGATCGGCCGCGTCGAGATCGGCGAGCCGAGCGTCGCGATCGCCGTCTCCGCGCCGCACCGCGCCGCCGCGCTCGAGGCGTGCCGCGAGGCGATCGACACGCTCAAGGTCACGATCCCGCTCTGGAAGAAAGAGGTGTACGCGGGCGGCGAGGAGTGGATCGGGAGAGGCTCGTGAGGCGGACGCTGGAGCGGATCGGCGGCGCGGTCGTCCTGATCGGAGGGACGGCGCTCAAGTGGGGCTTCGTCTTCGTCAAGTTCTTCGGCTTCTTCATCTCCGTCGCCGCCTACTCGTTCTGGTTCGGGAGCTGGACGTTCGCGCTCGGCTTCGTGCTCCTGATCCTCGTCCACGAGCTCGGGCACGCGGCGGAGGCGAAACGGCAGGGGCTTCAGGTGTCGGCGCCGACCTTCATCCCGTTCATCGGTGCGTACGTGCGGATCCGGCACGCAGGGCTCTCGCCCTGGCGGAACTCGCTCATCTCGCTGGCCGGCCCGCTCGCCGGCGGGCTTGCGTCGGCGGCGGTCTGGGCCTGGGGCTCGAGCCGTGGTTCCGCCCAGCTCGTCGTGCTCGCGAACATGGGCTTCCTGCTCAACGCGTTCAACATGCTCCCGATCGGCTTCCTCGACGGCGGCCAGGTCCTCCGCGCGATGAGCGAGGCGTGGCACATGCCGGTGATCCGCTTCGAGGGCGCCGTGCCGGTGCAGGCGTTCGCGCCCGACCGCACACGCGCCGTCCTGATCGGGATGCTCTACGCCGCCCTCGCCGCCGTGCTCGTCGTAGGGATGATCGCCACGAAGCCGAACGGAGCGATCTAGTGGAAGACCGGCAGATGCTGCAGACGCACCAGCCCGAGGAGGAGCTGGTCGCGCACACGGAGTCGATCGGGAAGGAGTTCCTGATGGGGTTCGAGGCGGTCGAGCGGATCGACCGGCCGGCCGTCTCGATCTTCGGCTCGGCGCGCGCGCGGGAGGGCTCCGCCTCGTACGAGCTGGCGCGGGCGACGGCGCTGCTGTTCGCCGAGGCCGGCTGGGCGGTCGTCACCGGCGGCGGCCCGGGTGTGATGGAGGCCGCGAATCGCGGCTGCCAGGAGGGCGGCGGCCTTTCGATCGGCTTCAACATCGAGCTCCCGCACGAGCAGGGCGCGAATCCGTACGTCGACATCGGCCTCACCTTCAAGCACTTCTACGCGCGCAAGACGATGTTCGTGAAGGCGGCCGAGGGGTTCTGCGTCTTCCCGGGCGGCTTCGGCACCGCCGACGAGCTGTTCGAGTCGCTGACGCTGATCCAGACCGGCAAGGTGCTCGGCTTCCCGGTCGTGCTGATGACCGAGGACTACTGGCGGCCGCTGCTCGACTGGGTGCGCGAACGCGCGCTGCGCGACGGGATGGTCTCGCCCGAGGATCTCGACCTGCTGACGGTGACGGACGACCCGCGGGTCGCGCTGCGCCACGTGCTCGACGGCTACGCACGGCTGAACGGCGAGGTTGACAGCCCGCACGAGCCGCACAAAGCTGACGCCCAGTGATCCGGCTCGCGGCGCTCCTCTCCGTCCTCGCCACCGTCCACGCCACCTCCGCGGTCAACGCCGGCGGGACCCTGTCGCTGACCCTCTCCTGCGGCGCCGACGCCGCTTGCACGGGCACGTACGAGCTGCCGCAGATCGATCCGGGCAACACGATCTCCTTCTCGATCGCGCAGGGCCAGTCGAAGACGCTGCACATCCAGACGTGTGGTCCGTGCAAGGCGACGCTGGCGAAGCTGAAGGCGCTGAAGGTGACGCTGACCGTCGACGGCGTGAGCGCGACCGAGAGCGTCTCGCTCGTCCAGAAGGCCACGAGCGCCGGCGCCGGCCCGTCGTCGGGCGGCGGCTCGACC
>Ga0265338_10005093_pt1 | contig 17342 bp, 12 predicted proteins | sample 42126metaG_FD_193579 | JGI IMG/M metagenome (GOLD analysis project Ga0265338, IMG submission 193579) | Rhizosphere microbial communities from Carex aquatilis grown in University of Washington, Seatle, WA, United States - 4-21-26 metaG | ecosystem: Host-associated > Plants > Roots > Rhizosphere... | reverse complement strand
CCGCGCCGGAGGATTCAAAGAATTACGTCATCGCGCCGCGACACGAGTTGTTCATCAATGGGAAATTTGTCGCGCCGCGTTCCAAAAAATATTTTGATTCAATCAATCCGGCGACGGAGCAGAAGTTGACCGAAATCGCCGCCGGCAACGCCGCGGACGTGGACAGCGCGGTGAAATCGGCGCGGCGCGCTTACGAAAAGGTCTGGAGCAAAATGCCCGGGCGCGAGCGCGGCAAATATCTTTATCGCATTGCGCGCATCATTCAGGAAAAGGCGCGCGAACTGGCCGTGCTGGAAACGATGGACGGCGGCAAGACGATCAAGGAAAGTCGGGACGTGGATTTGCCGCTGGTGGCCGCGCATTTTTTTTATTACGCGGGCTGGGCGGACAAGTTAAAATACGCGTTCCCCGGGAAAACGCCGCAGCCGCTCGGCGTGGCGGGCCAAATCATCCCGTGGAATTTTCCATTGCTGATGGCCGCGTGGAAGATCGCCCCGGCGCTGGCCTGCGGCAATACCGTGGTGCTGAAGCCGGCCGAGACGACCAGCTTGACGGCGCTGCGGCTCGCGCAAATTTTCCAGGAAGCGGAATTGCCCGAAGGCGTGGTGAATATTGTGACTGGGGCAGGGGAGACGGGCGCGGCGCTCGTGAATCATCCGGAGGTCGACAAGATTGCGTTTACGGGAAGCACGGAAGTGGGCAAGGCGATTGCGAAAATCGTGGCGCAGGAGGCCACTACAAAGAGCCTGACGCTGGAACTCGGGGGCAAGGCGGCGAATATTTTGTTTGAGGACGCGCCGCTCGACCAGGCCATCGAAGGCGTGATCGCGGGAATTTATTTCAACCAGGGCCATGTTTGCTGCGCGGGGTCGCGGTTGTTCGTGCAGGAGGGAATTTACCGCACGGTCATCAAGAAACTGCGCGACCGCATCCAGACCTTGCGCGTGGGCGATCCGCTCGACAAGAACACGGATATCGGCGCCATTAATTCCCGACCGCAGCTTGAAAAAATCCGCGAGCTCGTGCAAAGCGGCGTGGATGAAGGCGCGGAGGTGAATCAATCGCAGTGCGCGCTCCCGTCAAAGGGTTATTGGTTTCCGCCCACGTTCCTGACCGGGGTCACCCAGGCGCATCGTGTGGCCTCCGAGGAAATTTTTGGACCGGTATTAAGTGTGATGACTTTCCGCACGCCGGAGGAGGCGTTCGAGCGTGCGAACAACATTCCTTACGGCCTGAGCGCGGGCGTGTGGACGGACAAAGGGAGCAAGATTTTCAAGATGGTGAACAAGCTTCGCGCGGGCGTGGTCTGGGCGAATACTTACAACAAGTTCGACCCGGCCAGTCCGTTTGGCGGGTACAAGGAGAGCGGGTTTGGACGCGAAGGCGGGTTGCAGGGTTTGGCGGCGTATTGTACGTTGGAGTAAATCATTTCAAAACGAAGGGAAAACCATGGCTAAGCTGAAAACTCAGGCCGGCGTGAGAGAGCACAAAGTTGTTTCGCATGAAAAATGGATCGCAGCGCGCAAAGCTCTGCTCGCGAACGAAAAGAAATTTTCGAAGCTGCGCGACCAGTTGAATCGCCAGCGCCGGGAGTTGCCGTGGGAAAAAATCGAGAAGAAATATGTTTTCGAGGCAGTGGGCGGCAAGGAAACGCTTGCGGATTTGTTCGACGGCAAGGACCAGCTCCTCGTTTACCATTTCATGTTCGGGCCTGGTTGGAAGGAAGGCTGTCCGCATTGTTCGTTCTGGGCCGACCATTTTGATAGCGTGAATTTTCATATCGGCCAGCGTGACACAACGTTCGCGGTCATCTCGCGCGCGCCGCTGAAAGAAATTGCGCCGTTCAAAAAGCGGATGGGTTGGAAGTTCAAATGGGTTTCGTCGTTCGGGACGGATTTCAATTTCGATTTCAACGTGTCATTCACGCCGGAACAAATCAAAAGCGGCGTGCTGCCTTACAATTACGGCAAATTGAAAATGGAAATTGACGAGCTTCAGGGTGTCAGCGCCTTTTACAAGGATTCCCGCGGCGACATTTATCACACCTATTCATCGTATTCGCGCGGCATCGATTTGATGAACACGACGTATAATTTTCTCGACCTCACGGCCAAAGGCCGCGACGAAAATCCGGAGAGCTCGCAGGATTGGGTGCGGCATCACGACGAATACAAGGATTGAACTGGCGGGCCGGTCGGCGAACGCAAGAGAAGCGGTGTTGGCGCGGAGGAATTGGAGCGCGGAATTCATTCCGCACTCCTAAACTGCCACGTTCACCGCATGTTCTCGTAATCCGGGTACCAGATAAACTTGTCGAGTTCCATTTGCAGGGCGTCGTCGTCGGTGGCGCGACCGACGCCTTCGTCGCGGGCGGTTTGCGCGACGCGGAATCCGATGGCGCGGCTGATTTCCCGCAAGTGCCGCAGGCTGGGATATAGCGAACCCGCGCAACATTCTTTTTTGCAGACGTATTCGGACAGGGTCTTGGCGGCGTTCAAGAACATGGTGTCGGTAATGCGCCCGGGGCGGGCGATCAATGCTCCGAGCCCGACGCCCGGGAAGATAAAGGCGTTATTGCACTGGCCGATGATGTGTTTCTGGCCGTTGAATATCACCGGCGCGAAGGGCGACCCGGTAGCCACCAGGGCGCGACCGTCTGAATTCGAGATGGCTTCCGACGGGGTGCATTCGGTTTTACTGGTGGGGTTGCTCAGGGGGAAGATCATGGGCCGATCGCAGTTCTTCGCCATGGCACGGATGGCCGCGGGCGTGAACTCCCCCGCCTGGCCGGTGGTTCCGATGAGCACGGTGGGCTTGAATTCCTTAATGATTTGGTCCAGCGCGGTGGGCAACGGCGTTTTGAAATTGGCGGCGGCAAAATCCTCCGGGCGCCAGGCGACATTGCGTTTGTGTTTTTCCAAATCGGTACGGTCGGTGGTCACGATGCCGCCGGAATCGATAAACAATTTCAGTCCGCGCGCTTCCGCCGAGGAGAGGCCCTCCAGCTTCTGGGCTTTGGTGAGCAAATGTCCGATTCCGACGCCGGCCGCGCCGGTGCCGACGAAGAGAAATCGCTGATCGCGCAAGGCTTGTCCGGTGATGCGCAAGCCGGCGAAGATTCCCGCCAGCGCCACGGCGGCGGTGCCTTGAATGTCGTCGTTGAAACTGGGCAGTCGTCCGGCATAGCGTTCGAGCAAACGGAGGGCGTTGCCTTTTTTGAAATCCTCCCACTGCAGCAGCGCGTGCGGGAAAGCCGTTTTGACCGCCTCGACAAATTCCTCCACCAGCGAATCGTAAGCGGCCCCGCGCAATCGCCGCGCCCGGTAGCCGACGTAGTAGGGGTCCTCGAGCAGCATGGCGTTGTCGGTGCCGACATCGAGGCTGATGGGCAGGCAATGCGAGGGATGAATTCCCGCGCCCACGCTGTAGAGAATCAGTTTGCCGATGGGGATGCCCATGCCGCCCGCGCCCTGGTCGCCGAGGCCGAGAATGCGTTCGTTATCGGTCACCACGACGAGCCGAATGTCCCGCTCGCTGTAGTTTTTGAGGCGTTGAACGATGTGCCCGCGATCGTCGGGCGTGATGAACAAGCCGCGTGGCCGGCGATAGATGTGGCTGTAACGCTGGCAGGCCAGGCCCACGGTGGGCGTGTAAATGATCGGCGCAAAGGTCTCGAGATTTTCGAGCAGCATCCGGTAGAAGAGCGTCTCATTGCGATCGAGCAACGCGATCAGGCCGATATATTTTTCGAGCGGTTCGCTCTTGCTGAGGATGTGGCCGAGGGCGGTGGCGACTTGTTGCTCGATGGTTTGAACGGCTGGCGGCAGCAACCCGTCCACGCCGAGTCGGCGCCGTTCTTCCAAAGTGAACGCGGCGTCTTTGTTGCGCATCGGGTCGCGGAGAATTGCTTCCCCGCGCAGATGCGATATTTCTGCTGATCGAGTGGCACCCATGGTCAAAAGGTTCCCATTCACGTGTGGGTTGGGCCATGCGGATATTGGCAATCCTTTCCCATTTGTTGTTCGTGCCGCGATGGCGGGTTCAAGCCGAGTTCATTAGCAAGAATCTTTAATTTTTTTTGGAGTGCAGCCAGCAGTCCCCATTGACAATGGCATGTTCGCCGCTACTCTGTTTTGGCTGTCGCATCCTGCAAAAGGATGCCACGCAAAACCAAACGTGGCAGAGAAAGACGATTATTTGGTGGACATGCTGGTGGATCTCGGTTTTGTAACCGCACCGCAAGTCCAGGCACTGCGAGCCGAGGCGAATGGCGCCGGAGTTGGCGTTGTAGATTTGATGCTGGCCAACAAAATCATCCGGCCAGCGGATGTTACCCAGGCCAAAGCCGCGCATTTCGGCGCCGAGGTGGTCAATATTTCCGAGATTGCCATTGCCGACGATGTCATCGCCACGGTTCCCCGGCATATCGCCAAAAAATATCGCGTGGTGCCCGTTTACAAGCACGGCAACAGCTTGACCATCGCGCTGGCGGACCCATCCGACCTGGACACGATTGACAGCTTGAACCATTTGCTGCGGATGGAAATTGTCCATCAGGTGGCTTCCGAAGCGGATATTGAGGCGGCGCTGAACAAGTATTACGGCGCGGACAAGCGGGGATTGGAGGAGGACAGCCGATTCAAGGACGTGGTGAAGCAGTTGACAGAAGAGCACGTGGAAGCGGTCAATGACGAGGGCGTCACCGTCGAAGCGGACGCGCCGCTCATCAAGCTGGTGAACCAGATCATCGTCGACGCGTTCAAGATGCGCGCGTCGGACATTCATCTCGAACCGCTGGCCAAGAGATTTCGTTTGCGGTACCGGATTGACGGCATGATGCACGAGATGAAGTCGCCTCCCAAACGGTTGCAGGCGTCCATCATTGCGCGACTGAAAATCCAATCGAACATGTCCATCGCGGAGCACCGCATTCCGCAGGACGGGCGCATTCAATCGCAGGTCGGCGCGAAGCTGATCGACTTGCGCGTTTCCTGCCTGCCGACGAATCATGGCGAAAGCATCGTCATGCGTATTCTGGACAAGGAAGGCTTGAAGCTCGGTCTGCCGGAACTTGGATTTTTTACCGACGACCAGCAGACGTTTGAAAAATTGATCGGTTTGCCGGACGGAATCCTGCTGGTCACCGGGCCGACCGGCTCGGGCAAGACGACTACGCTGTATTCGTGCCTGCACTTCATCAACCGGCCGGACCGCAAGATCATTACGGTGGAAGACCCGGTGGAGTATATTCTCGCGGGTATCAACCAGGTGCAGGTGTCCGAGTCCGTGGGTTTGACGTTCAGCGCCGCATTGCGCTCGATTCTTCGCCAGGCGCCGAACGTGATTATGATCGGGGAAATTCGTGACTTGGAGACCGCCTCGATCGCGATCAATGCCTCCCTCACCGGTCACCTGGTTTTCTCCACCCTGCACACGAACGATGCGCCCGGCGCGGTCACGCGTCTGATTGATATCGGGGTGAAGCCATTTCTTGTGGCGTCTTCCACGCGCGCGCTGATGGCGCAACGGTTGGTGCGCAAGGTTTGCCGCAAGTGCGCCGCGCCTTACATCCCCACGGAGGCGGAATTGCGTGCGTTGGGGCTGGATGCAGCGACGATTCAGAATGCCACGCCGATGAAGGGCCGCGGTTGCGCGGATTGCTCGAACACGGGCTGTCGCGGGCGCTTCGGGGTGTTTGAGATTTTCCTGATTGATGACGAAGCGCGCAAATTGATTTACGAAAAGGTTCCGACCTCGGTGCTGCGCTCCCGCGCCCGGGAAATGGGGATGCGCACGTTGCGCGAGGACGGCATCCGCAAAGTTTTGGCCGGCCTGACGACCCCGGAGGAAGTCATCCGCGCCACCGTGGGAGATTCGGAATAGAAATGAGGACTGACGAACCCGGAGAAAAAAACGCCAGTTGCGGCGGGGTTTGCTCTCCATCGCCAATATTTTCGGGTCTGAAATCTCTTTCCCGCGTGCGAACTCCGATGTTACACTGTCAAAACCTAAAGCAGCTATAGCATGTCCTACTCGATGTCTGATTTGTTGCAGTTGGTGGTGTCGGAAGGCGCTTCCGACCTCCATCTGCGCGTGGGTATTCCCCCGACCATCCGCGTTCACGGCATTTTGCACCGTGTGGAAGGGCCGTCCCTGACGCCGGAGGATACCGAGGAGTTGATGCGCAGCATCACGTCCGAGGAGCATGTGCAGCACGTGCGCGAGCGCGGCGGCGCGGATTATGGTTTCGCTTTCGGCGAAGCGGCGCGTTTTCGCGTCAGCGCCTTCAAGGAAAAAGGCAATTTCGCGATGGTGCTCCGGCAGATTCCCAGCAAGCTGCTGACGATGGAGCAAATCGGCATTCCGCCGAGCGTGAAGGAACTGTTGTACAAACCCCGCGGCCTGGTGCTCGTCACCGGTCCCACCGGTTCCGGCAAAACGACCACGCTCGCTTCGATGATCAACATCATCAACGAGGAGCGCGAGGAAGCGCACATCATCACGGTGGAAGACCCGATTGAGTATTATCACAAGCACAAAAAGGCGGTGGTGACGCAGCGTGAAATCGGCGTGGACGTGCCGAATTTTGCGGAAGCCTTGCGGCGCGCGTTGCGGCAGGACCCGGATGTGGTACTGGTCGGTGAAATGCGCGACTTGGAAACGATTGAGGCGGCCATCACGGCGGCGGAAACGGGTCACTTGGTGTTCGGAACCCTCCATACGACCGGCGCGGCGAAGACGATCGATCGTATCACGAACGCCTTTCCGACGAACCAGCAGGAAATGATTCGTATTCAGCTTTCGACGGTTATGCAGGCGGTGATTTCGCAATTGCTTATCCCGCGCATTGACAAGCCCGGGCGCGTGGCGGTGTTTGAAATCATGGTGAACACGCCGTCCATCGCGGCGCTGATCCGCGACAACAAAACTTTTCGTATTCAATCGGACATCCAGACCGGCGCGAAATACGGGATGGTGACGCTCGATAGTTTTCTGGTTGATAAATATCTTCAGGGCCTGATTTCCCGTGAAGAAGTGGTGACCAAAGCCCAGGATCCGGTGACCGTGCAGGCGAAGCTGCAGGAACTTGAACTGGCCCAAGCCGCGACCCCGGCAACTCCAGCGGCGGCCGGATAATGCATTTTTTGATATGGCGGAAGAAACTTTAAGTCCATTGCTGGCGCTCATTAAGGAGCAAAGCCTTATTGACGACCTGCAATTCGAGGAAGTCGTGGCGGAACATAAACGCGCCGGAACACCCGTCATCCAAATCCTCCAGGATTTCGGCATCATGGATTTGGACACGATCCTTCAGTTGGAAGCGAACCATCTCGGCGCGCAGGTGATCTCGTTGCGGGACACGGAATTCCCCATCGACCTGCTCCAGACCATTCCGGCCAATACCGCGCGCATGTATCGTTGCATGCCGGTGGCGCAATTCGATTCAACGCTGCAGGTGGCTTTTGAGGATCCGCTGAATCCGGCGCGGGTGGACGAGCTTGGATTCATCGTTCGAAAAGAGATTCAGCCGGTCATTGCCAATCCCGCCGAAATCGAAAAACTGATCGAAAGATATTACGGCCAGGACGACAGCGACAACGTTTCCGAAATCCTCAAACAACTCGGTGAAGACACCGAGATGGCCAAGGAAGTCGAGGAGGTCGCCGCGACGGAGGATGCGACCGCGATGGCCGATCTGGCGGACGCCGCGCCGATCGTGCGATTCGTGAATCTGGTGGTGATGCAGGCGGTGGCGGACCGCGCGAGCGATATTCACTTTGAACCGTTTGAAACGGAATTTCGCATCCGGTATCGCGTGGACGGGGCGCTTTACGAGATGTCTCCGCCGCCGAAGCACCTTGCGATTCCGGTGGTGTCGCGCATCAAGGTCATGGCGAACCTGAATATTTCCGAGCGGCGAGTCCCTCAGGACGGGCGCATCAATTTCAACCTCGGCAACAAACAGATCGATTTGCGTGTCTCGACGCTTCCGACGCAGTTTGGCGAATCGGTGGTGTTGCGCGTGCTGGATCGTTCGTCCATCAACCTCGAAATTGAATCGCTTGGTTTTCCGAAGTACGTTTACGAATTCGTGACGGAAGTGATCATGCGGCCCAACGGGATTTTCGTGGTGACGGGCCCGACCGGCTGCGGAAAAACCACCACGCTTTACTCCTGCCTGCGCCGTGTCAACACGATCGATTCCAAGCTGCTGACGGCGGAGGACCCGGTCGAATTTGATATTGAGGGGATCATGCAGGTGGCGATCAACGAAGGGGCCGGCATGACTTTCAGCAAGGCGTTGCGTTCGTTCCTGCGCCAGGATCCGGACATCATCATGGTGGGTGAAATGCGCGATTTGGAAACCGCCCAGATTTCCATCCAGGCGTCACTGACGGGTCACTTGGTCTTGAGCACGCTGCACACGAACGATTCACCCGGCGCGGTCACGCGGCTCGTGGATATGGGCGTGGAACCGTTCCTGATTTCCTCCACGCTGATGGGTGTGCTCGGGCAGCGGCTGGTAAGAACGGTATGCAAGAATTGCCGCACGCCGTTTGAGCCCACGGAAGCGCAGTTGTCGCTGCTCAATCTTTCGCCGCATGATTTGGGCGACAAGGTATTTTATTACGGCCGCGGTTGTTCGACCTGCAACGACACGGGCTACCGCGGGCGAAAGGGCATCTTCGAATTGTTGATTGTGAACGACCCGATCCGCACGTTGATCAACGAGCGCGCGCCGACGGTGGTGGTGCGGCAGAAAGCTGTGGAGTTGGGGATGGTCACCCTCCGGGAAGACGGCTTGCGAGGCATCTTCGAAGGTGATACAACTATTGAAGAAGTCGTGAAATACACCTAGGACGTTTTATGCCAAAGTTCAACTACGTGGCGATGGACTCTCACGGGAAGGAAACCAAAGGGACTTTGGAGGTCAACAGCCAGAACGAAGCCATCGGCCGCGTCAAGGAAATGGGCCTGTTCCCGACCAAAATCGTTGAGGTGGAGAAGGCCAAGCCGGAAAAGAAAAGCGCCAAACCGGCTGGAAGATCCGCTTCCGGAAAGAAAAAAGGGATCGAGATCAAAATCAAAATCCCGGGATTCGGCGGCAAGGTCAAATCCAAGATTCTCACCACTTTCACCCGGCAGTTGGCCACGCTGGTCGATGCCGGTTTGCCGCTGTTGCGCGGCTTGCGCGTGCTGGAAAAGCAGGAAAGAAATCCCACGCTGAAGAACATCATCAGCGAGCTCTCGTTGTCCATTGAAGGCGGCAGCACCTTTTCCGAAGGCCTGGCGCAGCACCCGAAGGTTTTCAATCGTTTGTTCGTCAACATGGTCAAGGCCGGTGAGCTGGGCGGTGTGCTTGAAGTTGTGCTGGCGCGCTTGTCCGAGTTCATGGAAAAGGCGCAGAAGATCAAAGGCAAAGTTATTGCCGCCATGTTTTATCCCTGCGCCGTGCTGGTCGTGGCTACGGCGATTTTGATGATTTTGATGGTGATGGTGGTTCCGAAATTCAAGGAAGTGTTCGCCGGCATGTTGGAAGGCCAGCAACTGCCCGCGTTCACCCGCCTGGTGCTCGGCATCAGCGAAGTCATTAAAGACCACATCATTGTGGCATTGATTGTGATTATCATTTTGTGGATCGCCTTCGCCTTGACCATTCGCACCAAAGGCGGGAGGCGCGTTTTTGATAAGATCAAACTCAAGGCTCCGGTCGTCGGGCCGGTCATCACCAAAGTGGCCATTTCCCGTTTTACCCGCACGCTCGGCACGCTTATCAGCAGTGGTGTTCCCATCTTGCAGGCCCTGACGATCGTCAAAGAAACCTCGGGCAATGTCATTGTCGGCAGCGCGGTGCTGGCAATTCACGACAGCGTCAAAGAGGGTGAAACCATCACAGCGCCGTTGGAAGCCTCCAAAGTGTTTCCGCCGATGGTCGTCAGCATGGTGGACGTGGGTGAACAAACGGGCGCTTTGCCGGAAATGTTGCTTAAAATCGCGGATAACTACGACGAAGAAGTCGATAATGCCGTGGCCGCCATGACGTCGTTGCTGGAACCGATCATGATCGTATTCCTGGCCGTTGTCGTGGGAAGCATTGTTATCGCAATGTTTCTGCCGCTGATCGCGCTGATGAATAGCGTGGGTGGTGATAATTCCGGCGGCAAAGAATAGCGTTTTTCTTAAGGTTTGTTGATTGGCCACCGGTTTACAGCCCCGGTGGCCAACTTTTTCGACGGAATCGGCAGAAAAATATTTGACAAACAATCGCCACCATGTGTAAATACATTGTATGGACATTGCATGGGCGAATGAGTTACAAATCGACTCTTTATGGAGTTTGATTGGAACAATTCGCCGCTCAGTCCCGACAGTTCATTGACGCAACGAGAGGTGGAAGAGTCTTTTGAAGACCCGTTTGCGCTGCGGCTGTTGCCGGATTCGGTGCGGTTTTCCGCTCAAGCGCGATTTTTTAATTTAGGCATGTCCGCCGGGGGGGTGGGGGTTTTTAGTGTGTATCGAACGAACGGAAAGCAGATTCGGGTGGTGCTGGCCCGGCCTTTTGAGCCGGAAGAAAGGTTCTTTTACCAGCGAAAAGTGGATCAGACGTTGAATCAGTGACGACGTGGGGCGGGGTTCGTGGTGCGGGTTGCGTAAGAACGCGTGATTCGAGCCACGGAATACGCAACACGCGAAATGTAATAAAGAAAATGCGCGCTTTTGCTACCTGGGAGGAAGTGCCGCTCTTCGATAGTGAAGATGGTGAGGTGAGCTTCTGGTCGGAGAATCGACCGGACCTGCGATTGATGGAAGCGGCCTTGGCGGGCAACTCGGGTGATTCGGCGGAGTCGGTGACGATTACGCTGCGAATCGATCCGCGCATGCTGGCGCGCATTAAACGATTGGCCCGCTCGCGTTATTTGAATTATCAAAGCATGATTAAACAGTGGTTGAGCGAACGGATGGAGCAGGAATTGAGGGAGCGCTAGAACATAACACCGCATGAAAACCAACACCCATCTTTGCCAGCGCCGCCGCGCGGCGTTCACGCTGATCGAACTCCTCGTGGTCATTGCGATCATCTCCATCCTGGCCGCGCTGGTCATTCCCATTGTGGGCGCGGCCAACGCGCATAAACAGATTTCCCTGGCGCAGACGCAATTGAAGGCGCTCGAAGTCGCCATCGACGGTTACAAAACCAAGCTGGGGTTTTATCCGCCGGATAATCCCAACGATCCGTTGGTGAACCCGCTTTACTTCGAGTTGCTGGGGACGACCAATAACGGCCTTGGCAATATCCCGACCCTCTGGGTTACCATGGATGGCAGTGCGCAAATCGGCACCAAGACCACGCCTTATAACATCAGCGCCCTCTTTGGGGTCGTGGGTTTTGCCAACACCTCGACGCGGTCGCATTCGGATGATTCAGGCGCGGCGGCGGTCGTTTTCCTCAACAACCTGACTCCGAATCAGATTGGGCATTACGATACGGCGGTTCCGGAGGTGAAGCTATTGGTCTGCTCGGTAACCTGGCCGGCGGACAGAACAAATTTAGTGGCCAAAGGCGAGATGGGTCTGAATCCCTGGCGCTACAATTCCTCGCATCCCACGAACAACACCGGGTCCTACGATTTGTGGGTCGATCTCATCATTCGTGGAAAGACCAACCGTATCTGCAATTGGAATACGCAACCCGTAAAACTATGAACAACTCCTCGTTTCGTCGCCATTTGAGCAGCGCGTTTACGCTCGTAGAGCTGCTCGTCGTCATCGCCATCATCGGCATCCTGGCCGGGTTGATTCTGCCCGCGCTGGCTGGCGCCAGAAAGACCGCCGCCGTCCGGACCGCCCGGCTGCAAATCAGTGATCTGGTCAATGCGATCAAAAGCTATGATACGACGTATAGCCGGTTCCCGACGGCCCAAAATGCGGGCACGAATGATTTCACCTACGGTGGCAACACGGCTCCGCTCATAGCCAATTTCACCCCGGTGCCGCCGACTTTTACCACGAATAATTCCGAGGTGATTGCCATCCTGATGGACATTGAGAAATATCCAAAAACCGGCTCGCCGACGGCGAATGTCGGCCATGCGAGGAACAGCCAGCAGACCAAGTTTCTCAACGCCCAGATGGTAAACGATCCAGTCGCGCCGGGCGTGGGACCGGACCTCGTGTATCGCGATCCGTGGGGCAATCCCTACATCATCAGCCTGGATTTGAATTACAGCGAGACGACCCAGGATGCTTTTTACCAGCGGAATCTGGTTTCGCAGGCAGTCACGAAGGAGCCCGGCGGCATCAATGGCTTGTTTAATTCCAAGGACCCCAAGGGCTTGACCGACGAATACGAATATCGCGGCGGCGTCATGGTTTGGTCGCTCGGGCCGGATGGCCGGGCGGACGCCAGTAAGAAAGCGAACGAAGATGCGAACAAGGACAACGTGATCAGCTGGAAGTGATATGAACGCCGAATGTCGAATGTCGAATGTCGAATGTCGAATGCGCCGCCGGGCTGCGTCGCGCCATTCGTTATTTATCATTGGTCATTTTCGTCGTGCTTTCACGCTGATCGAACTTCTCACGGTCATTGCCATCATCGGTGCGCTGGCTTTGCTGGTGGCGCCGGTGTTGAAGAATTTTTCCAAGCCGGACGTGACGGTTTCGGCCACGCGCCAGATGCTGGACGCCGTGGCGCGCGCGCGGCAACTGGCCATCAGCCAGCGCACGACGGTTTTCATGGTATTTGTGCATTCGAATTTCTGGAGTGATCCGCTGAGGTCGAGCGGAGGGGACCAATGGGCGGCGATGGATAGCCCAAACGTGGCCCCATTGGTTACGCAGAGCACAATCGTAACGCAAATGTACGCCGCGCCGTTAAACGGTTACATGATGGTCAGCCTGCGTGATGTGGGGGATCAGCCGGGTAGATTCTTCCCGAAGGATCTGGTTCGGGTCAAAACGCTGCCCGCCGGGTCGTTTATCTCGCCCCTTAAGTTTTACGATGCACTCCCGTATCCGTTTACCCCTGCTTTTCTAACGAACCGTCCGGATCTCCCGATCTACCGGTTTCTCAGGACGAATGCGATTCCCTTTCCCACCGCGGATGTGACGACGAACGTCGGTTTTATGAATAAATTTAATTCGGGTTCGATTCACTTCGTCACCGTCCCGTATATCGCGTTCAACTACCTCGGCCAATTGACTTCCGGCGACGGTTCCGTGCTGCCTTACGATGAGAACATCCCGCTGGCTTATGGTTCAGTGGCAACCGCTCGTGATCCAGTCAGCAAAGCGCCCATCCAAGGCCCGCTTTCGATTATTGAAATGCCGCCAGGCAACAGCACCAACACGGCGTATAACATCATTCACATCGACCGCACGACTGGCCGGGCGCGGTTGGAGCGTCAGGATTCGTTATGAAGCTGTGGCACACCCCATCCTCACGTTCGGTTCGCGCGCGGGCTTTCACCATCATTGAAATTGCGATTTGCCTCGGGATCATCGGTTTCGCGCTGGTGGCGATTATCGCCGCGCTTCCGCGCGGGCTTGATGTGCAGAAGCAAAATCGGGAAGAAACCATTATTGGCCAGGATGCGCAGGTGTGGATGAACGCTTTGCGCAGCGGTGCGCGGGGATATGATGATTTGACGAATTACGTCCTCTGCATCACGAATTTTTGGACCGAATATGACTTCAATTACGCTGCCGGCGGCTCCGGCTACGCCGTACTGGGCTCCGGCTACGACTTTTACACGCCGACCAACTCCAAGGTGACGATGCCCATCATCATACCGGCGGTGCCGTCGACTTTTAGTCTGAGCAACGGGGCCATCATTGTCGGTTTGTTGAGCATGCCAAAAACGATTCCGGAATTCATTCCTCCGCCCACAAGCGTCTTTTACAGCAATTATGTCGTCGCCTATGTTCGCGCGTTCAGCGGGCCGATCGTGGACAAAACCCCGCAAAATAACGCAACAATTCTCGCCGACGCGTTTACGTATCGGATGATTGTCGAAAACTTTCCTTATACGCCGATCGACACGAATTCGATCTGCATGAATTGTCCGGCGGCGGCGAATTTGACCACGGCGCAACTGATCGAGCGCACGAATCTCCTGCGCTCACAGTGGTTGTTGTTGAAAAACGCGCATGATTTTCGGCTGCGGTTCCGCTGGCCGGTGCTGCCGAATGGACGGATTCCCAATAACGGGCTGGCGACTTTTCGCTCGATGGCGGATGGCGAATTGATGGTGACCAACCAAACGGGGCAGCCGCCGCTTTACTTAGTTCAAGCCTCAACCTACGGGACCAATTCTCCACCGTGAAGATTAACCAGACAACGACCGGCAAGAACCGTGGCGTGACGATGCGGCCGCGTGCCGCCGCCGCGTTCACGCTCGTCGAAATCATGGTGGTCATGATTTTGTTGTCGGTGATTGTGCTCGGGTTGATGGCGATGTTCAACCAGACGCAACGGGCGTTTCGCGCCGGCATGGCACAAACCGATCAATTGGAAGGCGGCCGCATGTTCACGGACCTGCTCGCGCGCGATCTTCAGCAGATCACGCCGACGCACCAGACGAACGGGATGAATTTTTTCGCGCAAATTCCGGGTTATGCGCCGCTGCGACAAACGTTGCCCGCGAGTTCGCTTTCGCGCACCGACATTATTCAAAATTTATTTTTCACCTCGCGCAATAACCAGACGTGGAGCGGCATTGGTTATTATATTCGCACCAATCCGTCGTATTTTGGAAACATCAACCTCGTGGGGACGCTTTACCGTTTCCAAACGAACATCCCCATCAGCCAGATGTCGGGAGACTACAGTTTGATGCCGTTCCTGACGTATTTGAACGCGACGAACCTATTGAACACCAGCAAAATTCTCGATGGCGTGGTGGAGTTCCGGGTTCATTGTTATGACCTGGACGGGAGGTTGATTACCAACGGCAGCCCGAGCATCGTCAGCAATAATTTTTGGACCATTACGAACTCATTGGTGATGGCGCCGGGCGAGGTGGACTTTTACGGTTTCTCGAACAACCTCGTGCCGGCTTATGTGGAAGTGCAGGTTGGGGTGCTGGAGCCGGCGATGCTGAAACGGTACCGGTCCATTCCCGATTCCACCGTGCAGTCGAATTTTTTGGCGAGCCATGCGGGCAACGTGCAGTTGTTTCGCCAGCGCATCGCCATTCGCAACGTTGATCCTTCAGCTTACAATCCGCCGCCATGAATCTGTTTAAAGTCCATAGGGCGAAGCCCAAAGTCCACGGTCCCGCGTCCAAGGTCCATGGGGGCGCGAGAACGACGCGGGTTTCGGTTGGCTTTGGACATTGGGCCAAGGGCGTGATGCTTCGTCCATCGAACTTTGGGGATCGCGAGGGGGTGGCGCTGGTGATCACGCTGATCATGCTTTCGATCATCACCTTCATGGCGGTGACGTTCCTGGTCCTGAGCCAGCGCGAGCGCAGTTCCGTCAACACCGCCACGGACCAGAAGATGGCGCGCGATGCATCGGATGCCGGTTTTGCCCGGGTGAGCGCGGAGTTGCTCACGCATATCATGCTCCATACGAATTTGCAGGACTTCAATTTGCTGGCCTCGACGAATTATATCAATTTAAACGGATTGCTCGGGGGTGTTACTGGGAACCTGAACCCGGCGAACGTCAACTATGATTACCTGACTAATGGCGCGCCGATCATTGACAGCCAGGACCGCAACATTAATATCGCGAGCCTGTTGTTTAATCCGCGCCCGCCGGTGTATGTGGTGACGAATGCCGGGACCGGTGAGCGTGAATTCCGGTATTATCTCGACCTGAATCGCAATGGACGGTTTGATAAGAACGGAACCTGGCCGGTGGTGGTCACCAGCAACAGTTTGCCATGGTACGTGAACCGCACCAATGGTGCGCTCATCGCGGTCACCAATTTATCGATTCCCGAAGTTGCGACCAACACCTATTTGCTGAGCGACCAATTCGTGGGCGACCCGGAATGGATTGGCGTGCTGGAACGGCCGGAGGAATTGCACGCGGCGGACAATCGCTTTATCGCGCGGTACGCTTATATTGTCATCCCGGCGGGCAAGACGCTGGATGTAAATTACGTTCACAATCGCGCGAAGCGCATTTCGAATCTTGGAGAAGGGTTTTTGCGCAACCAAGGCGTCGGCACCTGGGAAATCAATCTCGCCGCTTTTCTGGCGGATCTCAATACGAACGCGTGGTGGAATCCTACTCCCGGTTATTTTTATAGCCAAAATAATACACTTCCTTCCACCGGAGCTGCATTTACCAGCGCGAATGACTTCCTGAATTACCGTTACGGCAACAAGGGTTATCCTGCGCTCACTAATGCCAGCGCGATTTTGGCGAACCCACCGGGCACGCTGGCCGCCGCGCTGGCTTCGTACAATATCGACGCTTACGGGGACGGACCGCTCATGTTGGGTCCCTCCACCAACGAGAATCTACCTCTAGCCGATGATCCCACGCTCGCCTGGTCCGGGTCCGAGAACCCCAATCACTTTTTTTCCACGCAAGATATCTTCAGCCAAATGCCGCAAGGATTTAGATCCGAGCTTTCCATCCTCGGCACGAGCAACGACACCTATAATGCCTACACCTTTTACCGGATGCTCGCGCAGCTTGGGACGGATTCCACGGCGAGCCAGGGGAAGATCAACATCAATTTCAAAAACACGGATAATCGGGGCAATGTCATTCCGGGCTTGGAAACAAACCTGATGGCGTGGTCGCCGCTTGATTTTTTCACCAATGCCGCCGCCGCGATGTTTCGGCAGATGAATCTGCGCGATTTCAACGGGAATCTGGTGACGGTGACGAACATCCCGATCTACGAGGACCCGGTGACGGGGCATACCAACCTGAACTATTATACGCCCGCGGTGCATCGGGTATTGCAGATGGCCGCGAATATCTTCGACGCCACCACGAATCGCTTTATCGTCAGCGGTCCCACCAATTACCCGAGTGTTTTCCGGCCGGTCTTCAGGAGCGCCAACGGCGTGGTATATATAGCGGGCTACCAGGAGGTAGCCAGCCCCAACGAGGCCTTTTTGCAATACTTGGACCCGCAAAATTTTGCCACGAAGGACCAGCCGTTGAATACGGGGGTGAATTTGTATGGTGTTCCGTGGGTCATCGGCGCGAAGAAGGGTTTCCCGAATTTCAACGAGTTTTCGATGGAAAACGCGCTGACGGTAACGCGGAAGTTGGAATTTACGAACAGCGTGGCCGGGAGAACCACGCCACCATGGGTGACCAACCAAATCTTTGATTTTGCACTCACGAACGTCTTTGCAGTCGAAGC
>Ga0265338_10005092_pt1 | contig 17346 bp, 12 predicted proteins | sample 42126metaG_FD_193579 | JGI IMG/M metagenome (GOLD analysis project Ga0265338, IMG submission 193579) | Rhizosphere microbial communities from Carex aquatilis grown in University of Washington, Seatle, WA, United States - 4-21-26 metaG | ecosystem: Host-associated > Plants > Roots > Rhizosphere... | reverse complement strand
ATACCGGGATACGTGGGATCAAACGTGTGGATTTTTGGAGCGGGCGTTTTTGTGCTGGGAGTAATCTGCGCGTTGCTGCACATCCATCGAAGCGCATACCGGTATGCAGGCATCACTCTCGCGATAGTTATGCTGGTGGCGCGCGCGCAACCTGCTTGGATCATTGCCGTTCACCGATTTTTTGAAATTTCCGTGGGCATCGCTGTGGGATTAGCCCTGACGGCGGTCTGGCCCGTGACTCAGCCGACCGTTCAAAGCTAAAAGGACAATTGGCAGGACGCGGACGCTTTTCGAATGGCAGTTATAGCGCTTTTCGCCGTTTGCCTTTTGCACGCCGATGACAAAGCCGGTGCCCCGATTGGCAAATGGTTGCAGAAGATTGCCGAGAAGGGTTGGGCGGCGGTACTTGGGGGCTCAGCGAGCATCCGTGTCAATGTGAACGCTCTTCAGTTCCTTGATTTGTGTGATTGCGATCGCGTGAGTTCCAGTTCGCGTGAACACCGGGCCGGTTGCCTGCACATATTTTCCTATAAACGGCATCATCTTTTCACGCTGGCCGGAATCGGGCATATTCTCTGAGATTGGGAAATAAATCAGCCCGGCCTTGGTGAGGATAATGATCGGTGAGCCGTGCTTAACGCAATCCAGCGTGCACTGCAAACTGAAGCTGGTGGCGCTCCCAGCCGGATTTTGGACGGGACAAGCAAGGTCCCGAACGGCGCCCTCGATCGTCATCGTCTTCGCGTCGGGAGCCATCTTTGTACCCTGAGGCGTGAGCGCCGGACAGATGAGCAGCACAGAAAAAGCCGTGGCAGCGACGATATGGATTAAATTCGAGCGCTTCATAAGCCTCCCCCAGTTGCGTGACGCAGACCTTCGCGGAGATTCCCGGTTTGGCGACGCAATCTGGCAAGACTATATACCGTGCCGAGTCTATCTTCGCAATAAGCTCGAAGCACGGACGCTCGCTGAAGGCAGCAGCGCTGGTGCGCTTTGAGTCGGAGGAATTATTTGAGCGAGCGCGGTGATTGGGAATCCAAAACATAAAGCCACAACAAAGTGAAAATAGCTGCCCATACCGCTCGACTTCTTCAAAAGCGCTTTTTCAGATGGAAGACATTTAAACCCGTGGGAATGAGCTGAAACTGGTTTGGTTGCTTTCATTCGTCCTGCAAAGTCCTGAGTAGCCGGTTTATCGGAGATTTGAAGTAATTCTTCACTTTTCCGGTAAGCGCGTTACTCAAGACTTGACAACCTCAGCCACCACGCTGCACGGTGGCGTGACAGACTTACCTATTCTCCTCTGGGTGGCCGTGCGGCGCGGAAGACGAGGAAGAATCCAAGCGCAAAGCCACCGAGAGCGGCTAGTGGCAACGGGAGCCAAGGGTGGAAACCTTGGTTTTGTACTGACCAGGTTTTCCCTGCCGCCACACCAGCGGAAATTAGCCCACCGACTATCGCGATGCTGAATCGCCGTCGCTTCCGCATCCGGTCTAAATCCATGGCATCCAATGTGGTTTACCTCCGCTTGCGTGGAATGACCGTACCATCGGCCAAGAATGCTACCACAAGAAGATGGAGACGTTATTTGCCCCCTTGCTAAGCCCCGGGAAGTCGGATTAATGGACGTTTGCTGGTCTTGTACTCCACTTGTGGGATATGCGCGTTAGTCAGGACTTTTTGATTTCGGCGAAGAACGATTTTGTGAGTTGGGCAAAGGAAGCCACATACCGCAGGATTTTGCGTTTTTTTCCATAAGCCACTTGATCCCGGGAAAACAACATAATCGCCGCTTTCCGGACGCAAGCATGTCGCACGCCTTCTCGATCCGGCGCCTGCGCGTTTCCGGTTGCTTGGCGGAGCTTATCGAGAAAACCCAGTCCCGGCGCGCCATTGGTGTGATGCCCTCCCAGCCTGCCTGCGCTATCGGAGCCGCTGCGAGGGCTTTGCGCAGATCCATTGGCACTCTGATTTCCGATTCTTCTCCGGCCCGCGCAATCTCCACCGTTACAGTGTCTGCAGCATCTGCACCCGCGCCTTCGCGCATGGTCTTGTTAACCCTGAGCGAGTGACTTCCTTTGCCGTTTGGTTCGAGAGCGGCTCGAAAAGGGAAGCTATTGATCGTTCCCTCAACCATCGTCCTGTCTCTTGATGGAAGCTTCGCACTCGCGTTCCTGGGCAGGATTATGGTCCACGATCCACTCTTTTCGGTTGCCTTAGGACGAGACAACTTTGCACTGAAGCGAATCGTTGGCTTGGTTTCTTGCAGCTTAGCGAGTTTCATGTGCCGTGATATTACCAAATAAAACTAAAGATGTTTTGCCAGGATAACTACGAATAAACCGGATAATCGGCCATCTACCCGGCCAGTACTGCCCAAGGCTGGCATCGCCGTGCGTCAGTTGGGAATTTATTTTGACATTACACTGCTAGAAATAGTGGCCCCGCATACCAGCACTAAATCTGGTCTTCCGGACAGTATTCTGGTGACTCAGCCCGGCGTAGCGTTGAGGTGCAGGCAAGAATTTTATGCCAACTCCAGCAAGCTCCGCCATCCGCTTTGCAAGCCACATCGAGGGATATTTTGCCGCGATTGTTCTGGCGGCTCTGCTCGTAGGGTTGGTGCCAGCGAATTCGCTTTCTTCACAGACGGTTCCCCAGCGCGCCAGCAGTTCCTATCGAGCGGGCCCGCTTGAATTGCAGTTGTGGGAGCTAATCAATCGCGACCGCGCAGATCCGTCCAACTCCCGCGAGACGAGGGGCCGCGCGCCTGCTCTGCAGTGGGACGACAGGCTGGCGGCAATAGCCAGAATGCACTCGGAGGAAATGGCCCGAAAGGGATTCTTCAGTCATGAGGGTGCGGACGGGAGTTCTCCGTCGCGCCGCGTTTCAATGGCGGGAATCAAGTGGCTCTCAACGGGAGAAAACATCGCCAATTGCGGAGGCGTGAGCGAGGCCGAGTCCCTGTTCATGAATGAGCCAAAATTCCAGCAGAATCATCGGTGGAATATCCTGAACGTGAACTACACTCACGTCGGAGTCGGGGTCGCTCGAGCGCCGGACGGAAGTCTCTACATCACACAAGAGTTCGCACAACTGTCCCAGGCGCGTTAATCTACCTGAAATCCTCGCTTCCCCAGGACGTACATCTCCATTTCGCTTGAGAAAATAACTTCGAAGCAGCCAATTTTTAATCAGCCGGATACTTGGAAACTGAGCCAATGCTGAAATCATGGCGCGGCGACGCGCGCTATGTAGAAGTTGAAAAAGGCCTCTGAGTTCGAATGCAGGCATACTTGCGCGTTGGGTGCGCCCGGCTCGGGCCGCGTGAAACCTTTTTCGTCCACGCGGATGTGCATTGGTTGGACGGGGCAGAGATCGGGGTTCAGGATGTAGGCGAGCGTCATGGGATCGAAGAGCGTGGGAGTTTCCTGTCCCCACTGGTGATAGAGGATGCTCAACGCGTCCGTGATAGGCGTGCCCTGGCGGAATAGGAAGGCGCGCTTCACTTCGTCGAGCTTCAATTGGGTTGCGTCGAGCGGCATCATGTAAATCGGGACGCCGGAAGCGAAGAGTTTTTGCGCTGATGGAATATCATTCAGGATATTCCATTCCGGTTGCGGCGGAGGCGCGGGAGTGTAGCCGGAATCGCCGTAGCCGCGTTCGACCGAGCCTCCCATCATCACCACGCGCTTGAGCTTGCGGAAAGTTTCCGGGTCTTTGTCCATCAGCGCGCCCACGTTCATCAGCGGGCCGATCGCGACCAGCGTGATTTCGCCGGGGTTGCCGCGGATCTGCTCGAGGATGAAAGTAGCCGCGTCGGGGTGCGTGGCTCGCGCGAAATGGCCGTGTTCCGCGTAAGCCCGCTGCGTGAGCGAAGATTTGGGCGTCGTGGGAACACCCGCAGCGACGGGAATATCTTCGCGGCCGGCCTCGCCAAGAAGGCGGTCGGCTAATTTCGCGCGGGTTTGCGTGTCGCCGAAAGTGGTGGTGACGCCGAGGATTTGCAGTTCCGGGCTACGCAGCGCAAGTGCCAGCGCGAAGGCGTCGTCAATGTCGTCGCCGATGTCCGTATCAATGATGATTTTTTCGGGAGCGCTGGACGCCGGCGGCGCGGATTTTTGTGCTTGAGCGGTTGCCGGGTGCGCGAGCAAACCGCTGCAGCATAGGAAAAATACGAGCATGAAAATTTGAAGATTGCATCGCATCTCGGTGCGCCTCGCTTTCATTCATTCCAGAAAATTGTCGCTCGTCATTTGCGCACCGCGGGAGATTCGGTCTTCGGAAGCGCAAACGCAACATAGACTCCACCGGAGGGTGACTTTGGATCTTTGCCGCCGCCCGCTGCGATCACCACAAATTGGCGGCCATTGACCGCGTAAGTTGCAGGTGTGGCGTTACCGGCATACGGCAGCGTCGTCTCCCACAATAGCTCGCCCGTAGCTTTATCGAAGGCGCGGAATTTCTTGTCGAAGTCGGTGGCGGCGATGAAAAGCAAACCTCCCGCAGTGGCGATCGGGCCGCCGTAATTTTCCGTGCCGGTGTTCTTCGTACCCTGTGCGGCGAGCTCCGGATATTCGCCGAGATTGATTTTCCAAACATATTCGCCCGTGGCCAGGTTGATTGCGCTGAGTGTTCCCCACGGAGGCGCAATCGCTGGGTAACCATCCGGATCGAGAAATTTGTGATAGCCCGTGAAGCGGTAATCCATGTTGGGAGGCGGGGGTTCTCCCTTGCTGAGTGTGTCGCTCTCACCGCTGGTGAGAAAATCGACGAGCGCGGCACGCTGCGGGGCGGACAAATTGGGAAAGCCTGTCATGCGCCCCTTGCCGTTTCGGATTGTCGCGGAGATCTGCCGCCCGCTCAAGCGCGTGGCGACGCCAACGAGCGACGGAATCGCCGGTGGCGAGCCCGCCAGTTTTTCGCCGTGGCAGACGGCGCACTGGCTCAGATAAATTCCACGCGGTGAATTTTCGCCGCTGCTCTCGGCGAGCGCGCCCGTCCAAGCCATCTCGTTTGCGTTGACGTAGAGGATGCCGCTTTCCGTGTCAACAGCAGGGCCGCCCCACTCCGCGCCACCATCGAAACCGGGAAAAACAACCGTGTCCACACCAACGCTGAAAGGAACAAATTGTCCCGTGCTGCGAAATTCCCGAAATTGCTCGAGCGCCCATGCGTGCGCTTGCGGAGTGCGATTCGTCAGCATCTCTACCGTAAGAAACTGGCGCGCGAAAGGCGCAGGCTTCGTGGGAAGCGGCTGCTCGGCAGCGGCAACTTCGCCGGGCACCGTGCTGGCGGGATATTTCTTGTACTCGATGGGAAAGATCGGATCGCCGGTGACGCGATCGAACAAATAGACGAATCCTTGCTTCGTGGTCTGCGCGACCGCATCCACTTCCTTTCCATCGCGATTCAACGTGACCAACGCTGGCGGCGCGGGAAAATCACGGTCCCAGATATCGTGCTTCACTCCTTGAAAATGCCAAAGCCTTTCGCCGGTATCCGCGTTTAAGGCGATCAAGCAATTCGCAAAGAGATCGTCGCCAATTCGATTCGCGCCGTAAAAATCGAACGCCGCCGATCCCGTGGGCACGTAAATGATTCCGCGCTTTGCATCGAGCGCCATGCCGGCCCAATTATTGGCCGCACCGGTGTACTTCCACGCGTCCTTCGGCCAGGTCTCGTAACCAAATTCGCCCGGATGCGGAATCGTGTGGAATGACCAGCGCAGCTTGCCCGTCTGAACATCGTAAGCGCGAATGTTTCCGGGCGGCGCAGGCAGGGTTTCCGGATTGCGCCCGCCCACGATGATCAAATCCTTGTAAATAATGCCCGGGCTCGTCAGCGGCGACCATTGCAGCGCCGCATTGCGCCCCAAATTCTCGCGAAGATCAATTCGTCCACTCTTGCCGAAAGCTGGAATAGGCTTGCCAGTCGTGGCGTCGAGCGCGTAAAGGAAATTCATCACGCCAACAAGAATCCGCTTATTTTTCCCGCTCGACCAAAATACCAACCCGCGTGCAGGCTGCGTCCCTGTTATCCCCGAATTAAATTTCCACAAGAGTTTGCCCGTAGCCGCGTTGAGCGCAAAAACTTTTTGCGTTGGCGTGATTCCGTACAGCACGCCTCCCACTTCAATCGGACTCGTCTCCAGTCCGCCTGGCTCGCCCGTATCAAATTTCCACGCCAGCGCGAGCTGGCTCACATTCCTTCGATTAATTTGCGCGAGAGTTGAATAGTGATTGTTCTCCGGGCCGCCGCCATACGTGGGCCAGTCCTGTTGCGGCGTAGTCTGCGCGCGCATGCCGAGTGGCGCCAGCGCGAAACACATCGCAAGCAATCCGAACAGACTCTTCGTCTTTTTCATCTTTATCCTGCGCGAATCATACCCCAAGGGCGCGCGTTCGACCTGCCGCGTTTGCGCCTTGCCTCGCCCTCTCATCTGATGCTACCTTGCCCGCGTTGCGCGCATTGGGAAGGGGTGAAATTTGTCAATGAAACTGTGGAGCTCTACTGCGCCGCCGGCTGATTTCCGGCCCTATGTGGAGGCCGAAGAAAGCGTGCGCGAATTCAGTTTGCGCGCGGTGCTGCTCGGCTCGCTGTTCGGAATTCTGTTCGGTGCCGTTTCTGTTTACGTCGGCCTGCGCGCCGGGCTGACCGTCTCCGCCTCCATCCCCATCGCCGTGCTTTCCATCAGCATCCTGCGCGCCTTCGGCCGCTCCACAATTCTCGAAAATAATATCGTCCAGACCACCGGCTCGGCCGGAGAATCCGCCGCGGCGGGCGTCATCTTCACCATGCCCGCGCTGATTTTCCTCGGCTTCTCGCTCAACTCCGAATACTGGCGCATCTTTTTTCTAGCGCTGATGGGCGGCTGGCTCGGCGTCCTTTTTATGATCCCGCTGCGCCGCCAACTCATCGTCAAGGAACACGGCAATCTCACTTTTCCCGAAGGCACCGCCTGCGCCGATGTTCTCGTTGCCGGCGAACGCGGCGGCAGTTTTGCGGGACGCGTCTTCTGGGGCCTCGGCCTCGGCGGCGTGTACACGTTCTGCATGAACACGCTCGGCCTCTGGCCCAGCCAGCCGGATTATCAGCCCGACTGGCTGCCCGGCGCGTCCTTCCGCGCCAACGTCACGTCCGAATATCTCGGCGTCGGTTTCATCATTGGCCCGCGCGTCGCAGGGCTTCTGTTCGCAGGCGGTGTGATGTCGTGGCTCGTCATCATGCCCGCGATTAAATTTTTTGGGTCGCTCTCCTCTGGGCCGCTCTATCCCAGCACAATCCCGATTGCGTTGATGAAGCCCCAGGATCTTTGGGGCACGTACATTCGGCCCATTGGAGCGGGCGCCGTCGCGGCGTCCGGCCTCATCACGCTGCTCAAGACGATGCCTACGATTCTCTCCGCGCTCACCGCCGGGCTAAAAGACATTCGCGCCAAACACGCCTCCGCCGTCGCGGCCACCAGCCGTACCGAGCGCGATATGTCCATGCGAGTGGTCGTCATCGGTTCGGCCGTGATCGTTGCGATGGTTTGGATTCTGCTCAAGTTCAAACCGATCCCCGGCGCGCAGACGGGCGCTTTCGCAAATCTCATCGCGGCACTTTTCGTAATCGTTTTCGGCTTTTTGTTTGTCACCGTCGCTTCGCGCATCAGCGGCCTGATCGGGAATTCCTCAAATCCGATCAGCGGGATGACGATCGCCACGCTGATGGCGACCTGCGCCATGTTCCTCGTCATGAAATGGACTGCCGGTCCTTACGCCGTGCTCGCGCTCACAATCGGCGGTGTCGTCTGCATTGCAGCCGCAATCGCTGGAGCGACGTCACAGGATTTGAAGACTGGTTATCTCGTGGGCGCCACGCCCTATTGGCAGCAAGTCAGCCTCATGATCGGCGTGCTTGTTTCCGCATTCGCCATCGGCGGCACGCTGATCCTGATGAATGTGGGCCTCGCGCAGTACAAGCCCATCCAGATTCCGCTCGACATCAGCAATCTTCCGGTTGGCGTCGAACGCCAGGCCGACAATTTCGCCTACGAAGGCAAGACGTACACGCTCGTCAACGCGCTCGGCTCCGGCACAGTTCCCGACGGTAAATATCTCTACGATCCGGCGACAAGAGAAATCGAAGTCCAGTGGATTCAAGGCATCGGCAGCGACAAAGCCGCCGCCCCGCAGGCCCGGCTGATGGCAACAGTCATCAGCGGCATTTTGAATCATCGTCTCCCCTGGCGATTAGTGTTCCTCGGCGTATTCATGGTGATTGCCATCGAACTGCTTGGCATTCGCTCGCTTCCATTTGCCGTCGGCTCGTACCTCTCGATTGCCACGACGATGGCGATGTTTGCAGGCGGCGTGGTCCGCTGGCTCGCCGAGCGCGGACTCGAGAAAAAGAGCGACGCCGAAAGCGAAGTGAGCCCCGGCTCGCTTTACGCCAGCGGCTTGATCGCAGCCGGGGGCGTCTTCGGCCTGCTCGCCATCATCATCAATCTCCTGCAAGACCCGGAGATCGGCCATCACGTGCCGCATTGGGTCGCAAGCGTGTTCCACCTGCCATGGAACGATAAAATATTCGCGTTCGGCGAAAAATTCATGCCGCATCTCAGCCAACTGCCTTCGCTCGGCGTAATTTTGTTCGTCCTGCTCGCGCTTTCGCTTTTCATCTCCGCGCGCAAAAAACTGAAGCAGTCGTAATACTTCGTTGGAGAAATGACAAACCAAGTCGCTCCAGCCACGAAGCCCCGCAATACGATTTGGAAGTTTGGAGGACTCACTCCTTGGAATCTCGCTCGCAACGTGTGGGCTGAGATCAATGCGAACAACCTGCTAGGCCGTTCATCCGAGCTGGCATTCGATTTCTTGTTTGCTCTCGTGCCACTGATTCTTTTCATGCTGACGCTGTTTGGATTGTTCGCTTCACGAAGTATCGAGCTCCAGAATAATTTGGTTTCCTACTTCGCTGACTTTCTGCCGCCCGCAGCCTTTCAGGTCTTAAAAACGATAGTAGCCGAGCTCGCCGCGAGCGCTGGCGGGGGAAAATTGACATTCAGCATTGTGGTCGCCCTGTGGTTCGCCTCCGGTGGCGTCGCATCTATGATTTCCGCGCTCAATTCGGCCTACCACGTTCGCGAGACTCGTACGTGGTTCACAGTCCGGACAATCGCACTAGCCTTGACGCTCTTCATTTCAATTCTTCTCCTTGCCGCGTCGTTTGTAGTTTTGGTGGGCGGCCACCTTGCAGGCTGGTTGGGATCAGAACTCCGATTGCAGCCAATTGTGGTGTTTGTTTGGCAGATGCTCCAGTGGCCGGCGGCTACTCTTTTCCTCGTCATGTCGTATTCGCTGATTTATTACTTCGGTCCAGACCTGAAGGAGAGGCGCTGGCACTGGATTACGCCCGGGTCGGCGTTTGGAGCTTTTCTGTGGCTCCTGGCTTCGATTGGATTCCGCGTGTATCTGCGCTTCTTTAACACGTACAGCGCTTCCTATGGCTCGCTCGGCGCCATCATGATTCTGTTGGTCTGGCTGTACGTCACGGGCTTTGCGTTCCTGATTGGCGGGGAAATCAACGCTGAAATTGAACGCGCCAGCAAATGATGGAACTCGCTGCAAACTCCCTGGTAGCGTCCAGCTTCCCTCCCACTCCTTCGCTTTGACTCCGCCCGGTTAAGCCCTTACACTGAATCATCGTGGGTTCCTTTTCACGCGGATACGGTGGCTACCGATTTGATATAGGTAGCTATTTCCCGCGCGCAATCAAGACCATCTGCATTGCCTGCGTCGTTGTTTTTACATTGCAACAAATCACGCCTCTTCTGTTCCACCAAGACACCTCGAGTTTTTGGGATTATTGGTTCGGCCTTGCTCCGAGCACCATTCTCCACGGATACATCTGGCAGCTAGTCACATATCTCTTCCTTCACGGAAGTTTCACGCACATTCTGTTTAACCTTTTGTATCTCGCGATGTTCGGAGCCGCGCTGGAGCACACCTGGGGCGCAAAAAAGTTCTACACCTATTATTTCATCTGCGGGATCGGGGCTGGCCTGACCGACGTGCTGGTAAGAACGCTCCTAGTTGTCTGGGGCGTTTCGAAGCCGAACTTGTTTGGCATCCCCACGATTGGCGCGTCTGGTGCAATCTACGGAGTTTTGCTCGCCGTCGCCATCACGATGCCGCATCGCCAGGTGTGGGTGTTCCCGCTGCCGGTCACCGTCTCGATGCGCATTTTTGTGGCGGCGATGGGCGCGCTCGAATTCTTCAGCACCATTGGTTCTTCCGGCGACGGCGTCAGCCACGTCTGCCATCTTGGCGGAATGCTGGTCGGCTACGTTTATCTCCGCCGCGGATCTTTCCTCTACAACTTCCGAAATTATTTTTCAGATTGGAAGAAACGCCGCCTGCGCAAGAAATTCGAGGTCTACGTTCGTGATCACCGCGACGAAAAACCGCCTTCGAATCCAGATAATTGGGTTAATTGATCCGCGAGATGGGAATGTCTTCGTGTTAAGGAAAGTCTTCCGCGAATGCACAACTTCGCAGTCTGCATGAAAAGTCCAAGGACGTACTTCAGGGGCTGAAGCCCACAAAGAAAATGCATGGCTTACGGCGGGGTTGAAACCCCGCCCTACAAAGATTCCGCGTTTTTCCGCGAGCTGTTCAGCCGCTGAGGGCTTTGGAATTGCGTTCTCGCGTGGGGCGCTACCGCGGCGACGGAATATCCGCCGGAATCAAGCCACCGATGCGGACCAGGCGCAGCAGATTCGTGGTGCCGCGCGCGCCCAGCGGAGTGCCGGCAATAATTCCCACCACGTCGCCGCGCTTTACTAGTTTTTCTTCCACCAGCCGCTCTTCCGCGACCCTGGCCAGCTCATCAATGTTGTGAAGATGCGCGATCCGCCGAGGCAACACGCCCCAGAGCAAACTCAACCTCCGCCGCGTTTCCGGATTCGGCGAAAACGCAACGATCGGCGCGCGCGGGCGGTATTTCGAAACCAGCCGCGCGGAAAGTCCCGTTTCCGTGAACACGGCCACCACATTCATGTGCAACTCTTCTGCGGCATGGCACACGGCCTCGGCGATCGCTTCTCCAATGTGAATTTCCGCAAAACGCGCGGGGCGGGGCAGGTCCGTGATCGCCGCTTCCGCTTCGCAGATGATGCGGTTCATCATCATCACAGATTCCAGCGGATATAATCCCGCCGCCGTTTCGCCCGAAAGCATCAGCGCGTCGCTGCCGTCGAAAATTGCATTCGCCACGTCGGATGCCTCGGCGCGGGTGGGGCGCGGATTTTTCTGCATCGAGTCCAGCATCTGCGTCGCGGTAATCACGGGAATCAGCGCGTTGCGCGACCGCGAAATAATCTGTTTCTGCACCACGGGAACTTTTTCCGGCGGCATTTCCACGCCCAGATCGCCGCGCGCCACCATTACGCCATCGGCAATGGCCAGAATTTCGTCCAAATTCTCGATGGCTTCCGGCTTTTCGAGCTTCGCAATTACGGGAGTATTTTTCCCGGCCCGCGCAATGGCTGCTTTTGCCGCGCGCACATCTTTCGCCGTGCGCACAAAACTGAGCGCCACATAATCCGCGCCGTGCTCGAGTGCGAATGCGAGATCGATTCTGTCTTTTGGAGTAAGCGAAGGAATCTTCAGCTTGATTCCCGGAAGATTGATTCCCTTGTGCTCGCCCAAATCACCGCCGTTTTCCACCTGGCAAACCACTTCATGGCCGCGTGTGGAAAGCACGCGCAGCGCAATATCGCCGTCGCTCAGCAGGATTTGATCGCCTTTTTTGACGGATTCCGGCAGCGCGCGAAATGTGGTGCTGATCACTTCCGTATTTCCGACAACTGGCTTTGTTGTGATGGTCAGTTTCTGGCCGAATCGCAATCGTATGGGGCGTCCATCGGTGAGAAGCCCTGTGCGGATTTTTGGCCCCTGCATATCGGCCAGAATTGCGATGGGCCTTTCATGTTGCATCGCGGCATGGCGGACGGAAGCAACGTTGCGTGCATGGTCCGCATGCGTGCCGTGGGAGAAATTCAACCGAGCGACGTCCATCCCCGCGCCGACCAGCTTCTCGATCATTGCCGGTGAGGAACTGGCGGGACCCAGCGTGCAAACGATTTTGGCCCTTCGACGATTCATCAGGTTTACTTTGCCGCCGCAAAATCTGTGACGATGCCGTAGAGATACTCGATCCCCTTGTTGAAGGAATCGATTGGGATGCGCTCATCATCCGCGTGCATGCGCCCCATATCGGCATCGGTTAGCGGAAAGGGCACCAAGCCGTACGCTTGCACGTTACGCATGCGCAGCGGAGAGGAATCCGTCGCCCACGCCGACATCATGGGAATCACAGGCTTGCCGGGAAATTCTCTTCCCGAGACGCGCACGATGGATTTGTAGAGTTCGGAATCGAGTGACGACGAGGGAGCGGCTTCGCCTGCATTTGGGCGCATTTCGAACCGGATCTGCGGATCATTCACCAGCTCGCCCAATTTGGCCAGAAGCGGCGTAATCACATCTTCCGGCAGCAACCGGATGTTCAGCACGCCGCGCGCTTCCGAGGGAATCACGTTTTGGCGGATTCCCGCTTGCAGCATTGTGGGGGAAATCGTGTCGCGCATCATCGCATTCCAGCTGGGATTCGCGTTTGAAACCCAGCGCGCCGCGTGTTCGCCGCGATCCGGCGATTCGAGCGCGCGGATCCATTTGCTTGTTTCATCATCCTGAAGCGGCGCAAGGCCGCCAAAATAGGCGCGCGTCACGGAATTGAATTGCGGCGGAGGTTCGTAGGCTGCGATCTTGGCCATCGCGGTGACAAGATGGGCTACCGGATTGTCCTTCCGCGGAATCGATGCATGGCCCGAAGTGCCGGTGGCGATCACGTCCACGCTCATGGAAACTTTTTCGCTGGCCTGCAGGCCCACGTATTGCACTTTTCCGGCGTTAGCTTCCACCATGCCGCCTTCATTCAGCGCAAATCCCGCGGCGATTTTGTCCCAATGCTTTTCCACGGCAAATTTCATGCCGGTTTCTCCGCCATTTTCTTCATCGCCTTCGGAGAAGAAGATGACGTCGCGATTCAGGCGCATTCCCGATCGCTTCATGGCGATGAAGACGGCGAGGTTGGCAATCGTCATTCCTTTGTCGTCAATCGCGCCGCGGCCGTAGAGATAGCCATCTTTCATTACCGCGCCGAATGGGTCCACGGTCCACTTGGTCTTATCCACGCCGACCACGTCGAGATGCCCCATCAGCAGCAAGGCTTTCGAAGGATCGGGCATGGCGCTGGACGAAAGCCGCGCCACAAGGAAACCGCGCCCCGGGGTGCTCTCAAAAATTTCGGCCTTGATGCCTTCTTTCGCCAGAATGTCTGATAGATATTTCGCACCGACGAGTTCGTTGCCCGGCGGGTTCGTTGTGTTGATACGGATGAACCCTTGCAGCCAGCCGAGGGCTTCGAAATCGAGTTTTGAAAAGTCCACGCCGGATCCCGAAGCAGGCGGCATGGGCGAATTTTGCTGCGGAGAGGACTGCGCGCGAATTTGCAGCGCACAGGACAACGCGATCAGGAGTATCCAGACAGAAATTCGAGCCGCCTTGCGCGCCATCCTTTTCCCCCTCGATTGAATCTGAAAGTACGTCAAGCAGCGATGAAACTTTCATACTATCATGCCAACTTCGGGTTACCGGCGTGCGCCGCGCGAGGCGTTTTCTGGATTGCAATTGACCATCCGCCAGGGCGCGTGCCAGCATCAAAGTAGGGCGAGGAAACCATGCGATCGAACAGATGGATTCGAGTTATTTTACTGGGAATCTTGATTGGCGTGCTGGGTGTTCCCCGCGATGCTTTCACGGCGCGCGCACGGCAACAGGAAGGCCCGACCAAGCCCTCCACGGCGCAGACTCCGCTGCCCACTCCCCCCACACCCGCCCAGCAGCAACAGCAGACCCAGCAACAGGGCAAACCGGAGGAGCCGCGCGCCACTATTTCTTCCGTTTCCACACTGGTCCATGTGGAAGCCGTGGTCACCGACCAGAACGGCGATATCCTCAAAGGCCTAAAGAAAGAAAACTTTCGGGTTCTGGACAACGGCCAACCCCAGCAAATTTCCAATTTCTCTCCAACCGACGCGCCGATCACGATTGTGGTGCTGATGGAGTTCAGCCGCCTGATGGGCGGGTACATCGGCTACGCGGGAAAATTTTGGGCCTCTGGCTTTCTGAACCATCTCACCGACAAGGATTGGGTTGCTTTCAAGACGTACGATTTGAAAACCACGCTGCAAGTGGATTTCACGCACGACCGCAATGAAGTGCAGCAGTCAATTGCTTCCTTGTTCTTTCCGGACTTCAGGGAAGCCAACATGTTCGACGCAGTGCTCGAAACCGTTGACCAGCTTCGCGACGTGCAGGGGAAAAAATCCATTCTGCTGATTGCTTCCGGTTACGACACCTTTAGCAAACACACGCTCGATCAAACGCTCAAGAGGCTGAAAGAAACTGACGTGACGATTTTCTGCGTCGGAATGGCAGAGGCGATGAATGTGATGAAGGCCAATGGCGGAGGGGTCAGCTATTTGCAAGCGCAAAATCAGCTCAACACGTTTGCCAGCATGACGGGCGGCTATGCGTGGTCGCCGCGCTTCTTTGGAGAAATGGACGAAATATTCAATTCAGTCGCGGGCTTCCTGCACAGCCAATACACGATTGGTTTTTCGCCGACCACGGCGCCGGACGGGAAATATCACAAACTGAAAATCGAAGTGGTGGATGATAAGGGCGACGAGATGATGATCGCAGACAAGAAAGGCAAGATGAAGAAGCTCGTCATCTACGCCCGGCAGGGATACACAGCGCCGGTCGTTTCCACTCCCGGCAACTAACGCGCCGGAAGCACGCTCAATATCCGCGGACGAGATCGACGCGATTTACCAGCTCGCGTCCGCTGAACCAGCGATCGAGATTTTCCATCACTAACTCTGTTTGGCGATCCCATAGCCGGTCGCTGATCGCACTTATATGCGGTGTGATTTGTAGGTTTGCGGCTTTCCACAGTGGGCTTTCCGGCAGCAAAGGTTCTTCCGACGCCACATCCAGCGCCGCGCCGGCAATTTTGTGCCGCTCGAGTGCTGCGATCAGCGCGGCTTCGTCAATCAACGCCCCTCGCGCCACATTCATGAAATAAGCGGACGGCTTCATTCGCGCGAATTGCGCCGCGCCGAACATTTGGTGCGTCTCCGGCGTTTCGGGGGCGGCGACCACAACGAAATCTGCTTCCGGCAAGGCCTCGTCGAGCTTCGAAGCAGGAAAGATTTTCTCCGCAAGATTTGCGTCGCCGGTGCCGGATCGCGTGACGGCCCAGACGCGCATGCCGAGTGGCTTCACAACTCTTGCAACGGCTCGGCCGATTGCGCCGAAACCAATCAGTAAAATTGTTTGACCATGCAGCTCGCGTGGGCGGACGGGCGCGTCCCACCATTCCTGCGGCGCCCACTTGGATTGCTGCTGATAGCGGAAGCAATCGGGGAAGCGGCGCGCGAGCGAAATGAGTGTGCCCAGAATGTGCTCGGCCATGGGAATGGAATGGATGCCGCTCGCATTCGTGACTTCAATGTTGCTCTGGCGCAGCTCGGGATACATGAGTTGCGTGACGGCTGCAGCAGTGGAGTGAATCCACTTGAGCTTTTTTGCCAGCGCGAATTGTTCGGGGCGCAGGGTGAAACCGGCAAAAATATCCGCGTCTGCAAGTTCGCGATCGAGATTGTCGTAATCCGGTAAATGGACGACATTCATTTCCGGCCAGCGCGCGCGGATGCGGGCGGCCATTTCCGGCGGAGCGGTCCAAATGGAAAAACGGAAGCGCACGCAGATGACGAGCTTGGTGTCCGCGGGCTTTGTGCGAATCATCGGCGCCTAATCTTTTTGGGGAACACGGAGATCGCGGCCCGTCATTTCGCCCGGCTCGGGAATATCGAGGACGCCGAGCAGTGTGGGTGAAATGTCGCGGAGCGAGCCGCCGGATTGCAATTGAAGTTTGCCATCCTCGGTGGCGAGGATGAACGGGACGGGGTTCGTCGTGTGATAGGTGTGCGCGCCGCCGGTGACGGGATCAATCATCGTCTCGGCGTTGCCGTGGTCGGCTGTGATGATCCAAGCGCCGCCGCGAGGACGCAGTGCTTGAAATAAACGGCCGAGGCATTCGTCCACGGTTTCGACGGCTTTGATGGTGGCTTCGAGCTGGCCGGAATGGCCGACCATGTCCGCATTGGCAAAGTTCATGATGATGGCGTCGAAATCGCCCTTCTCTATTGCGTGAATTACCGCGTCCGCAATTCCGGCGGCGGACATTTCCGGCTTCAAGTCGTATGTGGGAACTTTCTGTGAAGGCACGAGGATGCGTTCTTCTCCGGCGAATGGTTTTTCGACGCCGCCGTTGAAGAAATAAGTGACGTGCGCGTATTTTTCGGTTTCGGCGACGCGCAGATTTTTGAATCCGAGATTCGCGAAAACATTGGCGAGAATGTTTTCGAGTTTTTCCGGTGCGATTAGATAGCGGAGCCACGGCCACGCTTTGTCGTATTGCGTCATCGCGACGTAAGCCAGATTTTTCGGGCGCACAGGATCGGCAAAATCCTTGAAGCCAGGCTCTGCGATGGCGCGCGTCATCTGGCGGGCGCGGTCGGCGCGGAAATTAAAGAAGACGACGGCATCGTCGTCGCGGATCTGTCCACGGGGCGCGGCGGGCTTGCCGGGCGCGGCCTCGGTGGTGATCACAGCGGGAAGCGTGAATTCGTCGGTGACACTTTTTTCGTAGCTTGCCTGAATTGCGGCGATGGGATCGGTGAATCTTGCTTCAGCATCGCCATGAACGACTGCGCGATAGGCTTTTTCGACGCGCTCCCAGCGATTGTCGCGATCCATCGCGTAATAGCGGCCGCTGATGCTGGCGATTTGGCCTACGCCGTACTCGCGGATTTTCTGTTCGATCTGGCGGAGGAATTCGATGCCGCTGTTGGGAGGCGTGTCGCGGCCATCCATGAAACAGTGAACGAAAACTTTTTCGACTTTGTATTCGCGCGCCATGCGGAGAAGCGCGTAGAGATGATTCAGGTGCGAGTGGACGCCACCATCGCTGGCGAGGCCGAGCAGATGGAGCTGATGCTTCCGGGCGCGCTCCATCGCTTCGACGAGAAGCGGCTGGCGCGAGAATTCTCCGCTCGCGATGAGTTCGTCCACACGCGTGATATCCATGTGCACGATTCGGCCCGCGCCGATATTGAGATGGCCGACTTCGCTATTGCCCATTTGCCCGTCGGGAAGGCCAACAGATGGG
>Ga0265338_10005090_pt1 | contig 17350 bp, 13 predicted proteins | sample 42126metaG_FD_193579 | JGI IMG/M metagenome (GOLD analysis project Ga0265338, IMG submission 193579) | Rhizosphere microbial communities from Carex aquatilis grown in University of Washington, Seatle, WA, United States - 4-21-26 metaG | ecosystem: Host-associated > Plants > Roots > Rhizosphere... | reverse complement strand
ATCGACATCAAACCCGCCGCCTCGATCCCCGCCGGGAATGCACTGGCTGTTCATCTGCCGCGCATCGGCCTGTACCAGAGCTGGGTTCCCTCCATGGACGAAGGCTGGACACGCTTTATCTTCGACCAGAACCACATTCCGTACGTGCGGCTGGTTGATGCCGACATCCGCAAGGGCAGCCTGGATACCCGCTTCGATGTCATTATCGTGCCTGACAACAGCCCCCGCGCCATCACTGCCGGTGTCCGCGGTTTTGGTGAAGACGAAACGCCCGCGGCTTCCGCCGCCCCCAAGCCGCCGGCCGATGCGGCAAGTCCGCCTACCAGAGACGAAGGCACGCCCATCCCAACGACACCGCCGGAATTTACGGGCGGGCTCGGTCCCGATGGCGTGTCCGCTCTGCAGGCATTCGCAAATGACGGCGGCACCGTCGTCGCCTTCAACCGGGCGTCCCAAGTTTACGCCAAAAAGGGCGCCCCAGTTGAGAACGCGCTCGACGGTGTTGACCGCAAGGCCTTCTATATTCCCGGTTCGATCCTGCAGGTGTCGGTTGATCCGACCAACCCGATCGCTTTCGGCGCGACACCCAATGTTCCCATTTTCTATGAGAACGGTCCGGTGTTCCATGTCAGTTCCGATGCTCAGTCCGTTGCGTCCTTCCACGCAGATTCGCCCCTGCTCAGCGGATGGATCCTTGGCGGCAATTTTCTCAGGGGAACATCTGTGATCGCACAGGAAGACGTGGGCAAAGGCCACCGGATCCTGTTCGGTTTCCGGCCGCAGTACCGCGCGATCTCGGAGGTCACTTATAAATTCCTGTTCAATGCGCTGCTCTACGCGGCGTCAAAGCCCACAGTCCTGGGTGGCACTGCCGGTGCACAGATCACGGCGCACTGAGGGCGCCGGACCGCAAATCGCATCGAAAAGGCCCGGCAGCAATGCCGGGGATATGTCCGCTTTGCGCCAATAGCGGATATTCAGTAGTCACTTAGATTTCGTCTGCCGATATACGCAGTCCGGCTTCGCGAATGCCGATTTGTGCATGGGTAGACTGAGAAATTGCCGCTCGTTTTATGGTGCGTTCCCGATAACACCGGGAATATATTTTAGACTGTCCTTTATGACCCGGGTCATGGTTTGGGCCGCCGATCGAGTATCTCTTGCAGCGATCGCCTCCAAGATCTTTTCATGTTGAGCCGCTGAACGTATATGGATTTTCTCATTCGCGGGAACACTGATCGAACTCACGCCCAAAAAGCGCACCAATGCCAATTCCGTTGCCGAATTAAATGCGTGGAAAAATGGGTTATGGGTGGCAGTGATTACCGCGTCATGAAAATTCCGATCCGCCTGGGAAAACTTTTGATGGTCGTCTCCGGATCCGTACATGCCCCCTATAGCTGCACGCAGGCTCATGAGGTCCTGCTCCGTGCGATTCTCAGCAGCTAAGCTTGCCGCAGCAGGTTCTAGCGCCAGCCGAACTTGCGTGAGCTGTGTAATGAAGACGTGATCCAGACCGATTTTACTGCGCCATTCAAGGACCTGGGGATCTAGCCAATTCCAATAGGCAGGATCAGAAACTTTCGTGCCTACCCGCGCCTTGGGCGTTACCATTCCCTTGGCAGCCAAGGTGCGCGTGACTTCCCGCATGACAATTCTGGAGACGCCAAACTTCTGGAACATTTCCTCCGCGGATGGCAGACGGCTTCCTGGTGCGCGCACGCCCGACAGAATCTCAGCCCCGAGAGTGGCTGCAATTTCGAGATGGCTTTTCCCGCGTTCCGTTCGCCGCACACGGCTAACAACCGGTTTGTGCTCAATGATTCTCATCGGCATTGAATTTCCAGTCACCCCCATACCGCAAATAAGGAGGTGCCGATCACTATAGCATTCTCGCGTGCCGTTCAGGCGGCCGAATCAATTTCTCTTGAAATGGAATCACTGGAGACGGTTCTGGATTTTGCTTAGCCCTTCAATAGCGCAGGGCTCATCCTTGTCGCCGGTTGGCGCCCCGGAAACGGCAATGGCCCCTACCATTTTCGCGCCTGCAACAATGGGAATACCACCCTGACGCGGCGGGCCCACCTGAGGATCCGCCGAAAGCAGGGACATGAACGCTGGGTCCGCCGCTGCTTTCTCGGCTGCTTTGCCGCTGGTCATTTTGTATCGGACTACTGTTTGGGCCTTACCCATGGCGATCCGCTGCGTGATGGCGGCCGCGCCATTCCCAGAAGCCAACGCGATGGGGACGCCGGCAGCGTCCACGACCAGCGCGGACACGTTGAACCCCGCCCGGTGGCAGCTGGCGATCGCCGTCGAGACACCTTCCAAGGCGAGATTCAGTGGAATGCCGGTTGCGCGGACCGCGCGCGGAAAGCGCGCTTCGTCATTAGAAGGCGGGGCCACAATGGTTGGCGCCGCAACGGCGCAGGGATTGCGGGGGACGTTAGCGTCCTGCCCCTCGGTCTCGATTCCACAGTCATGCCAGGAAGAACCGGCCTGCTGACTGCTGATGTATCGCAAGAAGCTCAACGCATCATCAGGAGAGCGGCTTCGTGAGAGAACGGCGCCTTGAAAGGTGATCCGCATATTGAGCGATGCGGGAAAGGCGCCGACTACCTCGACGCCCGGAGCGAGTTCTTCACTTATAGTGCCCGCACCAAAGGGTGCGTGGCCATTCAATACCACCAGCGATGCATTTTCACGCTGTGGCTTTTTCAAGACACCGCGAAATTCAGGCCGGTCCAGCATCTTGTCGACCATCTTACCCGAAAGACTGGTGCCTGTCGGGTCGGGATATCCGACGCCTCCGCCGGTTCTGAGGGCGGCTGCAAATTTGGGAACTGTCGAAATATCGGGATGCACGGCACCCTCTCTCACATCCAGTCCGAACAAAGCCTTTCCTATCGGCGTTAAGGTGCCGGTTTTCAGTTTTTCCGACACTGCCGCCATCTCCTCCGGCGGTAGCAGCACAACATCACCCGGGACGTCCGTGTCGGCATAGTCCTTTATGTTGCCTATGCCGCCGCTCTTGAACTTGACCTGGTTTCCGGTTTCTAGAGTCCAAGCAATGGCAAGTTTATATATCCCTCCGTTTGTGACGCCCGACGTGAATACTGTTATGTCGGCGGCAAGGGCCTCACCTCCTGAAAACGCAAGCGCAAGTCCCACGGCAAGAGCGCCAAGCGGGCAAATTAGCTTTGCTGAGTTCATGCTCAGGTCACCTCGCAAACATCAAAGGCTTCAATCGATCTCTTCGATGCCCACGTGAGTTGACACCAAAAGCACCTTGGCTGGTGCAAATGACGTTGCCGTCGGGACCAAAAGTGCAAACCAGCCCGGAAGTCCACGACAGGCGAATAGCTTTACGCTTCGGTGAACAGCCCTTTTTCGGGTACCGGCGGCAAGTTCACTTTCAATACGTCGCGCATGTAGCGCACGCTGGTAGCAATATTGTCGTCCACCGACCCGGAGCCATCGCCTGGACGCGGGGCGTCGATATCGAACACTGCCCAGCCCTTGAAATGCTTTTTGCGCAGTACGGCGAACACGCCGGGGAAGTCAACGCCACCGCCAACTCCAATTGCAGTATAAAGGCTTTTTTGACGGTGCATTTCCTGTGTAGGGCCTTGCTTGTTACCCCTCCATTTCGGATATGTGTCTTTCAGGTGGTATTCCGTGATGCGAGGGAAGAATTCGTCGGTTATCTTCACCACATCCATGCCGCCAAGAACATTGTGGCCCGTATCCAGGATCAGGAACACATAATTGGGGTCAGTAAGTTCCATGACCCGGCGAAAATCGCGCTCCCGCTCCATCGGCCCCCACATATGTGCATGCAGTGATAGTTTTACGCCATACTTCTTGGTGCGCAGGCCGATCTCGTTGGCAGTTTCGGCGAGAGCCTTAAGTTGATCGTCACTCGGGCCGCCCGGCGGTCGCGCACCCATATTGTTCTTCCAGTGATCTACGCCCAAGGGCTGCAGGAAATCGCGGGCGCAAGCTTCCATGTCGGAAATTAGTTTGGCTTTGCCTTCCCCGCCCAGCCACGGATATTGAACAGATGCGCCGGCGGCGGCGGGCGCTGCGGTATCACCAGTGCGATCGGAGGGCCTACGCGGCAAATCGCCAACGCTGGCCAGCTGCACGCCCGAATCCTTAAGCAGCTTCTTGAAGGCCAGCGGATCGTCGAGATACTGCACAACCTGGCCGGAATAGGGCTCGAACCCTTGCAGACCGTAGTGTTTCACGTCGGCCAGCATCATCGGCATGTTCGTGGACATCTTCATTGAAATGCTTGCTTGCGTGCCAGCCGATGGCCAGACCCCAAAAATAGACCCTGTGGTGCCGAACTTGATGTCGGGGTCTTTTGGATCGAGCCCTTTGGCGAAAGCGCCGGTCGCGGCGAAGGAAGCACTCGTAGTGATAAAATGACGACGGTTTAGCATGACCTCTCCCAGCCCTATTTCTTCTTATCACGCAGTTTGAGACCGTGATTTGCACGTGAGCAAGACTAATCGAATAGTCATACTATTGGCTTGCCGCCTGGAGAAAATGGATTGAGATGAAGGAGAGGGTATGCGCTGGCTGTGCGGTTTGCGTTGCAGGTGCGAACAGCCAAACCAATTTTTCGGATTGCTGGATGCCGCCGCCTGTGGAAGCGTTGAGACTTCTGGACGAGCACGGGGGGTGAATTTCGCTCCCACCGGCCAGAGGGACACGATGAAGTGGGTGCCTATACAACCAACAGGCACTTGGCTGCGAGTTTGTGGCCGTCCATCTGAAATGAGCCCGCTTTGAAAAAGGAAGAGATCTATGATCGCTGCTAGAACATTTCTTTCAACCTGTCTCGTGGCATCACTCTTACCCATCACGGTTGCCGCGCAAGATACGGGCGACTGGCCGACCTGGGGGCATGACCAGGAGCGTTCAGGATGGAATCGGGCTGAGACTAAGCTCAGCAAGAATAACGTCTCCGGGCTGGGCGTGCTGTGGAGCACGCAGCTGTCCACCCCGCCTACCGATATTGTACTTTCGACATTGACCGCTCCAGTGGGCATTGCCGATGTCGGCACGCCACAAGGGCCGAAGACCATGCTCTTCCTGCTCGGGGCCGATGACACGCTGTTTGCCATCGACGCGACCCTGGGAAAGGTCATCTGGCAAAAGACATTTCCCAACGCCGTCCCGGTAAAAAGATCCGCAACCTGGCTCTGCCCCAATGCCGCCAACGCCACGCCCGTTATCGATAAGCAGAAGGGCGTCATCTATTTCATCACCAGCGACGGCAAGCTGCGGGGCGTGGCCTTGGGCGATGGCGCCGAGCGCCTGGCGCCCACTGATTTCGTGGCGCCCTATGCGCGCGACTGGAGCCTCAATCTGATCGACGATGTGGTCTATACCACCAGCGCCCGCGGCTGCGGCCAGCTCGACCCTGACTCGCAAATGGCATCGGCCCTGCTGCCCAAGGGCATCGGCGTGCAGCTCGATCCGGGCGCGATCAGCGCCGCGGATGTCCGCGACCCCGAACATCCCCGCGTGACGCATTTCTATACCAGCGGCGGCAGGCCGGCAGGGCCTTGGGGGCGCGGTGGCGTTGCCAGGACACCCAAAGGTATCGTGACGCAGACCGCCGACGGTCCTTTCGACGCATCGGCGGGCAATTTTGGTCACAGCGTGCTTGAGCTGGCACCCAACGCCACGCGCCTGATCGATTCCTTCACGCCGTCAAACTGGAAAGCGATGAATGCCAAAGACCTGGATTTTGGGTCCGGCAGCCCCATCGTATTTTCATTCAAGAGCCGCACGCTGGTCGCTACGGCGGGCAAGGAGGGTGCTCTCTACCTGCTGGATGCCGCCGACCTTGGCGGGCCTGACCATGCCACGCCGCTGCTGCGTCTGCCGGCCGGGAACGACGCCGGTTCGGGGACTGAGCCGGGACAAGGCATGTGGGGCGCTATGGCGACCTATGAGAGCGCTGACGGCAACCGCTACCTGTATTTGCCGATGTGGGGGCCGCCTGCCAAGGACCTGGCCGCTTTCAAATTCGCCAATGGCCCAACGCCTAATGGCAGCATCATGGCATTTCAGCTGGTCGACGACGCAGGCAAGCTCAACCTGGTACCGCGATGGATGTCGCCGAACATGACAGTACCGGACTCCCCGGTGGTTGCGAACGGAGTGGTCTATGCCTTGCAGACAGGAGAGCAGACCTTGCAGAACCAACTCAGGCCAGGCCAGCAGCTCTACTTGCGGCCGCCGCCGGGAACGCCCCGCCCCACCATCTCAGCCGCTGATGCCGCGAAATTCCGCGCCACGCCGGTCAGCAATCTGATTCTATATGCCTTCGACGCCGAAACCGGAAAACAGCTTTACTCGAGCAAGAAAACGATCCCGGGTTGGGTTCATTTCACCGAGCCGGTCGTTGCTTTCGGAAAGGTGTTTGTCGTGACACATGACGCCCATGTCTATGCCTTCGGGCTGAAACGCTGAATGGTCTAACTGATAGCTGCCTCCGAAATGTCCGCTTGGGTCATAAGCGGACATTGCAAACTTGCTATTCGGAAATTGGGAAGCAGACGCCCGATTTGAAAGTGGGACATCTGCTCGCAATCCTTATATCCCCGGCAGCAATGCCGGGCCTTTTGATTGTCTGCCTATTTGCCCGGCTTGCCCGACAGCGCTTGTGCCGCGACGCTCTCGAAACGGCGATCAAAGATCCGTTTGGCGTCAAACGGCTTTTGTCCGGTTTCCTGCGCCATGAAGTTCACTGTGTCCTGCTCGTCATGGATGGCCTGGTCCCAGTTGGTGAAGAAATCCAGCTCGTCAACACCCTTTACCAGGTACGCGCCATCGTCGTGGGTAAGGCCTTGGTTCCTGATGTAGTACCCCTGTATCCACTCTTCATGGTGCGTGTCGATCCAGTGCCGGGCCCGGAAATAGGCCTGAAGATAAAGCTTGAGCGCGGCCGCCTTGGCGGGGTCCTTTAATGTCTCGGCCCGCACCCAGATGTTGACGGGATTTTCCTCCACGCCAGCCGGTTGCAAGATGTAGGCGCCGTCGCGGCCATAGTCATCAATATAGTGCTTGGTAAAAACGGTAGGCCCCAGAGGCGCGGCGTCGACCAGGTGCGACTTCAGCGCGTTGACATAGACATCGTTTCGGGACGGCAACGGCACTAGCGTCACCTGGTTCTTGGCGATGCCATAGCGGCGTAGCGTGCGCAGCACAACAGAGCCCTGCGCCTGACCTGCGCTGTAGGCGATGCGCTTGCCGCGAAGATCGGTCGGGGTGCGGATGTTCACGCCAGGTGCGATTCCGAATGACACGCCAACCTTGTGGCGTCGCCCGCCAACAGCGACGATACGAACATCGAAACCGATGAACGTCTCGTGGATTGCCGGAATATCGTTGCCCATACCCACATCAAGCGATTTGGCGCGGAAGGCATCCAACACCGCAGGTCCACCGGCGAAGGTGGTGAAGACCAGCTTGAAAGGCAGCTTCTGCTGTTCGCCCGACAACTTGAACAGGGTCTCCAGTGTGGGACCGCCGACCACAAGCGTAGTGCCGGGAGGAACCTTGTCCGGCAGCGGCGCCGTCAGGGGCAGTTCCGCCGCTCTGCCTGCGCGGGGTATCAACAAGACTGCCATGGCAGCCGCAACAACCGTGGAAATGCGCAGGACCATTTTCATACTCCTAAAAACTAAGCCTCGTTGGCCACATCCAGATCGTCGAACGACGCGCGATGGCGGGTATGGAGATGTGCGTAAAGACCGTTATGAGCGATCAGTGTCTCGTGCGTGCCCTCTTCCACGATGCGCCCCTGGCGCAGGACGATGATGCGGTCGGCCTCGCGGATCGTGGCCAGTCGATGCGCGATGATCACGCAAGTACGGCCCTTCAGCAGCACTTTCAGCGCCTCCTGGATTCGGCGCTCGGTAAAACTGTCGATACTTGCGGTGGCTTCGTCCAGGATCAGGATCCGGGGATTGGCGACCAAAGCGCGGGCGAAGCTCAGCAGCTGCCTCTGTCCCAGGGACAGGTTCAGTCCCCGCTGTTCGAGCATTGTCTCATAGCCCTGCGGCAAGGCACTGATAAAATCGTGGGCGTGGATGGCACGGGCGGCGGCGATCACCTCCTCGCGCGTTGCGTCGCTGGCATAGCGGATATTTTCCAGAACCGTGCCGGTGAACAGGAACGGTTCCTGCAACACCATGGCAACCGTACGACCGAGCGAGGCCAGCGCTACATCACGAACGTCATGGCCTCCGATCCGCACCGAACCTTCCCAGGTGTCATGAAAACGCCGGATAAGCTGGGCGATGCTGGTCTTGCCGGAACCCGTCGGGCCAACCAACGCGACCACCTGCCGGGCCGGGATATCGAATGACAATTCGTGCAGCACCGGAAGGCCCGGGCGGTAGCCGAACGTCACGTTGCGGAAACTGATGGCGGGCTCGGCGCCGTCCAGAACCGCTGCGCCAAGCCGATCCCGGATCGTAACTGGAATATCCAGGACCTCGAAGATCCTGTGTCCTGCCGCCATCGCGCGTTGCATCACCGTGTATTGCTGGGACAAGGTGCGGATGGGGTCAAAAAAGCGCTGGACATAAAAGATGAAGGCAATCATCACGCCGATGCTCAGACGCCCTGAATACACCGCTGCTCCACCTACAACCACCACCAGCGCCTGACCCAGGCCCGTCAGAATGTCCACCGTAGGCACCATGATCTGTGCCGTCCAGGCGGCGCGGGCCTGCGCCTCATAATTTTCCAACGCCTTGCGCTCATACGCGACGTAATTGGCGGCTTCACGTCTTGCCTGCTGCACGGTGCGCACGCCATTGATGTTTTCAGCGAGCGCGGCGTTGGCGATGGAGGATGCATCACGCGCCCGCCGGAAAGTCAGTTTTGCGCGCGGCAACCAGACGGCGCGGATCAATATCAGGGCCGGCAACGCGATCAGGGCCAGAAGGCCCAGCCGCCAGTCCAGCAGCAACAGCACGACAATGATGCCATTGATGAGGAAAAAGTCCCCCACCGCCTGTACCGAAGTTTCGAGGAATTCCTGCAGCGAATTCACGTCGCCCTGGATACGCGACATGATGCGGCCGACATGCGTATTCTCAATGAAGCCGGACGAGACATCCTGCAGATGAACGAACATCGCGCGGCGTAGATCGAAGATGACACGTTGCGCCAGGATCGCGGCGGCTGATTCCTGCAGGAAGCTTGCGACTGCATTGGTGGCGATCAGGGCGAAGAAGCCCAGCACCGCAATATCCAGCGGGAAGCCGCCGTGCTCGGTCACGGCCTGGTCCGCGGCATGACGGATCACCAGCGGAATCGACACCTGGCTGGCTACGAACACCGTCACCGCCATTGCCACCCGCGCGAGCTGGCGCGGATAAGGCCGCACGAACGCCCAAAAGCGCCGCGCAATCCTAGGATCGAAACTGGCAAAGACCTCTTCGCTCAGGATTGGCGCCGGCGCGATACGGGTAGCTGACGCGCTCATGCTTGGCCCTGCTCACGCACGGGGGCTGCTTCCTGTTCACCGTCAGCCTGAAGCCGAACGACCTGTGCATAAAGTCCACCACGCGCCACGAGCGCAGCATGGCTGCCCCGTTCCACGATACGACCCGCTTCCAGCAGCAATATCTCGTCGGCATGCATGACCGAATTGACCCGATGAGAGATAATGATGCTGGCGCAATCGGCCGTCTTTTGATGCAACGCTTGGCGCAGACGGTGCTCGGTGGCGGCGTCCACCGCCGAAGTCGCATCGTCAAACAACAGCACGGCAGGCTCAGGCAAAAGCCCGCGTGCAATTGACAAGCGTTGGCGCTGCCCGCCGGACAGGCCGACGCCACGCTCGCCCACTGCTGTGGAATAGCCCAGCGGAAGGCCGGCGACGTGGTCGTGCAATTGAGCCGTCTGCGCGGCCTGTTCGATGCGGTCGTGATCGGCACCAGGATCGCCATAGGCGATATTATCCGCGACGGCGGTATCGAAGAGAAAGACATCCTGCTGCACCGTGCCTACATGCCGACGAAGCGATGCCAGAGTGAGGTTCCGTATATCATGGCCATCGAGTGTGATCCGTCCCTCGTCTGGGTCATAAAAGCGGTTGGCCAAATGGGCGATGGTGGATTTGCCGGCGCCAGGTGCCCCCATGATTCCCAGAACCTTGCCGGGGCCTATTTCGAAGCTGACGCCATCAAGAGCGCGCGGCACCCCCGGGCGATAGGAAAAGCTGACATTCTCGAAACGCAAGACACCGTTGGCATGCGGCAGGGCGAGCGCGCCCGGCAGGTTGTCGATGGCAGGCGGCAGGTCGAGAATCTCAAACAGGCGGCTGCCGGACGAAATGGCGCGGGCCGTGCTGTTGGCCAGAATGGTCACTTGGCGAACAGGGGTCTGCAATACTGTCATGAAGGCCAGAAACTGGGTCAGCTGGCCGATAGTGATGGCGCCGGACAGCACGCGGTGCCCGCCTACCAGCAATACCAGGCCCATTGCCGCATAGAACGCGAAGGTCAGCGTGGTTATCGATCCCGAACGGATCGTAATACGGTCGTTCGAAAGTTTGAGCGCCACATCGGCAGCAGCATCAAACTTCCCGATCTCAAAGGCCCGTGCCGTGAAGGCACGAACGACGCGAACACCCTGCAGATTTTCCTCGATGGCGCGGGTCAGAACCGCCATGCGCTGCTGCAACCGCGTCCAGGTGAGGCGCAGGAACAATCCGGTCCGCCCAGCCCGCCAGGCGACGAAAGGGACGAAGCTCAATGACAAGCCGGCAAGAAGCGGATCGGCTCGCACCATCATGATGGCGCCGATTACCAGCAGCAGTGACAGCGAGATCGCTCTTTGCATCCCGATCTCGACGAAGGTGCGCACGCCCTCCAGGTCCAGCATGCCGCGGGTGATCAGATCGCCGGAATGGACGCGATCATGGAAGGAAAAGCTCAGCCGCTGCAGCTTTTCAAAAAAAGCCAGGCGAAGGTCGTACGCGATGCGCTGCCCTAGCGCCTCGCTCTGATAGCCCGCAACCATGGTGGCCAGGCCGCGGCCGGCCGAGCTGACTACGAGCAGCCCCGCCATGCCCCAGAGACCGCCCGCGCCGGCGTCAGAATGCAAAGCGTGGATGCGGTCGACCGCGAGCCCCAGAAGACGGGGAATCACCAGCGAGAAGATCGTGGCGACGAGGAGTGCCCCGATGACCAGCAAGAGCCGCGCCGGATAGGCCCAGGCCATCCGCAGAATGCGCCGCAGAATGCGCGGCAGCGCATTCAGGTCCATTGCGTCGAGTACCCGCTCATCGCCCAGGCGGACGATGCTGCGCAACACCCGCCAGGGCGGCGCACCTGGGGCGGAGGCGCTTTTTCCTGGTGTGATCACCGGTATCAGTCGCGCAGCAGCGGAAGCAGCTGGTCGCCTTGGCGTTTGATTTCATTCAGATAAGGCGTGTCTGACAACACGAAATGCGTGATGCCGAGGTCGCGATATTTCTTCAATGAATTGGCGACATCCTCCGCTGAACCGACCAGCCAGGTGGTGCCGGCGCCGCCACCGCCGAACTTGCCGGGCGCGGTATAAAGATTGTCATCCAACACGTCGCCTTTTTCCTGCAGGTCCAGCAGGCGGCGCTGGCCAACCGCGACCCAGCGACGGTGATCGCGATCGGTCGTGCTGGCCTTGGCCATCTCGGCCACTTTTGCCTCGGCATCAGTCCAGGCCTGCTCGGTCGTATCGCGGACGAAAGTCGTGATGCGCAAGCCGAATTGCAAGGGCGCAAGGTCGCGGTCCAGGTCCTTGCTCAATTTCTTCAGACGTTCGATGCGTTCGCGTACTCCATCCAGTGGCTCGCCCCAGAATAGCTGCACATCCGCCTCGGTCGCGGAAACGCGCTCGGCCGCTTCCGATGCGCCGCCGAAATAGAGTTTCGGATGGTGCCGGTCGCCGTTCGCATGGAGACGCGGCTCGACCGTAGAATCAGTCACCTGAAAATGCTCGCCTTCGAAGGAGACCTTTTCCTCTGTCCAGAGCCGGCGGATCAAGCGCATGAATTCCTTGGTACGGCCATAGCGGTGTGCCTGATTGCCTTCGCTGTCGCCATAGGCTGCAAGATTGTCCTGGCCGGACACGATGTTGATCCTGACGCGTCCGTCGCTGAGATGGTCCAGTGTGGCGGCCGCCGATGCAAAATTCGCAGGACGCCAGTAACCCGGGCGGATTGCAATCAGCGGCTCAAAGCTCTTGGTGCGCGCGGTCAATGCGGTCGCGACCGTGAAGGTGTCCGGTCGCCCCCAGCCCGTGCCGATCAATGCGCCTTTCCAGCCATGATCCTCCAAAGCCTTCGCCTGGATCGTCAGCGTGTCCAGACTGTTGTGCCCTTCGACCGCGGTGTCACCGCGATGGCCGGCGTTGGTCTGGTTGGGGATATACCAAAGGAATTCCGACGTCTGGGTCATGGAAAGCCTGCATTTCCGCTTCGGTTGCATTCTATACTTTTCTTGTATAGTATTATTTCCATTCCTTGCAACCCATTTCGAGCCCAAATCATGGGTTGGGAGTCTGATCAGGCGAACGAACTTGCTTTCACAGAAGGCGAAATATGCCATCAAGGCATTGCTGGTGTTGGCCAGAGCGCAGGACGATGGTTCACTGGCGCAGGCGAGCGACATTTCGGCTGCAGAGACCATCCCCAGGAAGTTTCTGGACCTGATTTTCTTCGAGTTGCGCCGGCATGGGCTCATCGTCAGCGTACGCGGACGTGAGGGCGGTTACGCCCTGGCCAAACCAGCTGCCGAGATTTCCGTCGCCGAAATTGTCAGGGCCGTGGATGGCGCCTTAGCTCCCCTGCCTTGCGCCAGCGTAAAATTCTATCGCCGCTGCGACGACTGTGACGACGAAAAGACGTGCGAAGTGCGCCGCCTGATGCGGACTGTGCGGGATGCTGCCAGCGCCATCCTGGACAATACTTCATTGGCCGAGGCCACGAGTTACAGAACAAGCCCACGCAAACCTCGGAAGCTTCCGGGCGCGCAACAAAAAAAGATCCTCCGATGACCGAAGCGCCGCGGCCAAAACTGGTCATATGCGGCAACGGTGCCAGCGCGGTGGCATTGCTGCACGCAATCGCGCAATTGCAGGTGTCGCTCGATATATTCGTAATCGGTCAGGGAGAACCGGGTGAAGGCTTGGCCTACGCCACGCGCAATCCCAGTCATCTGCTGAACGCACCGGCGGGGCAGATGTCTATCGATCCCGATGAGCCGAACCAGTTCGTCGAGTGGCTCGAAAAGCGCAACTTGTGGAGCGGGAGCTGGCAAGGCCAGTTTGTCTGCAGATCCCATTATGGTCATTACCTGCGCGACGTTGGCCGGAGAGCCGCAAGCTCACCGCATCTTGCCGTCACATTCATTCTAGGAGAAGTGATCAGCCTCACGCGAAATCGCGCCTGTTGGCGAGTCGCGCATGATGGCGGGCAAATTGACGCGGATCTTGTGGTGCTGGCGACCGGCAATGATATGCCGTCTCCTCTGGCACCGAGGCTCGGCGCACCCTTGCGGCCGCTGATTGTCGACAATCCCTGGAAATTGCCGAACATCGCCCATCAGGAGAGGGTCCTGATTCTGGGCACAGGACTGACAGCGGTCGACACCGTCTTGTCGCTATACGATGGTGGCCACAGGGGCGAGGTATTTCTGGCATCGCGCCACGGCATGCTCCCAAAGGGTCATGTGCCGCCCAGAGCGCGCGCCGAGCTTGCCCCGCCCTTTCGAGCTTCGGTTCGCGGACTGCTCCGCGCTCTGCGCGAAGCGGCAGATTCCGTTGCCTCGCAGAACTGGCAGGACTTGATGGACGCGATGCGACCACATTGGCCCGAGATATGGCGCCGGCTGCCCCTGCGGGAGAAGCAACGGTTTCTTCGCCATGGCGCCACGATCTGGAACCTGCATCGGCATCGACTGCCACCCCAAGTGACTTTGCGCCTGCAACGCCGGCTCGATGAAGGAGCCGTGCATATATTAAGAGGGCGGCTGGCAAGCTCTCGGCTCTCGCAAGGCAGAGCAGAAATTTCCATCCGCAACAACACCCAAGTAACTACTCTCGAAGTTGACCGGATCATCAACTGCATGGGCCCAAACATGGACCCGGCAAAGACACACAATCCTCTGATAGAGAATATCGTAGCGTCGCTGCAGGCGCGTACCAGCGCCAGCGGCGTCGGACTTGACGTGACCGACGACAATCGCGTGATCGGCCATGACGGGATGGCGCATGCGTCGATGTTCGCCATGGGATCACTCACACGTGGACAGTTGTGGGAAATTACGGCGATGCCAGAGATTGTGAGCCAGGCTCAACTAATCGCACAAAGTGTCGCTGGTGCTCGCTATCATGAGACTGGACGCCCACTTTCCGAGAGCATCGGATAGAAGACAGGCTTCTCTTCGGAACAACCAAGTTCGAATGCAGCCGGTAGTGAGTGGTGCATACCACGCTGCTCCGATAGCCGGGAGGAACGAGCGGGGCACGTCGACTGGAGCGATGAATCGGAATGCCCGCACCCGGTGCCGGATTGAACTCCGGCCCAGGTGCCTGCTCCGAACCGCACCAAGAAATTGGAAAAGTCCAGCTTCTCAGCAAATTGAACGCCGACGGCTGTTTACCTGGCACCCCGGCCCCGGAACTTTGTTTCCGCAAATCCATTGCCTTTATGTATCTGCCAAAGGGGCATAGATGGGCTCGAAGAAGCAAGATAAGGAACATGCTGGAAGTGGCATCGATCAGCCAGATTCCACAGGCATAGCGGAGCGCCTGGACGACACGGTCAAAAAGCTCCTGCCCAAAAGAGCCTGACAACCAAATAGGCAACCGGGTTGAAAAGCCGAAACGGCCGTGACATTTTGACGTGGGCTCGACGCCGCCATTCCTCGTGCTCGAGGCCACTGTCTGTCCATTGCCCTACCTCGGCAAGTCAGAAAATCGTCGCGCACACAAGGTGAAGCCATGGCCAAATCTATAGACAGCGGATTCGCAGCGTCGCCGTCATTAACGCGTCGAAAGATCTCGGCTCATGCCAGAATTGCGCACCGCATATACCCGCCGCCGGCATATCCCGAGTCTGTGTCTCCAATAGGTCGCTTTGACTGCGTCGATGCGTGTTCGCGAAATAATCTTTGGTTTTGGGCAGAGAAATGGGGCGTTACTGAAATTCAACTGAAGATCGCTGTGAGCCGAGTCGGCATTTTCCCCGACGCAGTCATTCGAGAGGTTTCGGGACGGCGCTGACGCGCCGTTTTCATTGTGGAGCTATGCCCCAGCTTTCGCTACCGCAAATTCCCTATTATGGCCCAAGGGATGCCCTGTTCGGCTCTCGGAAATCCCCTGTTATGCGTGGCCAGGACCGCGCACTAACCTCCTGAAAGCGTTACGGTACTATCAGTCGCTGCGTTAAACTCGGGCCATAATTTCCCAAATTTCCTGTTGTTTCCCTGCTTTTCAGGGAAATAGCAGGGGAGCTTGGTTGGAAGGGACTGGACGGCCAACCTGGAGAGTATCGAACCGGTGCCTAAGACCAACTGGTCTCCCACATCGGTCTCCCAACCACTCCGGAAATTGCCTGATGCAGGGCGGAGACTCGCGGCCGCCTAGCCTTTGATTTCCGGAGGTTCACTGATTCAGTCCGTGCTCTGCTAGACAGACGATGCCCACACGCGCCGGAATATCGGGGAGAATTTCGGCAAGCGGAAATTGGCTGATCCGGCAGGACTGAATGGCTGGGGCGGGAGGGATCGAACCTCCGCATGCCGGAATCAAAATCCGGTGCCTTACCGCTTGGCGACGCCCCAGCACGGCGGCCCCGTATAAACCAGCCGGGGCGGGGCGCAAACCCCGCCAAATGGCCGGAAGGGCGGGATTTTTGCCCGGTTGCGGGGGGCGGGGGGCATAGCTATAAGGGCGCCTCCCGAGGCGAGGGGCCCTCCTTTCGCACATGGTTACGGAGAGTAGCTCAGCCTGGTAGAGCACTACGTTCGGGACGTAGGGGCCGGAGGTTCGAATCCTCTCTCTCCGACCATTCATTTCCGCGCACGCGCGGAAATGAATGCCAAGCCGGCCCGCCGCGACAGCGGATAAAGGGCCGGCGCGGCAGGCGAAAACACCGGCCTTGACGCACAGAGAATGCCAAGTCCGCCCGCGCGCCAGCGTCTTCGGGCGGACGCGGCAGGCGAAAACACAGACGCCGAAAACCCAACTCTTGTTACCCGGGGTGGAATCCGAGCGCGCCTCACTGTCCGATGGTTCGGTCCGGGATGCAGTAGCGGACCCCCGACCTGACCGTGCCCATGGTATAGCCCTCCGGGCAGTCGCGGACGGGCGCTCGTGGCTGGCCGGGCGTCCCCCAGACAGGCGCGCTGCATGCCCCGCTTATCTCGCTTATGAACCGGGGCGGAGCGGCGGGCGTCTCGAAACGACGATCACGGGCGGGCGAACCGGCGACGAAAACACCAGCAAAAAGTACAGCAAGAAACACGGATGATATCCCAGGCGCCCCAGACCATAGACTATTCGGCCCAGGTTAGCCCGTCATGCCCGGGCGATTAATTTGGCGTCACCCGCTTTTGAGATTTGTCATGGCTTTTGCGCCACGGGCCGCCGCAAATTGAGACTTGGTACGATAGGTGGCAGACAGAGCGTTTCCGGGGTTGAGATTGCCGGATCGAAGAGGAGCGTCAGTCCGCGTCCCGCAGCCCCATCTCAAGCATTTCCACCGCCGGGTCCTCTTCGGTAGAGGTTAATGCACCCAGTCCGCGCGGCTGCCGGTCCCATTCCTCAAACAATTCGGCCCTGACCGCGAAGTAGTCATCGTCCAGGTGATAGCCTTCAGCCCCGCTTACGGTTCCCGGGGCGGGGCGCAGCAAGGCGGGCCATTCACCGAAAAATCCCAACGCGTCGAATTGCTTTGCCATTTTGGCACTCAATATGTTGCTGCCACTGTCGACCAAGCAACGGATGGGCCAGAGCTATGCTTAACGCGCCTTATTCCCCGTGATAGGATCGGGTCTGTTCAGTCCTGCCCCGCCTTGTGTTTTGACCCCGCTCTCGGAGTGCGTCATGACGAACGACTTCTCTTTCGACTTTTCTTTCCAGGCCAGCCGTAGAAAGTTCGTGACTATTCTGGCGGCCGCCGCGGGCGCGTTTCCCCTCACGGCTGCCCTGGGCCAAGGTTCGAACCTGTCCAAGATGAAGATCGCCACCATCGGCGCGGGCCGTGAAGGCGGCGCGCTGGGCACATTGTTCGCAAAGCTGGGGCATCCGGTGATGTTCTCATCCC
>Ga0265338_10005089_pt1 | contig 17354 bp, 12 predicted proteins | sample 42126metaG_FD_193579 | JGI IMG/M metagenome (GOLD analysis project Ga0265338, IMG submission 193579) | Rhizosphere microbial communities from Carex aquatilis grown in University of Washington, Seatle, WA, United States - 4-21-26 metaG | ecosystem: Host-associated > Plants > Roots > Rhizosphere... | reverse complement strand
GGACAATCCGATGCCCTCATAGAAAGCGATGCGCTGCTCCACCCAGTATTTGTGCCACGCTTCCCAACCCCAGCCGGAGGTGTCGGGTTCCGGCTGCCGTACGTCGAGGCCGGCAACGGACACCACACCGCCCTTGATGGCTTCAACGGCTTCATCGGGTTTGATGAAAAATTCCAGCTCCATCTGCTCAAACTCGCGCGAGCGAAAGGTAAAATTGCGGGGCGTCACCTCGTTGCGAAACGCCTTGCCGACCTGCGCGATGCCGAATGGAACCCTCTGCCGCGAGGTCTCCAGCACATTCTTGAACTGCACGAAAATGGCCTGCGCGGTTTCGGGGCGTAGCCAGGCAATGGCTGATTCGTCCTGCACCGGCCCGACATAAGTCTGGAACATCAGGTTGAACGCGCGCGGAGCGGTCTTTTCGCCGTGACATTCGGAAACCATCTTGCTCGGTTTTTGCGGGCAGGAAATTTCATTCGTCTGATCGGCGCGAAAACGACCTTTGCAGGTCTTGCAGTCAATCATCGGATCACTGAACGTGTCCACGTGCCCGCTGGCTTTCCAGATTTGTGGCGACATGATGATGGTGGCCTCGAGACCGACCACATCCTCACGTTGGCGGGTCATGGCGTTCCACCAAAGCTCCTTCACGTTGCGCTTGAGTTCCGCACCGAGCGGACCGTAATCCCAGAAACCGTTGATGCCGCCGTAAATTTCGGAAGAGGGGTAGATGAAACCGCGTCTCTTGCACAGCGAGACGATTTTCTCCATGAGCGCGTTCTCTTTGGGCTCTGCCATAGGGTCGAGCAGTGTTCGCGATGCATGCAAACATGTCAATGCCGCTCCGCGTCAGGAACCCGGTCTGAGGTCGCACGCAAGGCTTGAAATCGCCTCATTCAAACCGGTTTGGCCATTCGGAGCCTTGGCAAAGGGGCCGTCCCTTGCCGGGCGGGTTGAACTTTTCTACCCTTACCTGGCCGGGTCGGTGCGTGTTTTCTGGTCCGGAGGTCCGGCGTTTTGGACCTTTATCGCGCCGGCCAGATTTTTGCGCGCTTCAGCGTAGTCCGGATTGAGCCGAAGTGCCTCCTGGAATTGGGCTATCGCTTCATCGATCCGACCTTTCTGGAAGAGGGCCGCCCCAAGATTGCTGTGCCCGCTGAAATCGTTCGGACTCAATTTCAAATCCTCCCGGTACTCGTCAACGGCCTCATCCCAAAGACCCTTCCGGTAGAGCGTGTTGGCCAGATCATAGTGCGCGTCCGCGTCATCGGGTTTCAACCGTAAAGCTTCCCGGTATTGATTGATGGCTTCGTCCAGCCGGCCTTCCTTGCTGAGCACGAGTCCCAGCCGGGCATGAGCCTCCCAGTTGTTTTCAATGACGACACTGGCATATTGAAAAAGAATTTCGCTGTTTTTCCAATAGCCGATCTGGGTGCGGGTGACGGGGATGCAAACCAGGATGGCCGTGGCCGTCACGATGGACAAAACCAAGGGCTGGTGGCGCCAGTGCTTTGTAAAAGCCTGCGCAGCCCAGGCCAGTGCGAGAAATAGTCCGATATATGGCACATAGGTATAGCGATTGGCAATGGATTGATAACCCACTTGTACCAAACCAATGACCGGCACCAGGGTTCCCGTGAACCAACACCAACCCAACAGCAAATAGGGATGATTATGCCGCGTCACCCAGGCCATAGCGGACAGGCCCAACAGCAGCAGTGCGGCCGCCGCCACAGCTGTCAGGGGCCAATGGCCCGGATGGGGATAAAAGAAGGGAATGTTTACCGGCCAAAATAATTTTCCCAGATATCGGCAATAAGAAATCAGCGCGTTTTCCACGCGGCCGATAAAGGGAAAATTGGCCATCGTTCGCACCCCACCGGCACCCGCTTGGGCCGGCAGGGTGACGATGCAAATTGCGGCTGAAAGGAGAAAGAAGGGCGTCTTTTCCATTACGAGTTTAATGGGACCATTGGTTTTGAAACGGTTCAATGGCCAGAAATCAAGCAGCAACAGGACGCAGGGAAGCGTTACCAACATTGGTTTGGACATGAGCCCCAGCGCAAAGAAAAGCAAAGCCAGCCAGTAATATGGAGCACCTGAGGCACGGGGAAGAATCAAGCCGGGATCACCTGCCGGAAGATTGTGCAGTTCTCCTGCTTTCCGTTTTGCGTAATGGCCGTATGCCAGCAGGGTCAACAGCCAAAACAACGTGCTCAATACATCCTTGCGTTCCGACACCCAGGCCACGGACTCCACGTGGAGGGGATGCAATCCGAACATTGCGGCCACAAAAAAACTTCGCCCGACCGCCCCCGTCATTCCTTCCAGGACCAAAAATACCAGCATCGTGTTGATCGCGTGGAACAGCATGCCGGTGAGATGATGTCCCCGGGGGTTCAAGCCGAACCATTGATAGTCCAGCATGTGGGATAACCAGGTCAAAGGATGCCAATTGCCGACGTAAGTGGTGCTTAACGCCCACTTGATGCTTTCCCATGTGAATCCCGCCTGCACATGCGGATTCATTGTGACATAACCCGGATCATCCAGGAAAATAAAATCGTTGTTAAGCACAGGGAGGAAGGTGAAAACAACGAGCAGCAGCAATCCCAAACAAATCAGCACTATCTTTTCTCGATGCGAGATGGTCGGTTGCATTTCAGCGGGCAGTCCTGCCAGATGAGGATTTCAAAGCCATTACCCCGAGCGCAAGGCATTTCAAACGGCGGACCTGATGGTTGGTACCTCCACGGATATTTGCCCTCGATGTCCTTGAGGAATTTAAGGCTCGAAATTTCCGGGAAGCGCGTGAACCTCACGCATAACGCGTGAAAATTCCACCAAACCGCCGCCGCCCAAAATTTAAACCTCGATTTATTGGGCTTTTCGCATAAAAAAACAATTGGCATTGGCATTGCTTGGAGAGTTTTCAAATGGTGTTGACTGTGCGTAGAACTCCGATAGTTTCGACGAATCGCCAACCCACAAACGAAAACCAAAACATCGACCCTATGAAAAGAATTCTTAAGCAGAAAAAGGCCTTTACGCTGATCGAGCTGCTCGTCGTCATCGCCATCATCGCCATTCTGGCGGCCCTCCTCCTGCCGGCGCTCGCCGCCGCCAAACGCAAGGCGCAGCGCATCAATTGCGTCAGCAATATCAAACAGGTCGGCATTGCCTTCCGTCTGTGGGAAGGTGACAACAACGACAAGTATCCCATGGCCGTCCAAACCATATACAACGGCGCCCGGGACAAGCTTTTCACCACTGCTGGCGTCCCTGCGAATTATGGTTTGACCAATGTTTTCACGGTTATGTCGAATGAGTTGAGCACGCCCAAAATCCTGTTTTGCCCGTCGGACGCCGGTCTGGGTGGGTCAGGCACCCCGGATGCGCAAGGCATGGGAGGCACTTTGGTCACGCGCAGTGTTACGACAAACTTTACCGTCGTGAACTTGAACAATAACAACATCAGCTACTTCGTTTGTGGTGATGCGTCTGAAGCCTATCCACAGATGATTCTGGACGGCGACCGGAATATCGGAACCACCCCCGCCCAAAATGTTCAGGCCGTCACTACCAACACCGTTTATACTCCAGCAAATTTCAAATATACGCCAGCCTCTTCACTTTGGTGGGCATGGACGGCTGTTGACCTGCACTTGCGCGTAGGCAACCTCGGCATGGCCGACGGCAGCGCCGCACAAACAACCGTGGCCGGTCTGCAAACGGCCTTGTCCACGGCTACCAACGGTGCTCCGACAATGAATCCCAGTTATAATTTTCCGCAGTAATTTTACCGCACTGGTTAAAACAAGCGAGGCGTCCATCCGGACGCCTCGTTTTGTTTATAGGGACAGCAAAGCCTCAAGCCAGATCACCATTGCCAGGCTTTTTCCGCTGACGGGCGAAGAATCGTTGCAGCCATTCCCGGCCATCTGCCTCCCGGACGCCTCCTGTGATTTCACAAAAATGATTCAACGTGGGAAATTGCAGCAGATTCATCGCTCCGCCTGCTGCCCCCCCTTTCGGATCGCCCACGCCATAAACCACCCGCGTCAGCCGTGTATGCACCATGGCTCCTGCGCACATCGGGCAAGGTTCCTTGGTTACATAAAGCGTGCAATCGGTCAGCCGCCAGTCCCCGACACTTTCCTCGGCTTGTGTCAAGGCAAGCATCTCGGCATGCGCCGTGGCGTCCTTGAGCAATTCCACCTGGTTGAAGGCCCGGGCGATGATTCGCCCATCGCGGACGACCACCGCGCCAACCGGCACTTCATCCGCTGCATAGGCGAGCGCCGCCTGCCGCAAAGCCTCGCGCATAAAATAGTCGTCGCTGTGCAAATCGATGATGGCTTCGTCCATAAAATATCAACCGCTCGACTCCTCCAGGGTCCAATCATTGCAGCCATTCCCCTGGCAATGGCAATGCGCCGCAAAAAATCCGCCGCGATGCTGCCAGAACCAGGGCCAGATCCGCTCCCGGTCGGTCTGGGGCAGGTTCAAGCCCTCGAGTGCGGCGCGGGCGAAAAATTGAAAGCGGCCCTCGGCATGGTGGGGTGGCAGCGATTTCAGGCGGGGTTTCACCTCAAATAAAAACATCAGCCAGTGTGTCTGGCTCTGGTAACCATGCTCGCTGATCAGACCGGTTAGATGCAGGTTTTCCGGCCGCAAGGACAGCCCGGTTTCCTCATGTGCTTCGCGACAGGCGCAAGTGTAGGGCGATTCCCCGATATCCATCTTCAATTTCCCGCCGCAGGGACTCCAAAAACCACGATTCGGCTCCTGTGCGCGTTCCAACAACAGCACATCATCACGCTCGTTGAAGCAATAGAGCAGCGTGGCGACTTTGTAAGGCAAAATCATTGCGCCGAATTTGGGATTGCGATTGACGAAAGTCGAGTGCGTAAAATTCCATTGTCACTGCGCGTCAAAATCGTAGCATCGCTGCTCCAGATTCATGAAAACCATCAAAATTGCCGCCTTGGCCGGTGACGGCATCGGCCCGGAGGTCATGCGCGAAGCCATCAAGGTGTTGCGCGTGGCCGAAAAAAAGTTCGGTTTCAAACTTGAAATCACCGAAGCGCCCGTTGGCTGGGCGGGCATCGACAAGTCCGGCAAAGCTCTGCCGGACGCCACGCTGGCGCTCTGTCGGAACTCGGATGCCATTTTGTTCGGTTCCGTGGGCTTGCCGGACCGCGATCCGACGATTCCCAAGGAGGAACGTCCCGAGCGCGCCGCCTTGCTCCGCATCCGCAAGGAATTCGGGTTGTTTGCCAATTTGCGGCCGGTGCGGCTGCCCAAGGCCCTGGCGCATGCCTGTCCTTTGCGACCCGAACGGCAGGGTGACGGCATTGACATCCTCGTGGTGCGCGAGCTGACCGGCGGCATGTATTTTGGCCAGCCCAAAAAAACCGAGGAAATTCCGGGTGGCCATCGCGCGATTGACACGATGGTTTACACGACGCCGGAAATCGAGCGCATCGCCCATGTGGCGTTCAGGGCCGCGCAATTGCGCCGCAAAAAAGTCACCAGCATCGACAAGGCCAACGTGCTGGAAAATGGCGTGCTCTGGCGCGAGGTGGTGACGCGCATTGGCCGGGAATACACCGATGTAACGCTCGAACACATGTTTGTGGACAACGGAGCCATGCAACTCGTCCTCAAGCCGACCCAATTTGATGTGATGCTATGCGAAAACATGTTCGGCGACATTTTAAGCGATGAGGCGGCGGCGCTGGCGGGATCGCTCGGCATGCTGCCCAGTGCCAGTCTAGGCGTGACCAGCGGCGAAAGCACCTTTGGTTTTTACGAACCGGCCGGCGGCACCGCCCCGGACATCGCGGGCAAAAACCTGGCCAATCCCATCGCGCAAATCCTGTCCGCCGCGCTGCTGCTGCGGCACAGTTTTGGTTTGAACGAAGCGGCGATGGCGGTTGAGGCCGCCGTGGCCGGCGCCATTGACGCCGGCAACCGCACCGGTGACATCTTTAATCCCAACGAACCCCATGCCCGCAAGGTCGGTACGCGTGAAATGGGCGATGCCATTGCGGCGGTGATTTGCGGTGCATGAAAAGTCTGACCGAACATCTCTGGTTCGAAACGCCGCATCGGCGTGATTACGTCAATATCACCGGCACGATTGAACAACTGGTGCGCAAGAGCGGCGTGCAGGAGGGGCTTTGTCTCGTCAATGCCATGCACATCACCGCCAGTGTCTATATCAATGACGCCGAGGAGGGCTTGCTTCGCGATTATGATGTGTGGCTGGAAAAGCTCGCGCCGCATGCGCCGACCACCCAATACCAGCACAATCGTACCGGCGAAGACAATGCTGACGCGCACCTGAAGCGCCAGGTCATGGGGCGCGAGGTGGTGGTGGCCATCACGAAGGGCAAGCTCGACCTCGGGCCGTGGGAACAGATTTTCTATGGCGAATTCGACGGCCGCCGACGCAAACGCGTGCTGGTAAAAATCATCGGCGAGTAGTTTGCTTTGAATCGGGTTCAGGATGAAATGACAAAGGCCTTCTGTTTCCCAAAACGTGGCGGTGGAAACCCAGACCTTAATCCATCGGTAAACACAGCGGAAATGCTCGGTCTGAGTCGGTGAGACGTTTACTTTGCACCTGATTGTCGATTTCTCGAACGGACCATGGCCCGAGAATATCAATGATTTTGCCAATGACTTTAGGATTTACCGCCATGATTGAGAATCACCAGCCGCATCTCCACTCAAGAGCCTATCCAGCGTTGCGGCTTGAGCGTGATAAGCATGACGTCGTTTTCACGAACGTCGAACTGCTGCTCAAATTTTCCGTCAGGGCTGATCTTCACGGTGCGGACTTCCATGGGCGTACCCCCTCCATCCGTGCCGTGAGGGTCTGAAACGAATTGAAACTTGATATTGAATCGAACCAAATCGACTTGGTTCGCGCTGAATTGTTCCCTCGCGACGGCGGTGGGGTAAATCAATTCATTTCAATTCCAACTTCTGATTGCCGGCGCGTTCGCCGCGTTGCGTGTCGCACATCTCTCGGCTGCCGATTTGCCGCGCACAATTGTCGCCGCACATTTGACTTGCCTGCGACCGATTCCGGCAAAAGAATGTGGCTGACCCTGATGTATTCGCGCATGGACATCCATGAAGCCGACAGTCTCGTTCAATTCTTGTGAAATGACTCTAAACATATGGTAAAATCTCTTCCCATCGTATCTGTCGTTTTGTTGCTTATCTTCGTCTCGTTCGCGCACGCGGGGGTGTCTGACGCCACCAACCTCGACATGGGATGGCGACTGTGGCTGGACCCCAAAGCCGCCTGGCAGGATGACACCCTCTATCTTCCGGAAGATGTGATACTGACGAACCTGCCGGCGAACCCACCGACAGGGGGTTGGGCGGTGCTCGACGCCGAGGCCGGCATTGGCGTGTCATTGCCGGCGACCGTTGAGGAATACTACTTCAACAAGGCTCCGGCGCGCACAACCGCTTCGACCTCGCCATCGGAGATCGTCGCGACCGAAGGATACTATCAGGGCGTGTCGTGGTGGTATCGGCCGTTTACGGCGCCGGCTCTGCGAGCCGGAGAGCGGTTGGTTTTTTATTTCCCCGCCGGTCGCCTGCGCAGCGAGGTCTATGTGAATGGCAAGCTGGTTGCCTACAGCATCATCTCCGAAGCGCCGTTTATCGCAGATGCCACGGATGCGCTCAACCCTGGCGGAACGAACCTGCTGGCCGTGCGCATCACCAATCCGGGAGGCCGATTGGATTGGATGGACTTCCTGACGATGCCTTGGGGCAAATATACACTGCCGGCGACCCATGCCTTCGGCGGTCTGGCCGGGGGCGTGGAGATGCAAGTACGCGCGCCGGTGAATGTGGGCGATCTGGCGGTTTTTAACAAACCCGACCCCCGCTCGGTTCGCGTGCAGGCTGAAATCTCATCCACTGGCCAGGCCTACGACGGGCCGGTTAACTTTTCCATCACCCGGGATGGCAACGTTCTTTTTGGAGAAAGCAAAAGCGTTCATGTTCCACCCGGTGGAACCATCACCACTTCGATGGAGGCGACCGTCACCAACGCCCAACTCTGGGACATCGAGCAGCCGAATCTTTATCAAGCCTCCGCAACTCTGCCGACGGTCGCACATTCCGATCGCAGCACGACCTTTGGCTTCCGCTGGCTGGACGTCAAAGGCCTCGGAACCGACGCGAAGCTCTATCTGAACGGCCGTCGGATCGTGCCGCGCTCCTCGATTTCATGGGGCTTCTGGGCCCCGAACGGCATTTTTCCCGACGAGGCCGCGGTGGGACGCGAGATCGCGGCGATGAAAGCCCTCGGCCTCGACTCCATTCAAAACCACCGTCACATGCCCAAGGCGGTCGTGCTCGATGCCTTTGACCACGTCGGGTTCCTGCGTTACTGCGAAGCCGGTGGCGGCGTGATGACCTTCGAGTCCGCGAAACGGGAGCCGCCGCAGACCAGCGTTCAGGTGGAAGTGGACGGCAAAACAACAGGGCTGGACTTCCTCAATCGCTACCAGCTCGACAAGGAACTGGCCATGATCCATTCCTTCCGGTCCCACCCCTGCGTCAGTCTCTGGACCCTCCAGAACGAGACCGATCCCGAGGTGAACAATCCGCGGATGCGCTACGCGCTCGAGAAGATGCGCGAGGCCGACCCCTCGCGCATGGTCCTCCTCAAATCCGGCGTCGGCACCGACAAGCAGGTGTGGTCTCTTCCTTACAGTGACACATGGATGAAAGATGACGGAACCGGCTTCTCCGGCTGGTGGGATGAGCACACCGCGATGGATTCGCCCGGCGTGTGGACCGATGCGATGTATAAATCGCCGGTCGATTTCAAATACCGCACCGACAACCAGAAGGAAGTCGTCGTGTGGGGCGAGCTGGCGACGGGTGCCTCGCCCGACGATCACGCCGCAATCGTCAACTGGTACAAGACGCACCACCAAACCGGTTACGATCTGGCCGCCCACGAGGCGATTCTCGCGGCTTACGAAAAATTCCTGGACGACCATCAATTCCGCCAGGCGTTTCCAACTGCCGAGACGCTTTTCCAACAGGCGGGGGCGAAGCATTACTTCTCCGCTGCGCATCTGCTGGAAAACGCCCGCATTTGCGACGCCGTCGATTACATCGTCCTCTCCGGCTGGGAATCCACCACGATCGACAATCACAGCGGGCTCGTTGATTCGTTGCGCCAGCTCAAGGCGGACTCCACGCCCATCCATCAGGCCGCGCAACCGGAAGTTCTGGTTGTCAGACCGCGCCATTACGTGATCGCCAAGGGCGATACTGCGATTGTCGATGTTCACCAGATCAACGAGACAAATCTGACCGGCTCCTGGCGGCTCACGGTGACAGCCTCCCTGGCCGGTCGCGAGCCGCTGTTTCACGCGGATTACCCGGTCGAGTTGATCGGCGGCGAAACCTTCGGCCAACTGCTCAAACAGGATATCCAGTTCAAGGTTGGCCAGCCCGGTCTCGTCACGATCCACGCCGCGTTAAGCTCCAAGGCCGGCGGCCCGGCCGTGATCAAGCGGGACGAGCCGTTGCTCGTGATCGACACCCAGCCGACAGCGTTGAAAGACACAATCGCCTGCTGCGGCGAATCCGAAAAGATGATCGCTGCGCTCAAGCGCCAATTTAACGCCGATGCCGTCGCCTATTCGACCAACCTTGGAAAAGTGCCGACGATCCTCCTGACGACCGGCGACAGCGGTTTGGACGGCTGGCAGTCGAGCTATACCGACGCGGCCGTTGCCAACACGGATGACCCGGAGCTTTACAAGCATCAGATGTGGGGCCAAGCCGGACTGATTCATATCTGGCACGGCCTGACGCCCGGCAAGATCACCGTCAAGCTCTACCTGAACGACGGCTACTCCGGCGTGCCCGCGCAACGTGTCTTTGATATCGCAATCAACGGCACGATCGTTGCCAAAGACCTGGACATCTTCGCCAAGGCAGGCGGGAAGGATCGGGCGCTCGTGGAAACGTTCGTGGTCGATGCGCCCGAAGGAACGATTCGCCTTTCGGTGCCGCGCGTCACGTCCGACAACGCGACGCTGGCCGCTGTGGAGTTGCGGGATGGGTCAGGCAAGGTGGTGCGGGCAGCTTTCCGGGACGAGCGGCACACTGATCCGGCCGGCAACGTGTGGACACCGATTTCCCAACAAGGTGATGATTATTGGAAGCCGGACCTTGTTGCCGCCATCGAACGGGCGCGACGCGATGGCACGCGCGTCGTCTTGCTCACCAGCGGCGGCAGTGATGCTGAGCAGATCGCTGCCTTTTTGGCCGCGCAAGGGCTTGTCACGTATTCCGGACCGGTTGGCGCCTCAGGACCGTCATGGATGGGATTCTGGTTCTTCGGGCGCAAACACGGGCTGCTCGCCGGCCTGCCATCGGACTGTGTGCTGGACTGGCCGTACCAGATTGACAGCGGCAACGGCGTGATGCTTTCCGGATCCGGCGTCGAGTCCGTCATCGGTTATGGCAGGAATCACGATCCTAACATTGGTGTCGCTGCCGCCATCGTCCAGTGTGGCCGGGGCAAAATCGTGTTCCTGGCGCTGCCTGGACTCGTGGATTCCTTTGTCAGTAACGATGCCAGTAAATTTCAACCAGCGACGGCAAAAAGGCTGCTGTTCAATGCGCTCAACCAATAGTCCCCGAGCCGGGCAAGCCCACTCGGTTCGCTGCTTCACTGACCAATGTGATGCGGTCAAACTTCGAGGACATCACAACCGCCCGGGTGAAGACAATGCGGATGCGCACCTGAAACGCCAGGTCATGGGCCGTGAAAGGGTCGTGGCATCACCAAGGGCAAGCTCGACCTCGGCCCATGGGGGCAAATTTTCTACGGGGAGTTTGACGGCCGCCGCCGCAAGCGCGTGCTGGTGAAAATCATCGGTGAATGATTCACCACCAGTTCGTTTGAAATAAAAAGGGCGGCCCGAAGGCCGCCCTTGCATTATTAGCTAACGCCAACCCTTACTTCGCAAGGCGATAGAAGGTGGCCGATCCGTAAACTACATTGGTGTAGGGACTGGTGGCGCCACCGATGGTGGTAAAGGTTCCGCCCAGGCCGGGCGCGGACTGAAGAGCATACGAAGAATCAAGCCACGTCATTATGCAGTTGGCACCCACTTTCCGCATGGTCAATATTGGCGGTGGTGGAGTACCGGCCGTGAGATCGGCATACTGTAGAATGTCCAGTTCATAACCATTTGTGGCCGGAACGGAGGTGGCATATTGCGACAAGACGCCCTGGATGGAGGCGGCAAACTTGGGAACGTTCTGCCCAATCACATCCTGCGCATTGGCCCCGACGTATAGCGACATGACTTTGGAATACAAGTTGGTCAAATTGATGTTGCCGGGAGCAAATTGCAGGGAAGATTGCTGGGGGTACACGTTGGAAACGAGGATAAGCGATCCCTCAATGGATTCCATGTAGGGAATATTCCCCAGACTGGAGAAGTCCAGCAGAACAGGCTTCGGCAATGCATTGCCGGTATTGATGGGGTTGGACACGGAGTGCGACGGATTGCTGGCGCTCAGATTGAACTCGAGCAAACCCAAATACTGGCCCAGCGGACCGGCAACCTGAACGCGATCCCCAGGGTTGGGCAGATAACTGCCACCGCCCACAAACACACAAATGCCGGCGGTATCATCTTGGATGAAAAATTCCGAACTGTTGCCCGAACCCGATATGTTGAAGGGCGTCGTGACCACGCCGGTAACGCTATAGATATTGGTTGTATCAACGGGCAACCAGGTGGTGTAGTTCTGCAGCGTTCGCAGGTAGGCGATGTTGGTGACAATGGGCGTGCGAACATTCACCGTCAAATGAGCAATCTGGCTGGTGACGGCGCCGAGTGAATTGGTGATGATCACCCGATAGTCTCCCGCCTGACTCGGATCTATATAGGTCAAAACGAGGGAGTTGGTGGTTGAGCCGCCAATGGTTCCGGCGCCATAGCCGCTGCTTCCATTGCTAACCGGAGAATTCAGGTTGGGATAATACCATTGGTAACTGAGGGGGGCGGAGCCCGACGCGGTCACATCCAGATAAACCGTATCACCCCAGTAAACTATTTTAGCCTGTGGTTGAGTGGTTATGGACGGAGGTCCTGAGAGCGTTGTGCCGGAAACAAGAAAGTTGTCAACGCGAAGCGTGCCGCCGGAACCGGATGGAGCGGCAGCATCGACCAGCCGGAAATAAACAATCGGGGCATTATTTAATGCCGTGACCGAACTCAAATCGATCGAGATCGTATAGGCGCTTTGGACCGTACTCGAAGTCCAGGTCGGGGCTCCCGTGCCATTCGTCAGGACGAGGAAAGTGGAACCGAACTGGGTGAAACTGGATCCATCCGTGCTGTACTGAACAGCAAATGTCCCCGGACCGGTGGCGCTTTTGGTAATATCAAATGAAACAGCCAGATTTTGGAAACCGATGCTGCTGACAGCAAACTGATAAAAATCCCCGACGGCCCAGGTTTGAGAACTGAACGAGTGCGACGATCCGTTACCACCCGGAGAACTGTACGTTGTGGCGCCGGCATGCCATCCAGCGGCAGTGCCGGTGGGAGTTTCGGCGACAATGTTCGTGAGCCAATTTCCTGCGCCGGGTGAAGCCGGAAGGGTGTTCACACCCGGTTGGCTGGTTTCAAAGGTCCACCTGGCAATCGTATCGGCGTAGGTTGGGGAGGACGCCAAGAGAATGGCGACCAGGCAAGGTAACAGGCGTTTTGGATTCATAACTCGATGTTGAGGTTGATGGGTTTAATTTGGGGTTGGGGGATTTCTGCAAAATTACAATTGCTTTGCGAATATCAGGGGTGCGCATCCCGGTACGGGGGATTCCAGATCAATGGCGAACCGGTGTATTCCAAGGGAGAGGACGCAGTCCCGTCGTTGCCGCCAGCGACGACCACGCAGTTCTTAAAATATTGGACATGGCCTTCAACAAAAACGATGTTGCCACCCCGGGTATGCCGGGAGGCAAAACTGCGCCAGCGGTTTGCCGGATTCACGGAATTATAAGTGTTGGCTTTGCCGTAGTTGCCTTCGGTGGTTGGACTGAAGCCGCAATCGAACATGAATACAGTGTCGACCGGCTTTTTGATTGAAGTTATTTTGGGCATTTGGGGATAGGGATAACACGTGGACGAAATGGGGGTATACGCTGCCTTATTATGTTTCAATTCCAGGTTCATGTTGTAGCTGAAGAACCCATCCGATCCGTGCCCGGCCGGCGTATCCGTGTCGATTTGCGCCAAATCATCGGCAAACATTTGTGCCGCCGTGCATTGATATATTTTGCCAACACCACCGGGGAAGGGGACAATTTGAGAATTCTTTTCGGCGTCGGAGACCGCATTGGTGGTGTAACTGGAAAGTGGTTTTTCGGCCACGTATTCCGGCAGCAGGTTAAACCATGCGTTGGCTTGCTGGGAGTCGCCAGCGGCATACTGGCCGCTCGAGTTCATTCCATCTCGAGGGATGCCATCGCTGTTGTCAGATATATACATCTGGAGAGCCAAACCCCACTGCCGCAAATTGGACGCGCAGGCAATTTGTTTGGCCTTGTCTTTGGCCTTGGTCAGTACCGGCAGGAGCAATGAGGCCAGGATGGCAATGATGGCAATGACCACCAACAGCTCAATCAAGGTGAAAGCCTGCCGCCGGCCTGGAGAATTAAAGGTCATAGAAAGTTCCGTTTGATTGGTTTTCTACTTATTAATATAATTAAGTCTTACAGACTTATTTTTTAGACAAACTGCTGATGTGATTTTTTCTCATGGATTCCTTTTGCGGGCAAGAACTTCCGCGGAAAGTTGTTCACAATTTCACAGAATTCACCAATCCGTAACATGGAGCCGATTCAATTTGAAAATTGACCGGGCAGAGCCCGGTTGTTAGCTTCCTGACCCGTCCCGGCGGGATTTATGCGACATACCATCTCAATTCTGGTCGAAAACAAATTCGGCGTGCTCACGCGCGTGGCCGGTTTGTTCAGTGGCCGCGGTTACAACATCGATACCCTCAACGTCGGCCCGACGCAGGACCCGAAGACATCGCGCATGACCATCGTCACCCACGGCGACGAGGCCACGCTCGAACAGATCGTCAAGCAGCTCAACAAGCTGCCGGACGTCATCAAGGTGCAGGACTTCCGCGAAGGCGAATACGTGGACCGCGAACTGGTGCTCGTCAAAGTGGGCGTGGACGCCAAATCGCGCGCCGAGGTGATGCAAATCACCGATATTTTCCGCGCCAAAATCGTGGATGTGCAGCCCAAAACGCTCACCATCGAAATCACCGGCACCGAAAGCAAGGTGGAAAAATTCATCGGCCTGATGGATTCCTTCGGCGTCCAGGAAATCACCCGCACGGGCAAGGTTGCCTTGCCCCGCAAGTAGCCGGACCCGGACTTTACAGCCTACCAGCCCCGTGTTTGCGTTTGACTGGCACGGAAAGGTGGTTAAGATTCGCGGTTCATTTGACGAGTTAAAGACACAAACCAACATCCAGCGAAGAAAGAGTTGATTATGGCAATCATTGATTTTGGCGGAACCAAGGAAAAGGTCATCACGCGGAAGGAATTCCCGATGGCCAGAGCCCGCAAGGTGCTCAAGGATGAAACCATCGCCATCATCGGTTACGGCGTGCAAGGTCCGGCCCAGGCGTTGAACCTGCGCGACAATGGTTTCAACGTCATCATCGGCAATCGCACCACCGGCAAGGGCTGGCAACGCGCCAAGGCCGACGGCTGGAAACCGGGCAAAACTCTTCTTGATATCGAGGCGGCGGTCCGCAAAGGAACCATTGTTCAGTTCCTCGTGTCGGATGCCGCCCAGCGCGCGCTTTGGCCGGTTGTGAAGAAAAATCTCCAGCCCGGCGCCGCCCTCTATTTTTCACACGGCTTTTCCATCGCTTACAAAAAACAAACCAAAGTCATCCCGCCGAAGAACGTGGACGTCATCATGGTAGCACCCAAGGGTTCGGGCTTGAATGTCCGACGCAATTTCCTCACCGGCGCGGGCATCAATTCCAGCTTCGCCGTCGGACAGGACTATACCGGCCGCGCCCTGGAACGTTGCCTGGCGCTGGGCATCGGCGTCGGTTCCGGCTATCTGTTCCCAACCACCTTCCAGTACGAGGTGTTCAGCGACCTCACCGGCGAACGCGGCATCTTGATGGGCGCACTGGCCGGGGTTATGGAAGCGCAATACCAGGTCTTGCGCGAGAACGGCCACTCGCCCAGCGAAGCCTTCAATGAAACCGTCGAGGAATTGACCCAGAGCCTCATCCGCCTGGTGGACGAAAATGGCATGGACTGGATGTACTCCAATTGTTCCGCCACCGCCCAACGCGGCGCGCTGGATTGGAAACCCCGGTTCAAGAAAGCGACGCTGCCGGTGTTCAAGGAATTGTACGCTCGCGTCAAGGACGGCCGGGAATGTGCCCGCGTGCTCTCTGCCTGCGGTGGTCCCAATTACCAGAAATTATTGCAGAAGGAACTGAACCAGCTCCACAACTCCGAGCTGTGGCGTGCCGGCGCGGCCGTTCGCGCCCTGCGTCCGAAAGAGGCTGCCCGGGCCATTACCAAAGGCACCAAAGGCGTGAGCGGACGCGCGTCAAATTAACATCTCAGCACACTATTGAAGCCGCCGGAGCAATCCGGCGGCTTTTCTTTTCATTTTGCCGGACGGCAAAAAGCAACTGACCGACTTCAGTTGGATCCGGAAATTGCCGGGCTTGTTCCCGGGCAGACGAATTTCTGTCTTCCGGTAAATCCGGCAGCCCACAGATTTCAGACAATCAGGATGTCGTGCGAAATCTTTGGGCGATCGGAATGCGCCGGCCCATGCCGAAGGCACGCGGCGACACCTTCAATCCCGGGGCCGCCTGTCGGCGCTTATATTCGCTGAAAGTGATTTTGTTAATCACGTCGTTAACGACCTGGGCGTTGAAGCCGCGCTTGAAGATTTCTTCCCGGCTGGCATTTTCGACGACATACGCCTGGAGGATGGCATCCAGCGTTTCATATTCAGGCAACGAATCCTGATCCTTCTGGTCCGGCCGCAACTCTGCACTCGGCGGCTTGGTGATGGAAGCCTCGGGAATGACAATCCGGCTGCGGTTTATCCAGCGGGCAATTTTATAAACGTCCGTCTTGAAAACATCCGCAATCACCGCCAGCGCACCGCACATGTCCCCATACAGGGTGCAATAGCCGACCGCCATCTCTGACTTGTTGCCGGTGGTCAGCACCAGCGCGCCGAATTTGTTCGACAACGCCATCAGGGTCACGCCGCGCAAGCGCGACTGGACGTTTTCCTCGGCCTCGTTCGGCTTGGTCCCGGCGAATGCCGGCGCCAGCTGTTTTTCCACCGATTGAAAAACCGGTTCGATCGGCAACACCTCGTATCGAATGCCAAGATTCCTCGCCAGCACTTCCGCATCGCTCAAACTGCCCGCACTCGAATAACGCGCCGGCATCGAGACCCCCAGCACCTTGTCGGCGCCGAGCGCATCCGCCGCGAGCACCGCCACCAACGCCGAATCAATGCCGCCGGACAAACCCACCAGGACCGACTTGAATCCGCATTTGCGAACATAATCACGAATGCCCAGTGACAGCGCGGCAAACAGTTCCGCTTCGCGAGCCGGCCATTCAATCCTGGTCGCGGTCGAACCGGCATCCAGATCCACCACCAAAACCTCCTCGGCAAAACCACAGCCAAGAATCACGGGTTCCCCCTGATGATTGAGCGCAACGCTGTGGCCATCAAAAATCAATTCGTCGTTTGCACCCACCAGATTGACCTGGGCCAAGGGCACACGTTCGTCGCGGGCCACGCGCTGGAGCATGGCCAGCCGGGCCTTTTCCTTGCCGTCATGCCACGGTGAGGCGGAAAGATTGAGGATCATTTCCGCACCCTGCCCGATCAGTTCCTTGATCGGATCGCGGCGATAAAGCCGTTCCGGCCAGAAATCCTCGTCATTCCAGATGTCTTCGCAAATGGTGATCCCGAGTTTGCGGCCATTGAATTCAAACGGGGCCACGCTTTTGGCCGGTTCAAAATAGCGGTCCTCGTCAAAAACGTCATAGGTCGGCAAAAGGGATTTGTGCGTGCGCCAGATGATTTTGCCGTTTTGCAAAACGGCGGCGGAATTCCGAAGCGCCCGGCCGGGGCGTTCGGCATTTTCGTCAACGTACCCGACGGACAGCGGGATGGAGCCGATGCCTTTGGCGGTTTCGGCAAGGGCGGCCAGGTTCGCGGCGACAAAATCGGGTCGCAGCAGCA
>Ga0265338_10005088_pt1 | contig 17357 bp, 14 predicted proteins | sample 42126metaG_FD_193579 | JGI IMG/M metagenome (GOLD analysis project Ga0265338, IMG submission 193579) | Rhizosphere microbial communities from Carex aquatilis grown in University of Washington, Seatle, WA, United States - 4-21-26 metaG | ecosystem: Host-associated > Plants > Roots > Rhizosphere... | reverse complement strand
GCTGCTCAAGCTCGAGGACCGCCGTGTGGACGGCGTACAGCCGGTAGTCGGCCGCCGCCGCGTCCAGGTGGAACTCGCGGATCTCCTCGATCTCGTGCTTCTCGCCGAGCACGATGACCAGGTAGATCGGTATCCCGGCGGTCGCGTACTGAGCCTTCTTGTCCACCAGGTCTTCCCTGGCGGTAGTAGGCGAGGTGACCTCGATGACCGCGACCGTCTCCGCGGCGGTGGGCCGGCGGTCTGGGTCGTCGATGCACCGGTAGACGGCGATGTCCGGGCGGCGGAAGGTGAACCGGGGGACCCGCCACAGCACCACGTCGACGTCCGTCTCGACCGTCAGGCACGGCCCGGCCGGGGATCGGGCGGCCTCAAGGGCGTTAGCGAGCCGGCGGGCGATCCGGTTGTGCCGCGGCGTCGGGGACTCGCACTTGAGTACGTGCCCGTGCACGATCTCGATCGTGCGCGAGATCTCCTCGGGCAGGTCCCGGTACTCCGCCTCGGTCACGTTCTCGGGGAAGCCGTCGAACCAGCCTGGCCTGCTCATGGGCATCATCTTCGCACGCTCCTCCGGGATTAACGGCTGAACGAGCCGCGGTCAGGGCAGGCGGTGCAGGCGGGTCCACGACGACGGCGGGTTGTCGTCGCGGGGGAGCCAGAGCAGCGGTTGCATCCGGTCGAACGCGGCCGCGAAGCCCCGCTCCCAGGGGAACCGGCCCTCCTTGTCTGACCACACCACCTGCAGGTAAGGCGGCCTGACCAGGCCGTAGAAGGCGTCCGAGATGGCCAGCAGGCCGTCCGCCGCCCGCCAGCTCGGCTCGACCGGGCGGAAGGTGAGCGGCGCCGGGCACACGTCGTCGAGCACGTCATCCGGCCCGAACTCGGCCCCGTCGGCCACCCGCGCGCCGATCGCGTTGATGATGGACGCCGCGTTCTCTACCGGCAGCCCGCACAGCACCAGCTCCGGCGCCTGGCAGCTCAGCCACATGCCCACGCTGTAGGCCCACGGCGGTGCCACCTCGTCGCCGTGCCGGCCGGAGATCGCCCAGCCGTGCTCGCCCACCGTGCTCGCCACCCAGCTCATGTAGGCCGCTCGCTCGGAGTCACGGCCGTCCTGCCTCTCGTCAACCTGCGGCGCCTCGTCACCCGGGGAGGCGCCATCCTGCGCGTAACCGGGGTAATCCGAGCGGCTGCGACGACCGGAGAGGCGCTTGGGAAGGTTCATAGTTTCACGCTACGCCGGGGGTCTGACATTCCAGGTGCATGCCACAATCCGCACACTTGTCCCCCAGGACACAGCTCGGCTGGCCGCCGCCGCGGGCGGACCGATGCGATACTGGCCCTATGGTTGACGACACCGCGCGGGACCGGGCTATCTACCAGGCGCTGAAGGCGGCCGACGAAGTTGCGGCGGCACTCCAGACTCATCTCATCGAGGAACACGGAGCCGATCCGGATCGAGCCGCCCCGCTCGGCCCGTCCAGCAACTCGCTGAAGCTGCTGCGGCAGGCGCGCGAGCGCCTGGGCGAGGGACTGCGGTCGGTCGAGGCCGACCAGATCGCCGAGTCCGACAAGATCTCCCTGCGCAACAAGTAACCCCGGGAACCGCGCTATCACCCTGCGAGCCAGTCCCCCACGGCACCCGTAACCAAGCGTCCGCCGCTTTTGTGGCGATCTGACTGCGCAGAGTGGTTGGATGGTCCCGGGATCAGGCGGGAGGGCGGGGATGAACCCTATGGTGATGGTGCTGGGAGGGCCGCGGTGACGGCCGTCAGGATCACCGAGATACCAGGCGGCCCCGACGGAGGACTCGCCGCCCGGGTGGCGTTCGGTGATGGCGCCGCCGAGTACGAGGTGGCGGTGACTCCTCCGGGGGACGCGGCGTCGGAGCGGCTGCTGACGTGGTACTTCGAGGAGCATCTGCGCTTCCCGTTCCTGGACCGGGACATGGAGCGGCAAGCGGTGACGGCGCTGCGTGAGTACGGCGAGGCGTTGTTCGGGCAGGTGTTCGGCGGGGCCGCGGCGCACGATTACCGGCGGCTGCGGGAGCAGGCGTTTGACGGCTGCCGGCTGGACGTGATGGGCTCGGCGGGGTTCCACCGGCTGCACTGGGAGGCATTGCGGGATCCGGAGCTGGACGGGCCGCTTGCGGTCCGGGTGCCGGTGACCCGGCGGGTGGCGCTGGTCCCGTCCAAGTTCGAGCTGCCATCGGGGCAGCCGACGCTGAACATCCTGCTGGTGACCGCGCGGCCATTCGGCCGGAAAGACGTGGGCTTCCGGACGATCTCCCGGCCGCTGCTTGACGCCTTGCGGCAGGCGAGCGTTCCGGTGACGGTGGACCTTGTACGACCAGGGACGTGGGAGGCGCTGCGCGATCACCTGCGGGAGGCGAAGGCACGGCGGGGCGGCTCGGGCGGCTATCAGGTCGCCCACTTCGATCTGCACGGCGGGTTTAGCGAGTTCGGAGAACTGGATGAGCTTCGGTCGGCCGGGGAACTGCTGTTCGCCGGGCCGCGAGTAGAGCCATTCGAGGGCAAGCGGCCGTTCCTGTTCTTCGAGACCCCTGACGCGGGGAAGGCGGCGGCGGTGCCGGCCGCAGGGGTGGCGGGGCTGCTGGCGGAGCACCGGGTGCCGGTGGCGGTATTGAACGCGTGCCAGTCGGCGATGCAGGAGGGTTCAGAGGCAAGCCTGGCTCAGCACCTGGTGGCGGCCGGAGTCCCGGCCGCGGTCGGGATGGCCTGGTCGGTGACCGTAAGCGCGGCCGCCCGGGCGATGCCGGTGCTGTACGGGCAGCTCGCCCGGGGCGCCGACCCGGTGGCGGCGCTGCACGCCGCCCGGCAGGCGCTGCACGACGACCCGGCCCGCCGCGCGTACTTCGACCAGGACCTGGACCTGGAGGACTGGGTGCTGCCGGTCGGGTTCTCCCAGCAGCCGGTTCCGCTGAAGCTGCGGCCGATGGACGAGGCCGAGCAGGCGCTCTTCTACCAGCGGCAGGCCGAGACGGGGGACGAGCCGGCTACCGAGTACGGGTTCGTGGGCCGGGACCTGGACATCCAGGCGGCCGAGCGGCTGCTGCTGGCCAGCGCGGACTCCAACGAGCTGCTGGTGCAGGGGATGGCGGGGGCGGGGAAGTCGACGTTGCTGGCACATCTGGGCTGGTGGTGGCAGCGGACCGGCCTTGTCCAGGAGGTCTTCCGGTTCTCCTGGGAGGACCGGGCGTGGACCGCGGCGCAGATCATCCGCGAGGTCCGCGCCCGGCTGCTGGGCCTGGTGGAGCAGGCGAGGGCTGACCTGTTGAAACCCGCCGCGCAGCTGGAGCAGGCCGCCGGGCTGCTGCGTGCCACCCGGCACTTGCTGGTGTTGGACAACTTCGAGTCGGTCACCGCGGCTCCGGCCGCGATCCCGCACGCCCTCGACCCGGCCGAGCGCGACCAGCTCCGCACCCTGCTGGCCCGGCTGCGCGGCGGGAAGACCCTGGTGCTGGTCGGCTCCCGGCAGGCCGAGGAATGGCTGGCGCCGGGCACCTTCGCTGGCCGCGTGTACCCCCTGCCGGGCCTGGACCGGCAGGCCGCCTCGGCCTTGTCCGACCGGATCCTGCGCCGCCACCACGCCCAGCACTGGCTCGAAAATGAGTCCGAGCGGCAGGCCCTGGCCGACCTGACCACCCTGCTGGGCGGTTACCCGCTGCCGATGACCGTAGTACTTCCTGCCCTGGCCGTCGTCTCGCCATCCCGGGTCCTGGCCGACTTGAGATCCGGCGACCCCGGTCCGGACCCCGCGCAGAAGATCATCGCCGCGATCGAGTACAGCCATGGCCGACTTGACCCAGCACTGCAGGAAGCCCTGCTACTGCTGGCCCCCTTCACCGCCGTCATCCCGAATCAGGAGGCCCTGGCTCACTACCGCCGCTTCCTGTCTGAGAACGGCGGCGCCGGGATCAGCAGGGAACCAGACCTGGACCAGGCGGTCGCCGAGGCGGTCCGGATCGGCCTCGCCGCTCCCCACTCCCAGTTGAACGGCTGGGTGCACGTACAGCCGGTGTTCCCCTACTTCCTCCGCACCCGCCTTCGCGACCGACCCGCCCTGCGTGAGGTCACCGACCGCGCGCATTACCAGCTCTACACCATCCTCGGCTCCGACATGCACAGGCTGCTGATCACACCAGGGGACTCGCGCAGCCGGATGACCGGACAGGCTTTTGCCCGGGCAGAGTACGCCAACCTCAACGCCGCCCTGGCCTGGGGATTGCGGGCAGGTCAGCCGATCGCTGACCTCATCGGCCCTCTGGATGAATACCTAGAGCAGGTCAGGCAGCAGCAGCCCGCCCGGCGAAAGCTGCTCGACGACGTCATCGCCGCCTATCCCCAGCCCTCGGGCGAATCGCAGCAGCGGGAACTGGCCCTGCTGCATAATCTGGCCGGGGCCGTCGCAGTCCAGCAGCATCGGCTCGGCGACGCACGCCAGCACCACGAGACCGAACTCAGGGTATTGCAGGAATCCGATGACCGAAGGCGCCAGTCCTTCACCTACCACCAGCTCGGGCGGGTCGCGCAAGAGCAGCGGCGGTTCGAGGAGGCCGCGGCCTTGTACCAGCAGGCGCTGGACATCAAACTGGAGTTCGGCGACCGGCACTCCGCCGCCGACGTCTATGGTCAGCTCGGCCGGGTCGCGCAAGAGCAGCGGCGGTTCGAGGAGGCTGAGGGCGCCTTCCGGCAGGCCCTGGAGATCTTCCTGGAGTTCGGCGACCAGCCCTCCGCCGCCAGGACCTACGGTCAGCTCGGCCGGGTCGCACAGGACCAGCGGCGGTTCGAGGAGGCTGAGGGCGCCTTCCGGCAGGCCCTGGAGATCTTCCTGGAGTTCGGTGACCGGCGTTCCGCTGCCATTACCTACCACAACCTAGGGATGATCGCGCAGCAGCAGGGGCGGCTCGCGGAGGCTCAAGCCACCTACCGGAAGGCCCTGGACATCAAGCTGGAGCTCGGGGACCGGTACTCCGCCGCTCACACCTACCATCAGCTCGGCATGGTCGCCCAGGACCAGGGACGCCTCGACGAGGCAGAGGCCGCCTACCGGCAGGCCCTGGGCATCAAGCTGGAGTCGGGGAACCGCTACTCGGCCGCCAGCACCTATCACCAGCTCGGCACGGTCGCGCGCCAGCAAGGGCGGCTCGAGGAGGCGGAGACCGCTTTCCGGGAAGCCCTCGGCATCTACGCGGGCGAATCCGACCCTCGGCTGGGATCGGTGGCCGCCACCCAGCTCGGCCTGACACTGGACGAGACCGGCAGGCACGGCGAAGCGGCACCGGTCCTGCTGGACGCCGCCGTTTTCTGGCAGCGGGCGACCGGTGCATGGGATGCCGGTGACCTGTGGAACCTCAAGCAGGTGCGCGTAAGTATCGGACCGGCCGCCTTCGACCAGCTAGCGGCAGAAAAGATCTCGCCGGGCCTACGAGCGTCATTTGATGCCGGCATCCAGAGCGCCGAAGGCTCGTAGCCTGGGTCGTCCCTCCATACCGTCCACGGAGTCCGCCGGCGCTGACGCCCGCCCGGGCAGCACGTCGTCGCCGCGGATGGTCCAGATCTCCCGCGGCAGCAGGGTGCAAGCCGACGCGGCCACGATCAGCGCCGCCGCGGCGAACTCGGTCGCGCTGATGCCTGCCGAGGCGGCCAGCGGCCCGGCGATCAGCGCGCCCAGGGGCATCGCGGCCAGCGAGCCGAACGCGTCGTAGGACGATACCCGGGCCAGCTTGTCGGCCGGGATCCTGGTCGCCAGCGCCACCGTCCACTGCACCATCATCACCTCGGTCAGCGTGCCGACGGCGAACGCGGCCAGGCAGATGAGCACCAGCGGCGCGGCCAGGCCGAGCAGCAGCGGTGAGAGGGCGAGCATGCCCCCGGTGCCGACCACGAACAGCATCGGCCGGCGGGGGGTGTACCGCAGCGCGATCAGCCCGCCGGCGATCAGGCCGAGCGCGTCGGCGGCCGAGATCGCGCCCCACGCGGCCGGCCCGCCGAGCCGGGCCCGCGCCACGGCCGGCCCGAGCACCATGAACGCGCCGTTCCAGGCCATCATCACCAGGCAGTACTGCAGCACCGTGGCCCACAGCCAGGTGTGCTGACGGAACTCGGCCCAGCCTTCGCGCAGCTCCGCGATCAGGTCGGGGCCGGCGCTACCGGCCGCGGCCGGGGCGCGGCTGCCCTTGATCAACAGCAGCAAGGGGATGGTCCCGGTCATCACGACCGCGCACAGCGTCAGCGCCCAACCGGGTCCGGCCACGGCGACCAGCACGCCGGCCCCGGCCGCGCCGGTCATCTGCCCCATGTTCATCGCCAGCCGGCTCAGCGCGCTGCCCTGATGCAGCAGCGTCTCCGGCACCAGCCGGGGAAGCAGCGCGTTGGAGGCGGGGTAGAACACCGCCCCGCCGATGCCGTTGACCGCCTCGAGGCTGATCATCGCCCACAGCGGCGGGTGCCCGGACAGCAGCATCAGCAGCCCGAAGGCGCCTTCGCCGAGCACCACGCACAGGTTGCCCGCGATGATCACCCGCTGCGGCCGGAAGCGGTCCGCGAACACGCCCGACAGCAGCGAGAACACCAGCATCGGGGCGGCCTGGGCGGCGATCACGTAGGACAGGTCGGCGGTCGACCCGGTGACCCGCAGCACCGCGAACGACACGCCTACCAGCGAGAAGCCGACCGAGAACGGAGCCAGCAGCCGGTCGGCCAGCAGGATTTGGAAATCACGGATGGCGAGCACCGGGTACCGGCGGGCGGGCGCACGCCACGACATGACAAATCCTTCGTAATCGGGCGGGGGAGCAGCTGAGCATATGCTTCAACGCCCGGACCAGGCAATTTATTTTCCGGTGCCTGGTGACTGGGGCCGTACGAAGGACGTGGCGGCGGCTACAGCTTGCGCTGCGCGTGGGCCCAGTTGATGACCGCGATCGCCGCCCAGATCAGCAGGATGATGACGACCTCGGCGGCCGCGTTCACATGGTGGGCGACCACCACCGCGGTGGCGCCCACGCCGAGTCCCATCGAGCCGAGCCCGAGCACGACGCCGCCGAGCCCGCTCGGCCGCCGCGGGGCCGGCGGCGAGGCAGCGGGACCAAGCGGGGTGGGCGTGGCCGGGCCGCGGTACGCGGGCGGCTGCGCGGCCGGGTACTGCAGGGTCGGGTCGGCCCCTGGTGCCGCCTGGCCTCCCGGCCAGGGACGGCCGCCGAGCCGCGCGTCGATGCGACGGTCGATCTCCTCGCCGATCCGCTCGACCAGGCCCTCGGCCACGGCTCCGTCGTATCCGGGGCCGAGTTCCCCGTGGGCGGCGACCGACGCAGTGATCTCGTCGCGCTCGTTGACGTTCACGCGCACACGTTATGTCGCATGACCGCGCGCAGCAAGGAATGTTGGAAAAAGGGGGGCCCGCACCCGTTCGGAATGGGGGGTGTGCACCCGGGTCATGCTTATCGGCCGGCCGCTCCGTCAGCCGGCCCCGGCCGCGGCCGGGCCGCCGGATACCGGGGGGGGCTGGCAGACTGGGCAGATGACCCTGACCGATCCACCCGCGTCGGCGGCGACAGCGGGACCGGTCGCCGGCGAGCCGTGCGTGCTCCTCAAGCAGGGCGAGCTGTTCCTCAAGGGCAGGAACCGGCCCCAGTTCGAGCGGATGCTGCAGGCCAACCTGCGCGCGGCGGTGCGCGACAGCGGCGTGCCGGTCGAGCTGCTCGCCCGCGAGGGCGTGCTGGTAATGCGGGTTCCGGCCGACAGGCTGACCCCGGCCGGGCACGCGGCGGCGGTCGCCCGGCTAGCCGCGCGGGCGGCCGACGTGCCCGGGCTCGCCCGCGTCTGCCTGGCGCTGCGGGTGGCGCGGACGGAGCAGGCGGCGGCGGCCGCCGCGGTAGCGCTGACCAGCGCGGGCAGCGGCTCGTTCGCGGTGCGCGCCCGGCGCCGCGACAAGCGCTTCCCGCTCAGCTCCGAGCAGCTCAGCGCGCTGATCGGCGCGCAGGTCAAGGCGGCCCACGGGCTGCCGGTGTCGCTCAGCCGGCCGGACACCGAGATCTTCGTCGAGGTGGACACGGACGAGATCTTCGTGTTCACCGGCGGGCAGCCGGGGCAGGGCGGGCTGCCGGTCGGGATGAGCGGCCGGGCGGTGGTGCTGCTGTCTGGCGGCATCGACTCGCCGGTCGCCGCCTACCGGATGATGAGGCGCGGGCTGCGCTGCGTCTTCGTGCACTTCTCGGGGATGCCGCTGACCGGGCCGGAGTCCGTCTACAAGGCTTACGCACTGGTCCGCGGGCTGGACCGGTTCCAGGGCGGGTCCCGGCTCTACGTGGTGCCGTTCGGCCGCGCGCAGCAGTCGCTGGCCAGCTCCGGAGCCGGCCGGCTGCAGGTGGTCGCGCAGCGGCGGCTGATGCTGAAGACGGCCGAGGCCCTCGCGGCCAGGCAGCACGCGACCGCGCTGGTCACCGGTGACTCGCTCGGCCAGGTGTCCAGCCAGACGCTGCCGAACATCGCCGCGCTCGACGACGCGGTCGGGCTGCCGATCCTGCGGCCGCTGCTTGGCTGGGACAAGGCCGAGATCATGGCCGAGGCCAGGCGGCTCGGCACGCTCGCGGTCTCCGAGCTGCCCGACCAGGACTGCTGCACGCTGCTGATGCCGCGCCGGGCGGAGATCCGGGCCAAGGTCGAGGACCTGCGCAAGATCGAGGGCCGGCTGGACGCCGACGAGCTGGCCGGGCAGCTAGCGGGCAGCGCCCAGCTGTACCGGCCCGAGTAGCCGCTAAGCGTGGGCCGGGGCGGGCGCGGGCGTGAGCGTCCGGCCGACCAGCGGCGACAGGTGGTGGGCGACGCTGGCCAGCTCGCGCAGGTCGGACTCGATGAGTGCCTGCGGCCCGTCGCACAGCGCGCTCTCCGGGTGCGGGTGCACGTCGACGATGATGCCGTCGGCGCCGACCGCGATCGCCGCCCGCGACAGCGGCAGCACCAGGTCGCGGCGGCCGCCGGAGTGCGACGGGTCGACGATCACCGGCAGGTGCGAGAGCCGCTGGGCGACCGGCACGGCCGAGATGTCCAGGGTGTTGCGGGTGGCGTTCTCGAAGGTGCGGATGCCGCGCTCGCACAGCACGATGTCCAGGTTGCCGCGCTGCGCGATGTACTCGGCCGCCATCAGCCACTCCTCGATGGTGGCGGACATTCCGCGCTTGAGCATCACCGGCTTGCCCGCCGCGCCGACCGCCTGCAGCAGCGGGAAGTTCTGCATGTTGCGGGTGCCGACCTGGAGCATGTCGGCGTACCGGGAGACCAGCTCCACGTCGCGCTGGTCGATCACCTCGGTGACGATCGGCAGCCCGGTCTCCTCGCGCACCTCGGCCAGGATCTGCAGCCCGAGCTCGCCCAGGCCCTGGAACGCGTAGGGCGACGAGCGGGGCTTGAACGCGCCGCCGCGCAGCAGCGACGCGCCCGCCGCCCGCGCCATCCGGGCGGCCGCCAGGGTCTGCTCCCGTGTCTCGACCGCGCACGGGCCGGCGATCACGGTCAGCGTGTCCGGGCCGATCGGCACCCCGCCGACCCGGATGACCGAGCGTTCCCGCCGGTGCTCCCGGCTGACCAGCTTGTAGGGCACGGAGATGCGCACTACCTCGGCCACGCCGGGCAGGCCGGCCAGGTTCAGGGTGGCCGCGAAGCGCTCGATGTCGCCGCTGAGCCCGATGATCGTCCGTGACTCGCCCCGGCTGACGAATGCCTCGCCGCCCGCGTCACGGACCACGCTCATCACATGCTCCACGTCGGACGCGGTAGCATCCGCGCCCATCACCACAACCATCTTCGTCCAGCCCCCTCACGGCCCTGACCGCGGTCCCGGCCTCGTTACCGGGGGCGCAGTCCCTTCAGGGTAGCGATGTCCCGGGCATGCCCCGCCTTCCCGCCGGGTGTCTCCACCACGAACGGGACATCGGGCAGGGCCGCCAGCAGCAGCCGGAACGGCTCGGCGCCGATCTGCCCGGCCCCGATCGCCTCGTGCCGGTCACGCCGCGAGCCGCAGCCGAGCAGCGAGTCGTTGGCGTGCACCAGCTTGACCCGTGACAGCACGTCAGGGTGGCCCGCGGTGGCCCTGCCGGCGGCGTCGCCGACCATTTCGGCCAGCATGTCCGCCACCCCGTCCGGCGCGGTCAGGTCGTGCCCGGCCGCGAACAGGTGGCAGGTATCCAGGCAGATGCCCGCCTTGGGGTGGTGCTCGATCGCGGCCAGGTAATCGTCGAGCTCCCCGGCCCGCGCGCACAGCATCTGGCCCTGCCCGGCCATCGGCTCGAACAGCAGGTCGGGGTCGTCCTCGCCCAGCTTGTCGAGCAGCGGCAGCACGGCACCGGCGAGCTGGGCCAGCGCCTGCTCCCGTGGCCCCTGGCCGTGGCGGTCGCCGGCCCAGCCGGCCGCCGACCCGGCGTGCACCACCACGCCCCGCGCCCCGATCTCCGCGCCGCGCCGCAGCGCGTGCGCCACCGCGTCGGCCGACCTGGCCGCCACTTCCGGGTTACCCGAGCCGAGGTTGATCATGTAGGTCGCGTGGATGAAGACCGGCAGCCCCGACGCGCGCAGCCGCGCGTCCTGGTCCAGGTCGCCGGCCCCGGCCGCCCAGCCGCGCGGGTTGGACACGAAAACCTGGATCACCTCGGCCTCGACCGCGGCCGCGTAGCCGAGCCCGCCGGTCGCGAGGCCGCCGGTGACGGTCGCGTGCGATCCGATGAGTGGCATCAGCGCCGGGCCACCCGGGACGTCACCCGAACGGGTTGTTCGAGCCGCAGGCCAGGGTGACCGGCGATCCGCTCGGCGCCTGCCCGGACGGGCTGGTGCCGGCCGCCTGGTCCTGGTGGAACCAGCCCTGCTGGACCGAGACGTTGAAGCCGAGCTGCTGTAGCTGCTGCTGCGCCTGCTGGCAGTTCATCCCCTGCACATTGGGTATCGGCACCTCAGGCGGGCCGTTCGACACCGACACGCTGATGGTCTGCCCGGAGGTCACCGGGGTGCCCTGCGCGGGGCTCTGGGCCACGATGGTGCCCTGCGGCTGGCTGTTGTTGACCTGCGTGGGCGCCAGCGTGAGCTGGTTCTGGGCCGCCCAGGTCTGCGCGTCGTTGATGTTCTGGCCGACCAGGTTGGGCAGCGCCAGCCCGGCTACCTCTTCCACCGTGACCGGCTTGTTCTCCGCCACCGAGGTGCCCGCGGGCGGGTCAGTGCCCGCGACGGTGCCGATCGCCGGGTTGCTCGCCACGCCGACCTTCTTGGTGGTCGCGGCGACCGTCAGCCCGGCCGCGCGCAGCGTCGCCTCGGCCTGGGCCACGCTGTCGGAGGTCGGGATCTGCGGCACGGTGATCATCCGCGGCCCCTGAGACAGGGTCAGGGTGATGGTCGCGCCGGGCAGCGCCCGGCCGGACGGCGACTCCGACACCACCGCGCCCTTGGGCACGGTGTCATTGACCACCGGCGGCCCGGTGCGCACCTGGAAGCCGGCCTGGCGCAGCGCCTGCTCGGCCGACGCGGCCGACAGGGTGGCCACCGCCGGCACCTTGGTGTACCGGCCGGAGGACAGCCACCAGCCGCCGCCGGCCAGCGCCGCCACCACCACCAGGGCCGCCAGCAGGTACACCAGCCGCCTGCTGAACAGCCACCGCTGCAGGAACGGCTCTCCGCCGCTGCCGGGCCCGCCCGCGTCGTAGCCGGGGTACCCGCCGCTCACCACCATCGTGTGCGACCCGCCGTCGCCCGCGCCCGCCCCGCCAGGACCAGGGGCGATCAGGCTCGTCTGGGCGGGCCCGCGGTACGGGCCAGCCGGCCCCGGCGGGCCCTGCTGAGGGGCGGCGGCGCCCGCTGCCCCCCAGGCGCCGGTGACCGACTCGGACGCGTCGGGGATGCCGCGCAGTGTCCGCGCCGCCCGCAGGAAGACCCCGGCGTTAGCCGGCCGCGGCCCCGGGTCCCGGCTGGTCGCCGCCCGCACTAGCTGGTCGACCGACGGCGGTATCCCGCCGACCACGCTGCTGACCACCGGCACGTCCGAGTTGACGTGCGCGTAGGCCACCGCCAGGGGCGTGTCGCCGGAGAACGGCACCCGGCCGGTGAGCATCTCGTACAGCAGGATGCCGGCCGAGTAGACGTCGGTCCGCGCGTCGGTCCGACCCCCGGTGACCTGTTCCGGCGCGATGTAGGAGACGGAGCCGATGATGGTGCCGGCCCGCGTGTTGCTGACCGCGGCCGACGCCCGGGCGAGGCCGAAGTCCACCACCTTGACCCGCCCGTCGGCGGTGATCAGCACGTTCTCCGGCTTTATGTCCCGGTGCACGATGCCGGCCTGGTGCGCGGCGGCCAGCCCGGCCAGCACCGGGTCAAGCACGCTGAGCGCTTCCTGCCAGGGCAGCCAGCCCCGCTCGCGCAGCAGCGCGCGCAGCGTGCGCCCGGGCACGTACTCCATCACCAGGTAGAGGTACTGCCCGTCGGCCCCCTGGTCGTAGACGCCGACGATGTTCGGGTGGGACAGCTTCGCCACCGCTTTGGCCTCGCCGATGAACCGGTTGACGAAGTCATCGTCGCGCGCCAGGTCCGCGTGCATGACCTTAAGCGCCACCTCACGGTCGAGCCGGGTGTCGGTGGCGAGATAAACGGTGGCCATGCCGCCGTGCGCGATGCGGGAGCGGACGTGATAACGCCGGTCAAGCATCCGCCCGGGGAGCACGTCCACGGCCGCAGATTCCATCAGGGCGATTTTACGGCCGCCGGCTGCCGGGTTCGGCCGTGTTAGCACAATGTCAGGACACTCGTCCGGATGCCCGGGCCCGGGCCCGGCACCGCGGAAGCGCGCGCGGCGGCGCCGGGCAAGGCGGTAAGAAGGCGGAAAGATCGTCAGCGAAGCGCCGCCCGGGCACCGATTACCCGATATCGAGACGGAGCGCGGGCCGCGGCTGGTATGCAGGAGCGGTTTGCGGTGGGTGACGGGCGCTGGGTTGTGGGCGCGCTGGACGAGGGAGGCGTTGGCATGGAAGACCGGATCGAGCAGCGGATCACCATTCGCGCGGCACAGGAAGCGGTGTGGGAGCTGGTCACCCGGCCAGGCTGGTGGCTGCCCGGGAGCAGCGCCGAGCCGGCCCGCGGCCCCGGCCGCGCCGCCGTCGTCTACCGCGGCGACACCCGCCCGTACGTGATCGACACGGTCCGGGTGGAGCCGCCGGGGTACGCCTCCTTCCGCTGGTCGGCTGCCTTCGGCGGCGCCGAGCCAGTCCCCGGCCAGGCCACCCTGGTCGAGTTCTACCTGCGCCCGGTCGGCGAGGAGGTCGGCCTGACGGTGGTGGAGAGCGGCTTCGCCTCGCTCGACCTGCCGGGGGCGCTGCGCGAGGACGAGCGCAAGGGCAGCGAGGGCGGCTGGCGCTACGAGCTGGCAGGCCTGCGTACCAGCGCCGAACGGTCCGCCGCGGACGGCCAGGCGGCTGCCTGACCGCTCGCGCAGCCGCCCCTGGGTTATCCCGAACGGGTGCGGCTGACTCCCGCCCGGCCGGTAACGTGTTCCCGCCGAGCGGTGGCGGCTTGGCCCCCTCGGGGCTTAACGCGCAGTTCACCGGCCGTTTCGCGACGCGGGCGCCCGCCACCGGCGGGCGGTGGCCAACCGCGGCCGCCCGCGGCGCGTGCCCGGACGCTCCCAAGCGTCCCGCTGACCAGGGAAAAGGTCTACTTTCTGTTATGGATATTGGTGGTTTGGGAGCCTCGCGGACGTGGGACATTGGACTCGTGGCACAGATAAACCCCGTGGCCGACGCTCTCGTCGGCGAATGGCTGTCACTTCCCGAGGTAGCGCAGCGGCTCGGCCTGCCCATCGGCCGGGTCAAGCAGTTGCTCCGCGACCACAAGCTGATCGCCGTCACCCGGCCGACCGGCGACCGCGCGATCCCGGCCGCGTTCCTTGACGGCGATCAAGTCGTCAAGGGCCTGTCCGGGACGCTGACAGTGCTGCTGGACTGCGGCTTCGACGACTCGGAAGCGCTCACCTGGCTGTTCACCGCGGACGAGACGCTCCCCGGCACCCCCATCGCGGCGCTCTACGCCCGGCGCAGCACCGAGGTCAACCGGAGGGCGCAGGCCCTGGCGTTCTAGCCCAGCCCGGGCCAGCCGGGCCGAGGCGGGCGGTAGCGCGGTTCGCGTGGCCGCCCGCGCCGTAGCCATGCCCTGATACCCCCGGTGATGCCCTGCCGCCGGCAACGGTGGCATCACGGCTGTTGTGGCCGGATCACAGAAACTTGATCGCCGGGTTATGCTTGGGCACATGCCGCCGAGACCGCGACACCCAGTGGCACCGCAGGCGCCCGAGACGGCCCGCCGTCGTGGCCGCGCCGCCGACCGGCGGATCACCGACCTGGTCAAGGAAGGCCCGACGTTCTCGTTTGAGTTCTCCGCGCCCAAGACCAGCGAGGCGGAGACGCGGTTCTGGTCGACCATCCGCCGCCTGGAGCCGCTCAGGCCGTCGTTTGTCTCGGTGACCTACGGCGCGGGCGGGTCCACCCGCGACGGCACCGTGCAGATGGCGGGCGCGATCGCCGAGCAGACCGAGCTGAACCCGGTCGCGCACCTCACCGCGGTCAACCACTCGGTAGCCGAGCTGCGCAACGTCATCGGCAGCTTCGCCAACGTCGGCGTGCCCAACGTGCTGGCGCTGCGCGGTGACCCGCCGGGCGACCCGAACGGGGACTGGGCTCCCCACCCGCAGGGTTTCACCTACGCGCAGCAGCTGGTAGAGCTGCTTAAGGCCTCAAGCGACTTCTGCGTCGGGGTAGCCGCCCACCCCGAGCGGCACCCCCGCTCGCCCGACCAGGAGACCGACCTCCGGCACTTCGTCGAGAAGTGCCGCGCGGGCGCCGACTTCGCCATCACCCAGATGTTCTTCGACGTGGAGCACTACCTCCGGTTCCGGGACCGGGTCGCCGCCCGCGGCTGCGAGATTCCCATCATTCCCGAGATCATGCCGGTCACCAGCCTGCGGATGCTCGAGCGGTCGATCGAGCTGGGCGGCTGCACGGCCCCGGCCGACCTGCTCAGCCGGCTGCGGGCGGCCGACGAGCGCGGTGACACGGCGGGTGTCCGCGCCATCGGGGTCGACCACGCCGCCCGGATGTCGGCCAGGCTGCTGGCCGAGCAGGCACCAGGACTGCACTTCATCACGCTGAACATGTCCCGCGCGACGCTGGAGATCTACCAGCTGCTCGGCCTGGGCGGGCGGTCGTCCGCGTTGTCGGCGGGAGTGCCGGCCGCCAGCGGCAGGGTCGCGCCCATCACCGCGTAGGGCGGCTCGCTGCCGGAGAACCGGAAGTCGGTCAGCAGGTCGGTGAACCCGACCCCGCGGTAGAGCCGCCTGGCCCTGGTCGGCGCGTCGGCGGTGGACAGCACCGCGGTGCGCTCACGCCGCCCGGAGGTGAGCGAGAGCAGCAGCGACCGCCCGATGCCGTGCCCCTGGCAGTCGGGCAGCACGTGCAGCTCAGCGACCTCGAACGAGTCGTCCAGCCAGTGCCGCGGCGTGGCGGGCTCGGCTGCCGGGGCGGCCGCCCGCGACCTGGTGGCGAGCGCGGCGGCCACCATGTCGTGCCACCACTGCCCGTGTTCCCCGTGGAACCCGTAGGTGAATGCCGCCAGCTGCCCGTCAACCAGTGCCGTGAGGCCACGGAAGCCCGGGCTGGCCGCGTGCCGCTCCATGATGGCCTCCCGGCCCGCCAGCGTCCGGTCCGGCGGGTTCATCGCGGCTGCGTATACCCCGACCAGCGGACGGATCAGGGCACGGAACTCCGTCGGCCCGAGCTCGTGGTAGGTCACCTTCACGAGGGCAATGCTAAGGCCTGTCGGAAAAGTACCGGGCCGGCGCCCGGCCGGTGACGGCCGCGCCCTGGAATGTCAGACCCTCGGCGTAACTTCGAACTCGTCAGCAAAGGCACTAGACATTGCGACGAACCTGTGTTCGAATGAGAGTGTGTTCGAATGACGGGTCCTAACCTCCGACCGCCACGACCCCTAGCGGCCGTCATGGCCGGCATCCGGCGGGCTTGGTTCGGCCGCTCGACCCCGGGTAGCGGTACCGCCCAGTAGGGCTGACGGCGACTTCGGCGCATCACCAGAAGGAGTGATGACGATGATCAGGACGCTGACGGTGACAGGAGCACCCGCCCGCAACGCGGTGCCAGCGAGCCCCTTGCCAGCGAGCCCCTTGCCAGCGAGCCCCTTGCCAGCGGGCACAGTGCCAGCCGTGACGGCGCCGCCGGGCGCCGCGCCAGCAGGCCCGCTCCCGGTGCCGAGCCGGGTGCCCGGCCAGGCGTTGAGCCTGCTCCGCACCGCCCGCTCGGGGCTGGCCGAGGCGCAGGCCGAAGGCGACCCGGGGACCAGGTACATCGGCGCCCACCTGGCCGCGCTGCGGTCAGCGGCCGCGATCGTGGCGGCGCGGGGCGAGCCGGGAACCGGGGGACGGCGGCGCCGGCCCCGGTCGGTCTGGGAACTGCTGCCGCAGGTGGAGCCGGCCCTGGCTGAGTGGGCGGCGTTCTTCGCGGCCAGCGCGGCCAAGCGGGCCGCGGCAGAGGCGGGGCTGCCGCGGGCGGCCAGCGCGCGCGAGGCGGACGACCTGCTGCGCGACGCCGCTACCTTCCTCGGCGTGGCTGAGCGGGCGCTCGGACTTGACGGTGAGCCGATGCTGCCGCTGTCACTGCGCCCTGCTAGCTAGGGCGGTGCCAGCTAAGGGCGGTGCCAGCTAAGGGCGGTGCCAGCTAAGGGCGGTGCCAGCTAAGGGCGGTGCCAGCTAAGGCACCAGGCCGCGGCTAACGGGCGCGGTACCGGGCAGAAGCCGCCGCCCCACCCGGCGGAAGCCGGGTTGCGCCGGATGGGGCGGGAGTAGCCGGATGCCAGCCGGCCGGTGACCGGCTAGAAGGACTCGATCGAGTTGCTGCGCGCGTCGGCGTCGAGCACGCCCCATGCGATGAGCTCCTCGGTGAGGTCGGCCGGCGACTTGTCGTAGATAACCGCGAGCGAGCGCAGGTCCTCGTGCCGCACCGACAGCACCCGGCCGTTGTAGTCGCCCCGCTGGGCCTGGATGGTGGCTACGTAGCGGGCCAGCGGGCCCACCTTCTCCTTGGGCAGCTGGTTCATCCGCTCAAGGTCGATCACGAGCTTGGGCGCGCTCGCGATCGGGGTGGGGGCCGCGTCGCCTGGCAGCAGTTCTGAGACCGGAACGCCGTAGAACTCCGCCAGCTCAGCGAGCTTCTGGACGGTGACCGAGCGGTCGCCGCGCTCGTAGGAGCCGACAACGACAGCCTTCCACCGGCCGCGGGACTTCTCCTCGACACCGTGCAGGGAGAG